>Ga0335074_10000634_pt1 | contig 49191 bp, 38 predicted proteins | sample Lox_Sample_23_FD_206715 | JGI IMG/M metagenome (GOLD analysis project Ga0335074, IMG submission 206715) | Soil microbial communities from Loxahatchee National Wildlife Refuge, Florida, United States - Lox_Sample_2.3 | ecosystem: Environmental > Terrestrial > Soil > Wetlands | place: USA...
CGAAGATGCGCATTTCCCTGACACGCTGTGGATCGGCGGCCTTCACGATACGTGAGTTGTCGAAACGCTTGACGAAGAAGACCTCGGGCGTGGGCCCGCGGCGTGCGCGCTGCTGCGCGGCCAGAAGTGCCATGTTGCGCTCCATGATCCGGTCATAGCTGCTGCGGCCTGTTTCCAAACCGGGCTGCGCTGCGATTGCCTGTGTCGCCATGGGTGTCTCCTGAAAACAGCCATTAGCCATTAGGGATTAGCTATTAGCCTGCTGGTTGCTACTTACAACTTGCTTCCTACATTTCTTCGGTACGTCTTCTCCCTCGAACGACCGGGCCTGGGTCGCTATTTTCTGGAGGGAATCTTACGAGGCTCGTCTTGAACTACTTTCGCCATTTGGTGCGGTGGGACGACCCCGGCCCGATTTCTAAACTGCCTTTCTCTCCGCTGCCCGCAGCTTCGCGCTGCGTGCCCGCGGATTGCGATCCGTCTCCTCTGCTTCGGCCATTACCGGCTTCCGCGTGAGGACTTCATAAATTCTCTGCTGCGCGCCTTCGCGCAAAGCATCTTTTGCCATCCGGTCCTCGAGAGAGTGGAAGCTGATTACCACCAGCCTCCCTCCGGGCTTTAGCAGCCCCGGTGCTGCCTTGAAGAGCGCGCTTATCTCGTCGAGCTCGGCATTTACGTAAATTCGAAGAGCCTGAAAGGTCCGCGTCGCCGGGTGAATCCTGTCGGATTTCATCGCCGGGGCCGCGGCCGCCACGATTCTGGCAAGTTGTGCCGTGCTCGCGATCGGCCGGGCCCTGACAATGGCTCTGGCGATTCTCCGCGACCTCCTTTCCTCTCCGAATTCGTAAATCAGGTCGGCGAGCTGTTTTTCGCCGAACTGGTTTACCACCTGTGCGGCGGTGACGCCCCGGCGAGGATTCATCCTCATATCCAAGGGGCCTTCCGCCTGAAAACTAAATCCTCTGTGCGCCTCGTCGAAGTGCATGGAGCTGGCTCCGAAGTCGGCGAGCAGGCCGTCGAGGCTTGCGGACGGCAACAGCTCCGCCATTTCGGAAAACTCCACGTCGTGCAGGGTGACTTCGGGCATTTCCGGCCCAAGCTCTTCCCGCAGTGTGTCGAGCCTGGCCTTTGCCCGCTCCATCGTTTCGGGGTCGCGGTCGAAGGCGATCAATTTGCCTTCCGGACCGAGTTCCCGCACGATGGCGGTTGAGTGCCCTGCAAATCCCAAGGTGGCGTCTGCATAGGTGCCGCCCCGGCGCACATTTAGGTATCGGATCGCTGGTTGTAAAAGAACCGGCACATGCCGCTCACGCTCGTCCATGTGCTCCCCCTGAGGGGTGGTTACAGCTTGAAATTCTCGAGCTCGCGCTCGTCTGCCTCGGTCATCGGCTCGAGGCTGGCGACGAATGCCTCGCGGTTGGTGACCTTCAAGAACGTCTGCATGCCAAACACGAGCACATCGCCCACCGTATTTGTCTTTTCGCGCAGGATTTGCGGCAACAGCACCCGCCCCTGTGCATCCATCTCGGTCGTCTGGCCGTAATAGTTCACGTAGTTCAGCAACTTCTTCTTGGCAGGATTGAAGTTGGGAATTTCAGCCAGCTTCTCTTCGAACTTTTCCCATTCCTGCATCGGATAAATCTCTGCGTCGTCACCGTCGCGGCTGGTGATATAAAACTGCGTTCCCGCTCCGTATTTCTCCTCAACCACGCGCTTGAAGTCGGCCGGCAGCTTGAGCCGCCCCTTCTCGTCAACCCGGGTTGGGTGATTTCCACGGAACATCGATTCCCATTTCGGTCAAAACTGCTCACCGCTTCCCGGATCTTCCGGTGTATCGTTCCTTTGAGGTGACGCCGACCCAAAAGCAAGCTCGTTACTCCCTTTTGGACCCTTTTTGACCGCTTTCGTCCACAATCGTAGCGCAGGAATGAAGCGCGTCCAAGTGGAAAAACAGGACATTTTCGAGCTAACTGATAGGAGGAAGAGGGGGTTGGCGAGTGTGGGCCGTAAACATCAACCGGTTGGGCCAGCCATCAGTTTTGAGCACAAGATGATGTGTTATCTAATTTGAGTCCGCGCGCTCAGAAGAGACTTGCCAGAACAAAGGACTCAAGGTAAAGCGAAAATTTGGCGATAATACATACCGGTTTCCCACGGCGTCGACGGTCACGCTTCCTGCTGAGCTGCTTTGCGGCGAACACTCTGCACATAAAAGACCAGGTAAATGACGACGGCGAGATTGAGCAGCAGGAGCACGATCTTAATCCAAGTGACGTGGCGCATGATCTCGACGACCTCCCAAGGCAGGAAGGACGCGGTGAGGATCAAGGTGACGTATTCTGCCCAAACCTTCCTGAGCACCAGTCCGACGCCTTCAATCATGTGCAGGGCGGCTCCCGCGAAGATGGCGATGCTGATCTGCTTTAGCCGGTGAGGATCAATCATCGCCACCTTGTCCAGAATCAGATTGGCGAAGTGCCCTTCCGGATCGCGGCCCAGATCGATAATGAAGCGGGTAACGACGTCGACCAGATCTTTGTGAAGGAGCTTGAGTGCACCGACACCCAGGATGATGAACAGGGCGGCCTCTAGCAGCTTCCATACGCCGATCGCCACGATCCATCGCTCGCTGGCGGAAACGGGTGCGCGGTTCTTGACGGGAGCCGGAGTGGACATCACAGGTGATTTCTCCACGCGTCCGCCTTAACATTATCCACTTCGGCAAGCGGGTGAGAGCTGTTTACAGGATACCCGCCAGGGCGGGGTTTCGGAGACATCAACATCCTATCCGGGTTCTTCGTTCCCATAAAAGGCCGCCACGAAATCCCGGGAAGGTAAGGGCCAGAGCGCACATCCACTCGCATCTTCTCACGCGTACTCCATCCGAAGTACAGAGCTACACAGGAGAGGAATTCGTATGAAGAAGTATTACGCATGGATGTTGGCGGCAGTTCTTGGTGTGGCCGGAGCAGCGGCGCACGCACAAAAGGATCCGCTGGTGGGCGGAGCCCAGATGTATCCAACGAAGAATATCGTTGAGAACGCCATGAACTCGAAGGATCACACAACGCTGGTGGCGGCGGTAAAAGCTGCCGGGCTGGTCGATACGCTGGAAGGCAGCGGCCCCTTCACGGTATTTGCACCGACGAATGAAGCATTCGCCAAGCTGGCCGAGGGGACAGTTGATTTGCTGCTGAAGCCAGAGAACAAGGCGATGCTGACGAAGGTTCTTACCTACCACGTAGTTCCAGGCAAAGTGACCTCGAAGGACCTGAAAAAAATGATCGAGGATGGTGGAGGCAAGGCCGAGATCAAGACGGTTGAAGGTGGAACTATCACGGCGATGGTTGAAGGCGGCAAGGTCGTGCTGAAGGATGAGAAGGGCGGCATATCTACTGTAACGATTGCCGACGTGTATCAGTCCAATGGCGTTATCCACGTTGTCGACACAGTGCTGATGCCGAATTAGAGGGAACGACGAGCAAAGCGGCCCCGGATACGGGCCGCTTTGACTTTCCGGGGCCGGAACGATGTTAGGACTTAGCGGGCGACCAGGCGTCGCAGGCCTTTGCGCTTTATGTTTAGATATGGCGCCAGCTTCTCCATCGCCGCTTCCACACTGATTCCGTGGCGGGCGCGGAGTTGATCGACCTTGCCGTGTTCAATGAAGCGGTCAGGCCAGCCGATACGGATAACTGGCGTGTTGAGACCCATCTCGCTTAATGCCTCGAGCACTACGCTGCCGAATCCACCCATCAGCACGTGATCCTCAAACGTAACGATCGCGGTCACACGCCCGGCATAGGAGGCTAAGAGGTCGCGGTCGAAAGGCTTCACGAATCGCGGATTGATTACAGCTGCGGAGTGGCCTTGCCGATCCAGCCTCTCGGCCAGCTCGCTCGCCATGGGCAGCAGCGCGCCAAGCCCGAAGATGGCGAACTCGTCTCCGTCGCGGATGAGCTCTGCTTTGCCGATGGGCAGGGCGACGGGTTGCTCCTTCACGGCCGCGCCGGGACCAATGCCGCGCGGGTAGCGAACCGCTGCAGGCCCGTTGTGCAGCATGGCGGTGTAGAGCATGTCGGCAAGTTCATCCTCATCCTTGGGATCCATGTGGATGATGTTGGGAATGCCACGCAGGTAGCTGATGTCGAAGAGTCCGTGATGCGTTGCGCCGTCGTCGCCGCTTAAACCACCTCGGTCCATGCAAAAGACAACAGGCAGATCCTGGAGGCAGACGTCATGCACGATGGGATCGAAGGCCCGCTGCAGGAATGTGGAGTAGATAGCACAGAAGGGCTTGTATCCCTGAGTCGCCATGCCGGCGGCGAAGATAACAGCGTGCTCCTCGGCGATGCCAACGTCGAAATATTTCTTCGGATGGTGCGGCTTGAAAAGGTCGAGCGCTGTCCCGTTGGGCATCGCGCCGGTGATGGCGACAAGCTTATCGTTCTCGTTGGCCAGCTTCACCAGCGTCTCGGAGAAGACTTCGGAATAGGTGCGCTGGCCGACTGGCTTGGTCTCGCCTGTCTCGGGATCGTAGGGTCCGAGGCCGTGAAACTTCTTCTGCTTGTCGAGGGCGGGCTGGAATCCGCGGCCTTTCTGGGTGATCGCGTGGAGAAGGACAGGCTTGTCCTGCTGCTTGAGGAATTTGAATGTCTCGACAAGCAGGGCGACGTTGTGGCCATCGAGCGGGCCGTAGTAGGTGAGTCCGAACTCCTCGAAGAACACTGACGGCCAGAGCAGGCCTTTGGCGGCTTCTTCTGCGCGACGTACGACATTGACGGCAGTCTTGCCGCCGAAGCGCTCCAAGAGGCGCGCCGCGCTGTCGTGCAGGTGCGTCACATGTTCGTTGGTGACGATCTTGTGCAGATACTTGGCGATTGCGCCGACGTTGCGGTCGATAGACCACTCGTTATCGTTGAGCACGACGATCAGACGTTTGGTCTGGTCGGCGATGTTGTTGAGCGCCTCAAAAGAAATTCCGTTAGTGAAGGCGGCGTCTCCGGCGAGGGCGACGATGTGCTCCTTGCCACCGGCGAGATCGCGCGCGACGGCCATGCCCAGGGCGGCGGAAAGCGCTGTGCCGGCGTGTCCCGCGCCGTAGGAGTCGTGCTCGCTCTCAGTGCGCATCATGAAGCCGTTTAGTCCGCCGGGCTGGCGGATGGTTTCGAAGCGCTCGCGGCGTCCGGTAAGCAGCTTGTGAATGTAGGCCTGATGGCTAACGTCGAAGACAAACCGATCGGTGGGGGTGTCGAAGACGTAGTGCATGGCGAGCGTCAGTTCGACGACGCCGAGATTTGGTCCAAGGTGGCCGCCGGTTTTCGAGAGGGTGAGGATCAGACGTTCGCGAATCTCCTGCGCGAGAGTTTCAAGCTGAGGGATCGAAAGCTTCTTGATGTCTGCCGGAGAGTGGACGGTGTCGAGTAGTTTGCCCATGAATCAAACGAAGTCGTCCGTCAGTTTAAACCCGACTGACGCGACCGAGTTGCCCGCTATCAAAAAAGACCCCGCATTCGGGGCCTTACTGCCGGGAACTGGCTAACTTCTTCATCCCAGTATACCAAGCAGCGACAGGCCGTTAGTCGGTCAACGCGACAATCGCCTCAGGGGACGGAGCTTCCGCACGAAACTCGCCCTCCCAGCGCGCGACGACAGCCGATGCAAGGCAGTTGCCAACGACATTGATGGTAGTCCGGCCCATGTCCATTAGCGCGTCGACACCGAGCAGGACAAAGATCGGCTCCTCGGGCAAGCCAAAGATCGATGCAGTGGCCAGCAGCACGACCAGTACGGCGCGCGGAACTCCGGCCACACCTTTGCTTGTGAGCATGAGCGTGCCGAGCATGACAATCTGCTGGGTGAGGCTCATGTGAATGCCGGCGGCCTGGGCCACGAACAAGGACGCCAGCGCGAGATAAAGCGCCGACCCTGCAAGGTTGAAGCTGTAACCGGTGGGAATGACGAAGCCGACGATATTGCGCGGTACGCCAAAGGCTTCCATCGATTCGATGGCGCGCGGCAGTGCGGCTTCAGACGTGCTGGTGGCGAAGGCGATGGTTGCGGGTTCCGCAACGGCGCGCAGGAACTCGCCGACCGGAATGCGGGCGAGAAGCGCCGCTGGAAGCATGCCAAGCAGCGCGAAGGCGATGAGCGCAATGTAGAGAGTCAGGAGCAGTTTGCCCAGGTTGAGCATCACTCCAAGTCCGGAGTGCGCCACTGTGTAGGCGAGAGCCGCGGCCACTCCGATGGGCGCAAAGTACATTACGAGATTGGTGAAGGCGAACATGGTTTCGGTGAGCGACTCGGCGAGGCGCACCATGGGAGCGCGTTTTGTTTCGCTGAGCCGTCCGAGTGCAAGACCGAAGAGTATGGCGAAGACAGCGACCTGCAGGATCTGGTTGTCGGCGACCGCTTTGGCGATGTTGTCGGGAAAGATGCGCACCAGAAACTGCTGCCAAGAGAGCGCGGGCTGTTCAGGCTCAGGATTAATTAGGACTTGACTATGATGCTCGACGGTGGCGGTGGGCGCTGCGGCTGTGTTGAGGCCAACGCCTGCTCTCGAGACGTTGATAGCGACAAGGCCGATGACCAGGGCGATCGTCGTCAGCACCTCAAAGTAGATGATGGATTTGAGGCCGAGACGGCCGACGGCGCGCAGTTCTCCGTGGCTGGCGATGCCGGTCACGAGTGTACCGAAGATCAGCGGCGCGACGATTACCTTGATCAGCCGCAGAAAGATATCGCTGAGAACTTTGATAGAGATGGCAATGCGGGGTGCATCGAGGCCGAATTCGATACCGGCGACCATGCCCAGGAAGATCCACCCGGTGAGGGAGCGCTTGCGCCAAGCTGCAACGACAAACAGCAGCAGGCCGGCGATGCGAAAAGCCGTGCCTGTGTGAGGATGGGCCACCGCAGCCAATGCGACGCCTGCCGTATAGATGACGACTCCGGTGGCTATCCACCATGTCAACGCGGGTTTGCGGGCCAGTAGGTTCATCTCGATAAAGCAACGGTGAAAACGGTATAGCATAATGCTTCACCGCGGTCTGCTTTGCCGGTTTTCGGCGGCGCCTGGTGATGGGGGTAGGAAACAGCAATGCTTCGCGCAGTTTATCTTTTTGTTGCTGGATTTCTTCTGTTGCAATCCGCATCTGCCCAGATGCTTGAGCCCGCGAAACCTGCTTCGAGCCCTGCTGCGAGTTCCGATGCGCTGACCAATCCGGCGTACTCGCCGGGCGTCGCGTTCCTGTTCGATCTGGAGGCAAAGTTCGCCGCGGACACTGCGAAGGGCGGCGGGGCTGCGTTTGCGAGGTGGTTTGCCGATGACGCTGTGACGTTGTCGAACGGGCAGGCTCCGGTTGTGGGCAAGGCTGCGATCGCGGCCGACACCAAGTGGTCGCCCAGCGATTATCAGCTGACCTGGACGCCGGAGGGAGGACGCATGAGTCCCGCGGGCGATATGGGCTTTACGTGGGGACATTACGAGGGGCACTTCAAACAGAAAGACGGCACGCCCGGCGTGACCAGCGGACGCTACATGACTGTGTGGAAGAAGCAGGCCGACGGATCGTGGAAGGTCGCACTCGATGCCAGCAATAACGAGCCGCCGAAAAAGGAAGACTGCTGCAAGCTGCCCTGATCGCGCTAGCTCAGGCCGCCGAGACAGAGATACTTGGTCTGCAGATATTCGTCGATTCCATAGGATGAGCCTTCGCGTCCGTAGCCGGAATCCTTCACTCCGCCGAAGGGTGCGACCTCCGTCGAGATGGCAGCTTCATTGATACCGATCATTCCGGATTCCAGGGCAGCGGCGACACGCATCACGCGGGCGATATCGCGCGAGTAGAAATAGGCGGCAAGGCCAAAGGGCGTGCTGTTTGCCGCCGTGATCGCTTTTTCCTCGGTACTAAAACGGAAGAGCGGCGCGACGGGGCCAAAGGTCTCTTCGCAGGAGAGGCTCATCGTGGCGTCGACGTCGACGAGTACGGTCGGCTCGTAGAAATATCTGCCCAGTGCGTGGCGCTTGCCGCCAATGAGCAAGCGAGCGCCCCGATCGATGGCATTCGCGACGTGGCGTTCTACTTTCTCGAGCGCCCTGGCGTTGATAAGAGGACCGATTTCTGCTTCACCATCGCCGGCTGCGCCGACTCGCAATTTTGACACGGCGTGGACGGCGCGTTCGGCGAAGTCGTCGTGGATTGCGTCCGCGACGTAGATGCGGTTGGCGCAGATGCAGGTCTGTCCGGCGTTGCGGAATTTGGCAGCGATCATTCCCTTTACTGCCTGGTCGAGATCGGCGTCTTCGAAAACGATGAAGGGAGCATTCCCGCCAAGTTCGAGAGAAAGACGTTTGAGTGTGCGCGCAGAGGCTTCTGCCAGGTGCTTGCCGACGGCGGTTGATCCCGTGAAAGACAACTTACGCACACGCTCGTCTTTGAGCCATACGTTAGCAACGGATGCGGCTCGACTACGCGATGCGGGAACGACATTGATGACTCCTGCCGGTATTCCGGCTTCTGACGCAAGCATCGCCAGCGCCAGCGCAGAGAGCGGCGTATCTTCCGCGGGCTTGGCGACGATGGTGCAGCCGGCGGCGAGCGCGGGCGCGATCTTGCGGGCCAGCATGGCGATGGGGAAATTCCACGGGGTGATTGCGGCTGCCACGCCGACAGGCTCCTTTGTGACGATGATTTTTCGGCCGGGGGCTGTCTCAGGAATCACGTCCCCATAGGTGCGTTTGGCCTCTTCAGCGAACCACTCGATGTAGGAAGCACTATAGGCGACTTCTCCGCGGCTCTCTGCGAGCGGTTTGCCCTGCTCGAGCGAAATGAGCCGGGCCAGGTCTTCCTGATACTTGCGGACGAGAGCGAGCCATGCCTGGAGATGTGCCGCTCGCTCCCCGGCGAGAAGCTTGCGCCAGGATGCGAAGGCACGGCAGGCGGCCTCAGTCGCAGCACGTGCTTCGGCAGCGCTGCAATCCGCTACCTCCGCGATCAGCGAGCCGTCGGCGGGATTCTCGACACCGAAGTTGCGAGCGTCGCTCGATAGCACACGCTCGTTTGCTATCCATGCGTGAGTGACGATAAGGTCTTTGCGATCAAGCTGCAGCATTTTACTCCTCTCTCATTTTTGTTCCAGGTTTTAGTTTCTCTGATGATTTGGATGCGAGCGCACAAGCATGTCTCCTAACGGAGCAGGCGATGAAATATCCAAAAGTGCTCTTCGCGGATGTAGCCGAGCTTTCGGTAGATGCTTTGCGCAGCCTCGTTATCATGTGCGGTCGCAGGCGCTCGGCGCCAGTGCTGCGCGCGAACTGCTCTGCATGACGGAGAAACGTGGTCGCGATTCCCTGCCTGCGTGCAAAAGGTTCAACGTACAGATCTTCGAGGAACCAGATGGGACGCATGGCCAGGGCATTGGCTGAGGGCATGAGGTGCATTAAGCCCACAGCTCTGCGGCCCTGCGGAGTCTGCATCCACGCCAGGAAATACTGCGCTTCGGAGAATTGGCCCGGCGGCTGCGCGCAAGCAAGCGTAATGCGGTCATGGATGAAGGTGAGGGCACGCGCTTCGTCCGGAGCCTCGCCGTAGAAGTCGCGGTAGGCATTGAAGAGGCGAAGCACCTCGGATATGTCCCGCGCTGAAGCGGCCTGAATGCTGACATTGTTTTCGCTCACTCGATATAGCTCCGCCAGTACTGTTGAATCTGCAACAATCTGCAGCGTCTCTTGTGCAGTTGCGAGTGATGCATTGCAGGCCCGCAACCTGCAGCATTGAACTGGTCAAGTTTCCCTTGACAGTCACCAAAATTTCACTAATCTTGCTGAATATATGTAAGGTTCTCGCTCTCTGCAATCCTTCAAACTTTTGCAGATAACGCAATCCGTCGGAATTCGGTTCGCACGCTAAGCTCGTCTTTATTTTCCTCTCATGAGGTGTAGGGAATGCTGTATTCCGCAGGTCGCTGTCGTCGGAGCCCATTTTTCTTCCCCAGTCTGGCGCTTCTCATCTCGCTTGTCCTGCTGTTCGCCTCACCTCTTATTCGCGCGCAATCGACCGCAGGCCGGGTTCTCGGCCGGGTGCTCGATCCTACCGGGGCTCTCGTACCGGGGGCAAAGCTGACGCTGTCCAACACTGATTCGGGCGTAGCGCAAAAAGCTGAGAGCACAAGGAACGGCGACTACATTTTTCTCACTGTACCCGTTGGAACGTACAGGCTGCAGGCGGAGGCGCCAGGCTTCCAGTCATTCATCGCGGATGGAATCGCCGTGCAACTTAACGCGACTGTTACGTATGACATTCGCCTCACGGTCGGATCGAGCGCACAGTCTGTGGAAGTGACGGCTGCGCCACCGATTGTCGATACCACGTCCACCCAGCTCGGCGCGGTGGTTAACGCGCGCGCGGTCGAAAATCTGCCTCTTAACGAGCGCAACACTTACCAGCTTCTGCAGTTGCAGCCGGGCGTGACCGGCGTGAGCGGCTCCGACCTTTTCTATGGCAGCGATCAGGCGGGTGCGGTTTCCGTCAACGGCGGCCGCGGGCGATCGAATAACTTCAGCGTGAACGGTGGCGACGGCAATGATCTGTTTGTCAACGCTCCGGGTATCGAACCGTCCCCGGATGCTATCGATGAGTTTCGGGTGATCACGAATACCTTTGACGCGGAGTATGGACGGAATTCGGGCGCAGTGATTAATGTGGTAACCAAATCGGGCACGAACGATGTGCACGGCAGCATTTATACCTATGTTCGCAACCAGTCGATGGACTCGAAGGGCTACTTCGACCTGTCCACACCGGACGACTCGCAGCTGCAATTCGGCGCAACGGTCGGCGGACCGATTCGCAAAGACAAGACGTTCTTCTTTCTCTCCTATGAAGGACGGCAGCTCCGCAAAGGCATCAGTTCAGACCGTGTGCGTGTTCCCACGCAGATGGAACGTAATGGCGTGTTTGATGACACCGCACCGTTTTCCGGCAACCTGACCGATGCGACGACGGCGGCCATTTTTCAGGACCGCTCCAGCTGCGCGCAGGACATCACCGCTGCCGGCGGGACACCGCCTGATCCGGTCGCAGTAGCGCAGGGGAATGCAATGCCATGGAGCGAGATCTTTCCTAACAATGTAATTCCCACGAGCTGCTTCGATCCGGTGGCGGCGAACATCGTTAACAATTATGTGCCGTATCCGAATGTTGCCGGAGACGAGTTTGAGGGTGCGCCGAATCAGCATGTGCGCGAAAACCAGGGGACGGTACGTATCGATCACACCTTCAGCGAAAAGAATTCACTGACAGGCTTCTATTACGTCGACGACGATTTCGAGGCTAACCCGTTTACGCGATTCCAGGCGGAGATTCCGAATCTGCTGCCGGGATTCGGCAGCAATAATGCCACGCGGAACCAACAGATCAATATTGCCGATACCTGGACAATCAGCCCGACGACGCAGAATGAAGCCCGCATTACTTACTATCGCGAAGGTCAGCAGACGTTTCTACACCCGCAGCGCACGAATGCGGTGATTAATTCCTGTACCGGCGCTGCGGCTGCCTTCTGCTTCAACGGAAACACCGACACACCGCTCTATTCGTACGACAACCTCGGCAACGCGACACAGATACCGAACAATTCAAAGCTGGGGATCACGCCCGGCCTGGGAGCGGCGCACGAGGGCCTTCCTTATATCAGCATCAGCGGCGGGTTCACGATCGGCAATGACAGCGAGGGCGAACTGCCGCAGACGGGCAATACCTATTCCCTCATGGACAACTTCTCGAAGACGGTCGGACGGCATTCGATGAAGTTCGGTGTGGACGTCCGGAACCAACGATTCGACCAGACGCTCTACTACAACATCAACGGCTTTTACGGCTACAGCGGGGGAAGCGAAAACGACCTCGGCGCATCGAATCTCTTCGGCAACTACTTCCTGGGCCTGCCGGACAGCTATTCCGAAGGATCGCCACAGACGGAGAACATCCGCGCCTGGGCCGTCTATCTCTTCGCGCAGGATAGCTTCAAGGTTTCTCCGTCGCTGACGATCAACTATGGGCTGCGCTGGGAGCTGAACCAGCCGCTGGCCGATGTTTCGCATCGCGTTCAGACGTTTCGCGCAGGACAAGCGGATACGGTATTTCCATGCCAGCTGTCTGCCGACAGCCAGGCTTCGCTCGGCACAGATACTGCCGACTGCGGACCGGGCAGCGCGAACCAGTCTGTCTTTCCGCTTGGCCTGGTTGTGCCGGGTGACAAGGGCATTCCTGCCGGCCTGACCGCGACCTACTATAAGGCGTTTGCGCCGCGTGTCGGCATAGCCTGGAGTCCCCAGGCCTTTAATGGCAAGCTGGTTGTTCGGTCCGGCTTCGGCATCTTCTACAACCCGATGGAGCAGCTGGTGCTCGAGCAGTTTCAGGGCGAGCCGCCTTTTGGCGGCAGCAACAGCCTGTCGGCACCACTCTTTGAGGCTCCCTTCGTGAGCCAGTCGGGCACTGTATCGCCGAACGCATTCAATGGCTTCCTGGAGCCGAAGCCCGGCCAGCCGGTGGACTGGTCTGCATTCCGGCCGATCCTTATGTTCGGCGAGCTTGAGCCAAATCTAAGGACACAGTACACCGAGCAATACAACATTCAGATTCAGCAGCAGCTGGCGACAAACGTAGTCATGACGCTGGGATATGTCGGGTCGCAGGGACACCGACTGCTGGCAACCTATGACCTGAACCATGGCAATCCGCAGACCTGTCTCGACCTTGCCGCGACGTCCGCCTACAACAACGACACGAGCTATAACTGCGGCCCTTATGGCGAGGATTCCGAATATGTAATTCCGGGCGGGGAAACGATCGCTCCGCAGGGGCTGCATCTTCCTTACGGCTCGACGGCGTTCATTCCGGGCGGCACGGTGGTACAGAGCCCGATCACGCTGGTTGGACTGCGGAAATACTCGTCGCCGTACTGCGATCCGATCTCCGGCTCGGACTGCCCGCCGGATGGTGTGCCGGTCTTCTCGAGCATCTTCGCGCAGAATGTCGTAGCCAATTCTGCGTATAACTCGCTCCAGGCATCCATCGAGAAGCGTTTTTCAAAGGGCTTGCAGTTTCTCGGATCGTACACGTGGAGCAAATCGATGGATGACGCCTCGAGCTTCGAGCAGAGCCTCGATCCGCTGGATTTTGCGCGTGATCGCGCGCTGTCGCTGTTTGATGCCCGCAATCGATTCGTCTTCAGCGGGGTGTGGGATCTGCCGGTCCGCAAATATTCGGGTACGCGCGGGGTGTTTCTGGACGGTTGGCAGGCATCGGGCATCTTCACGGTGCAAACCGGCTTTCCGATTCGATTCGACTCTAACCTTGACCAGGAACTGCAGGGCAGCGCCGACTTTGAGAATCCGGGCCGGCCGGATATTGTGAAGCCCTTTACGCACCGCAATCCGCGAACACCCCTCAACGGTGTAACCGGCTACTATTTCGATCCTTCCATATTCGCGGTGCCTGCGCTCGGATCGGCCGGCAGTGCTCCGCGCAGCATCTGCTGCGGGCCGCCAATCGACAATACAGATCTGGCAGTGCAGAAGCTGACTCCGGTTGGAGACCGAGGCACGATTCAGTTCGTTTTCCAGGTCTTCAACGTCTTCAACCACACGCAGTTTCTAAATCCGGATGGCCAGCTCGGCGATGCGCAATTGGACTACACAACCAACCCCAACGGGACACCGGTAGCCGGCGGACTGTTCGGTGAGATCACACGAGCGCGCGATCCGCGCCAAATCCAGCTGGCGATTCGCTTCAGAATGTAGGACTGCGCGGCCAGCGAAGCGCGCCTTCGGCGCAACTCATTAATGAAGCAGAGTCGTATGCCGGGTTTAAAACGTAGGTGGCGTGTTAATCCACAACAGCACGGCCTGCTGCTTGTACGGATTACTCCATCGATGGGTCTGCGAGCTTGAGAAGTAGAGGCTGTCTCCAGCGTGCAGCCGGTAATGCTCGACCTCGTCCAGCCAGACGTCGCAGCTGCCACGGATGACGAAGATGAACTCTTCTCCCTCATGGTGATAGGAGCCGCCGCTCGATGTTCCGGGAGCCAGGCGGAACAGATGGGGCTCCATGGCTGTCGAACCGAAGGCGAGCAGTTCAAGGTGAACGCCAGGCTCGTTTGAGAGCTCGATCCGCCGGTCAGGCCGGACTAGCTTGCCTGCCTGCTGTTCTCCACCAAAAAACGAAAGCACATTCGTGTTGTAAAAAACTGCCAGTCGTTGCAGGGCAGCTACCGACGCGTGCGCCTGTCCGCGCTCGAGGCAACTGAGGAAGCTGACAGAGAGGCTTGTGCCTTTTGCGGCTTCCGAGAGTGTCATTGACCGATCGCGGCGCAGCTTGCGAAGACGGTTCCCGATAAGCACCACGCTGGTGCCATTGGAAGATCGGCCGACGCCGTTCTGTGAGCCCCGCTCGTTGTTCATAAAATGGCGAATGGCGTCGACATTCAGGTTCTTCTCAAACCGGAGGTGCTGGATGGATTTGAGCCGCTCGACTTCTTCACGCGTGTAGGTACGATACCCGCTCTTGGTCCGCTTAGGATGCGTAAGTCCCGCGTTTTCCCATTGGCGCAGCGTGGAGGAGCTGACGCTGAGCATCTTCGAAACCTCGGAGATGCGGAAGGAAAGGTGGCTACGCGCTGCGGGTTTCCTGGACTTTGGCTTTTTCAGCATGCGGCAAGGAGACGACAAGGACTCAAAGGTATCTTTGTAGCAGCCTGCAGCACGGAGAGCAATAAGTTGATTAGCATTGCAGGATTTCTGTAGGCTTTGTTTGCACTACTCTTCACGATCAGCCAGGAGTTCACCCATGAGTACAGCAGTCGCAACCTCCGCGCAATTGCCCCATTTCATCAACGGTCAGTGGGTCGACTCCACCGCCAGTGAATGGCTGGATGTTCCTAATCCCGCAACGGGTGAGGTGCTGGCGCGTGTGCCGCTGGCCGGTGCAGACGAAGTAACCAAGGCGGTCGAAGCAGCGGCAGCTGCCTTCCCTGCATGGCGCAGAACTCCCCCTGAGGATCGCATCCAGCCGCTTTTCAAGTTGAAACAGCTGCTCGAAGAGCACATTGACGAGATCAGCCGCACGATCACACAGGAGAATGGCAAGACCTTCACCGAGGCTAAAGCGGAGATGCGGCGGACCATCGAGAACGTCGAGGTCGCCTGCGGCATTCCGATGATGATGCAGGGTCAGAATCTTGAGGACGTGGCGCGCGGCATCGACGAAATGATGATTCGGCAGCCGCTCGGTGTGGTTGCTATCATCACGCCGTCGAACTTTCCCGGCATGACTCCTTTCTGGTTCTTGCCGTACGCCATCGCTACCGGAAATACGGTCGTTTTGAAGCCTTCGGAACGCGTGCCTCTAACCATGCAGCGGGTTATCCCGCTTTTTGAGAAGGTTGGACTGCCCAAGGGCGTTCTTAACCTTCTGAACGGCGGACGCATAGCGGCGGAGACGCTGATCGATCATCCCAAGGTACGGGCGATCAGCTTTGTGGGATCGACGCCGGCGGCGCGCGCTGTCTATGCCCGCGCGGGCGCAAACGGCAAGCGCGCGCAGTGCCAGGGTGGCGCGAAAAATCATGTGATCGTGCTTCCCGACGCGGACATGGATATGGCCACACAGATCATCAACGACAGCGCCTTCGGATGCGCGGGACAGCGGTGCCTTGCAGTATCTGTGGCGGTGACAGTGGGTGAGGCGCAGAGCCGTTTTCGCGACGCAATCGCCGAGTCGGCTGCGAAATTGCGGGTGGGCAACGGCCTCGACGAAGGCGTGCAGATGGGGCCGCTGATTACACAGCAGAGCAAGTCGCGGGTCGAGTCACTGATCGGGCGCGGCAAGGACCAAGGCGCGAAGGTGGTACTCGATGGACGCGGCGCGAAGATATCAGGTTACGAGCAGGGCAGCTTTGTGAGACCAACCATTCTGGATGCGGTGCCGGCCACGAGCGAATTGACGGACACTGAGATCTTCGGTCCGGTGCTGAGCCTAGTGCACGCCAACGACCTTGATGAGGCATTGGCGTTTCTTGAGCGGAGTCCCTATGGAAACCAGGCTTCGCTGTTTACTTCGAGCGGCGCAGCAGCGCGGCGCTTTCGTTATGAGGCTCCGGCAGGCAATATCGGCATCAACATCGGCGTGGCCGCTCCGATGGCTTACTTCCCTTTCAGCGGGTGGAAGGACAGCTTCTTCGGCATCATGCACGCGCAGGGTCGTGACTCAGTCGAGTTTTTCACTGAGAAGAAAGTCGTGGTCGAGCGTTGGGCGAAGGAGCACTCGCGCAAGTTCTAGTTTGCAGCCGGACCCGCAAGAACTTGCGATGCAAAATCCGCAGAGCGGATGCCAGGACAGGACCACTGCTAGTTTGCGATAACTGCCATTTCGCCGAGTTCAGCCGCGACCGCGTTCAGATTGCTTTCCATCACTTCGAGTGACTCATTGAACTGCTCGTCGGTGATGACGAGCGGCGTCAGGAGCCGAATGACATTATCGTATGTGCCCGCCGTTAGCACCAGCACTCCGCTGCGCAGGCAGTGTTGCGCCAGCTTTTTCGCCGGAGCGCCCCAGGGTGCACCGTCACGGTCGACGAACTCGATCGCCTGCATTGCACCCAATCCGCGCACGTCGCCGATAAAAGGGTGCTGCCTTTGCCATGCGTAGGCCCGCTGCCGGAACCGCTCGCCGAGTGAACGGGCGCGCGCGAGCAGCGATCCATCGGCAAACTCTTCGATGACGGCTAGAGCGGCCGCGCAGGAAGCCGGATTGCCGCCGAAAGTGCCACCGATGCCTCCAGGAATCGGCGCGTCCATGATTTCTGTACGGCCAGTGACAGCGGAAAGAGGCAACCCTCCGCCGAGCGATTTTGCGGTGAGAATAAGGTCGGGCTCAATGCCGAAGTGCGTACAGGCGAAGAGCTCGCCGGTGCGGCCGAACCCTGTCTGCACTTCGTCGGCGATGAAGACGATGCCGTGCCTGCGACAGATGTCGGCGAGAGCGGGCAGAAATCCTGCGGGCGGAACGACGAAGCCGCCCTCGCCGAGAACCGGCTCGATGATAACGGCGGCGATGGATTCAGCGGCAACGACGCGACGGAAGGTGTGATCGAGCAGCTGCTCCACTACTTCGTGGTTCATTGGAAGACGCTCGCCAGTGCGTTCACCAGCAGGCAGGCCATAGGGGATGCGATAGACGTCAGAGAGAAACGGCCCGAAGGCATGCTTGTAGGGGTGAGTCTTGCTGGTGAGCGACATGCCCAGCATGGTGCGGCCGTGAAATGCGTCCTCGACGCAGAGGATCGCGGGACGGCCTGTGTGAGCGCGCGCAATCTTCACGGCGTTCTCGACGGCTTCCGCTCCGCTGTTCACGAGCAACGTCTTCTTTGCGAAATGACCAGGCGTGATTGCGTTCAGCTTCTCCGCCAGATCCACGTATGGCTCGTATCCGGTGACAGAAAAACAAAGGTGAAGAAACGCGTCGAGCTGGCGATGCACGGCTGCCAGTACGTGGCGATTGCGGTGTCCCACGTTGACTGTGCCGATGCCCCCAGCGAGATCGATGAAGCGATTGCCGTCAACGTCTTCGAGGACCGCGCCTTCAGCGTGGCGGATGAAAACTGGCGCCGAAGCATAGACACCGCGTGGAACCGCGTGGGTGCGGCGGTCGGTTAGGGCGCGCGACGCGGCCCCGGGTATTTCTGTCTTGAGCCTGATTGTGGACATAACTCTAGTACCAGCCGATGGGTTGTTCATTAAGGTTGATGTGAACCTGCTTAGTTTCGAGATATTCGTCGATACCGTGCACGCCCAACTCGCGGCCGAATCCTGACTGCTTATAGCCGCCCCAGGGAGCCTCGACGTAGGTGGGTTGCATGTGGTTCACCCAGACGATGCCGGCGCGAATGGCCTTCACCATGCGGAGTGCACGGTAGATGTCGCGTGACCAGACGGCCGCAGCCAAACCGAAGGGGGTATCGTTGGCGATCTTCAAGGCATCGGCCTCGTCGTCAAACGGAATGACGGCGGCAACCGGACCGAATATCTCCTCGCGGGCAATGCTTGCCGAGTTATCGACGTCGTAGAAAATGGTTGGTTCAACATAATAGCCCCGGCTGAATGCGGAAGGTGTACCGCCGCCGATAGCAACCTTCGCTTCGTTTTTGCCGAGCGACTGGTAGTGGCGGACGCGATCATATTGCTCGCGGCTTACCAGAGGTCCCATCTTCGTTGTGCGATCGAGAGGCGCTCCCAGTTTGATGCTGCGCGCCTTTTCCGTCATGGCTTCGACAAACTTCGGATAGATTGATCGCTCCACCAGGACACGGCTGCCGGCGGAGCAGACTTCGCCCTGGTTGATGAAGACACCGAAGAGCGCGCCGTCGATGGCTGCTTCGAAGTCGGCATCGGCAAAGAAGATGTTGGGCGACTTGCCGCCCAGTTCCAGCGTGACCCGTTTCAACGTGTCGGCTGCGGACTTCATGATGATCTTGCCGATCGCGGCCGAGCCGGTGAAAGCAATCTTGTCGACCTGAGGATGCTCGACGATGCGCGCTCCTGCGGTTTCTCCGAGGCCGGTGACGACGTTGACCACGCCTGGAGGCACGCCGCACTCTCCCAGCCACGCAGCCAATTTGAGCGCACTCAGCGGAGTCTGCTCTGCGGGCTTGAGAACGCAGGTGCAGCCCGCAGCCAGAGCCGGTGCGAGCTTCCACGCTGCCATCAGCAGCGGATAGTTCCACGGGATGATCTGTCCTGCGACGCCGACCGGCTCTTTCAGGGACAGGCTGAGGGCATTGTCAGGGACAGGGTTTACGGTGCCCGAAATCTTCGTAGCCAGGCCACCGTAGTACTCGAAGCAGGTGGCGGCATCAGCGATGTCGAACTCCGCCTCAACAATAGGCTTCCCAGAGTTGCGGGATTCTAGTTCGGCGAGCGTGGCCGCTTCGACGCGAATCTTCTCCGCAATACGAAACAGAATGCGTCCGCGCTCCTGGGCTGTTGTCTGCGGCCATCCATTGTGGTCGAAGGCATGGCGCGCGGCTGCGATTGCGGCGTCGACATCGGCAGGCGTGGCATCGGGAATCTCGGCGATGACCTCTTCGTTCGAGGGATCATAAACAGGAATTCGATTGGTCGAATTCCCCTCCTGCAATTCACCGTTGATCAGCATTGGTTCCAGTTTGCTTTGCGTTACAGTCATGTTCCAGTCCTTCCGATTCTTTACTCGCCCGAACCCGAGAGTGCCGCGGCTGCTTCGGGTACCCGATCAACATCGGGAGCAGTCTTCTGCGCATTGCGGTAGAAGAGATACGCCGATCCAAAGACCAGCAGGCAGCCGATGACCAGCTTAATCTCATACCACCAGATTGAGTTCACCGAGCGCGAAGGGATAAACGCTACGATCAGACCGACCGTGGCCGCGAGCATCCCGGCAAATCCGTTGGCCAGTAGATAAAATTTCGGCGCGTTGAGTTTGTTGCGGCCGTCGAGGCTATGTTTAAGCAGCGCTCCGAAGAGGTAACAGGTTGGTAGAAGCTGCAGGATCACAGCGAGGTCAAGCAGCGTGAGGTAGGCTTCGCCAACCGAGACGCCAAGGAAGCTCATGAGCGTGAGCAGTGACGACAGCGCAGCATAGATGATCAGGCTCACGTAGGGCGTGCGAAAACGAGGATGAATCTTGCCGACGACCGGTGGCAGGTAGCGGTCGATTCCGGCGACGAAGGGCAGGCGGGCCGCACCGCTGAACCAGGCGGAGGCCGTGCCGAGGATCGCGATGCACTCGAGAAATGCCAGCGGTGCAACGACGAAAAGCAATCCGTTATGGATGGCCATAACGTTGATTGCCTGTAGGATGCCAGAGAGAATGCCGATCTCCTGGTGGGGAAGAGCGATCAACATCGCCATGGTTGTTCCGACGTAGATGAGGCCGGCAATGAGTCCACCCCAGAAGATGGCAACGGGCAGATTGCGTTTCGGCTCGCGGATTTCATCGCCCATGATGGACGCGAGATCGAGGCCGACCAGGCTGTAACAGATGGTTCCGAATGCCGCGAACAATCGCCAGTCAGTGAACTGCGGATGCAGATCGGCACGATGCAATGCGCTGCCGTGATGATGCAGCGTGAGCGCGGCCAGCAAAATGACGACGGCCGCTCCGCCGACCGTACCGGCGCCGCCGAGATTGTTGATCCATTTGCCGAAAGAGAGCCCGCGGACATTGAGAGCCAGCAGGAAGAGGAGAATTCCGATGGCCATGGTGGAGGTGAAGTAGGGGTTATGCTCCAGCTTCTGAACGTGCGGACCAAAGATGTAGAGGCCAACACCGATGCAGGAGAGGACCACGGTTGGGAGATAGAAGACGTTCGAGAGCCAGTAGCACCATCCGGCAAAGAAGCCGTGCTGCTCGCCGAAGCTGCGTTTGGCCCACAAGTATACGCCGCCCTCGCCTGACCACTTCTGCGAGAGCTCGGTGACGGCGGCGCCCTGCGGCCAGAAATAACAGAGCATGGCGGCGATCCAAAGCCACAGGGTGATAGGTCCGGAGGCAGAGATGGGTGGCACCATGTTGAGGTTTGCGACCGCAACAATGAACAGCAGGATCAGATCTCCGCGGCCCAGCACGCGCTTGAGGCCCGGAATGTGATTACCGCCTGGAGCGATTTTTGCCAACGGCTGCCTCCGCCTGGATTAACCGACTATCTGGGCCGAGCTCTCCTGCTGCGCCTGTACGATGGATGGCGCCAGTTCTTCAAACGCCGACAAGTGCCGGTCGACGTCGGCCAGCGAGTGTGCGACGGAGAGTGTCCACTGCTCATCCCACCAGTAAGGCTGTGGCATCACGCCGCGGTTCACCATGCCGAACCAGTAGAGGCGCCAGAGATCTGTGTCCACCGTCAACCACTCGCGGTAGTTGCGAATCTTCTTCGCGTAGAAGAGCAGAGCTCCGTTAGCGCCGGCGCTCTCAATGTAGCCTTCGATGTTGTTCTTCTTGACGATCTGCTTGTAGCCCTCGACAAGCGCATCGCCGACCTTGCCAATGTGGGCGTATCCCTCTGGCGTAAGCACGTGGCGAAATGTAGCGAGGCCGGCCGCCATCACAAGGGGATTGGTCGCGTAGGTGCCGGCGTGGAAGACCTTGTGATGCGCGATCATGTCCATCACTTCTTTGCGCGTGGCAAAGGCCGCCAGAGGAAAGCCGCCGCCGATCGACTTCGCCAGCGTGACGATATCGGCCTTGATGTTGAAGTACTCGCAGGCGCCGCCACGGCCGAGCTTGGCGCCGGTCTTTACCTCGTCGAAGATCAGCAGCGCACCTTCTTTCGTGCAGATTTCGCGCAACCCTTCGAGGTAGCCAGCCTCAGGCATGCAGATGCCGATGTTCATCATGATCGGCTCGACGATGATGCAGGCAATCTCCCCAGGATTTTCAGCGAACAGCCGCTTCACCGCGTCGAGATCGTTGAACTGGGCGACGAGCGTGTTCCTCACCGTGTCGGCCGGGATTCCGCCGCCGGCGGGCACCTGCGTGGGCCTATCGGGATCGCCGTAGACCTCGGCCTTCGGCTTCATGCTGACCATCACGGAGTCGTGTACGCCGTGGTAGGCGCCTTCCATCTTGATAATCTTGTCGCGACCAGTGAATCCGCGCGCCAGCCGGATGGCATGCATCGTGACTTCAGTGCCACTGCTGCCGAAGCGCGCCTGGTCGACCGGAAACCGCTGGCATATTTCTTCCGCCAGTTCGTATTCGAGGGCGTGAGGCATGCCGTACATCGTGCCGATTTCCAGGCGTTCCTGCACTGCGGCCACAACAGCAGGATGACAATGGCCCGCCATCAGTGCGCCGAAGCAAAGGTTGAAGTCGATGTACTCGTTTCCGTCCAGATCGTGGATCTTCGAACCTCTGGCGTCTTTTATGAAGAGCGGCCATGGCTCGTAGCTGCGGAAGTTACTGGCTACACCAAGCGGCAGGCGCGGTTCAGCCTTCTTGAGTGCGGCGCGCGACGAAGGGGTGCGCGATTCGAAGGTCGAAAGTTCCTTTTCCAGAAGGGGATGCATCACATTTCTCCTTTGCTCAGGGCAGTGTGAAAACTCCCGGAGCGCTCAATAGGTCAACAAGGCAGAAGCGATGTCATCCTGAAACTGCTAACCAGATGACCGATCGCCTGCAGGCTTGAAACTCGATCACGAGGGCACAGGAGCGACTCACTTCTCGCATAGCGCGCGAACCACCTCTGACGGCAGAACGTGCCGGCGATGCGGAAGCGTCTGTACAGGATTTGCGGGAAGATGCGTCGCGGGGTCTTCAGATGGCCGGAGATTCTGCGAAACACCTTCTGAAAAGAACGCACAACGGTATCGTACGCAATTCGACAGCCATCTTGCCTTGAATGAGAAGCCATTGATGGCGCGCCCCTTGTTTTAGCCGTTTTCGCCCGTCAGGCAATTCGAGTCCGCTGATTTACTGCCTGCATTTCAGTTTCTCAGGAAAGACATTGCCACGGGCAAAACCTTGTAGTAATTTTGCAAAAATAAGTAAACTTCGCACTTCGTGTCAAGCGAAACTGTGCGCCAGCATTGTCTTCCGTGAATCATCCTTACGAGGGACCGATGAGGTCGCCTCCGCGATATTGAGGAGCGGTACTTGTTCAAGCTTCGAAGGAATGCCCCCCGAACCAGTCTCGGGCGGCTCTTCCTCTTTTTCCTGCTCAGCACGCTGTGTTTTGTTTCCAGTTGCCGGAAGCCCGCGCCAACGCTGAGCCTGCTGGTCTGGGAGGGATACGCAGACCCTTCCTTTATTCGGAGATTCGAGGCCACGTGCCACTGTAAGGTCGTTGCCGCCTACATGGGATCGAGCGACGAGCTTGTCGCCAAGCTACGTGGCGGCGCCGCATCGAACTATGATGTTATTTCGCCTTCGAGCGACGTAGCGACGGTGTTGTGCCGCTCGGGTCTGGCGACGCCTCTTGATCTGTCGAAGATTTCTAACTACTCGCAGCTCTCTCCCAAGCTGACCAGCATGCCTCTAGTGAAGGTTGATGGCAAGGTGTATGGGGTTCCGCTGACGTGGGGGCCGAATCCGCTTTTGTACGACAAAACAGCCTTCCCGCAGAGACCAACTACCTGGGCGGAGCTGTGGGACCCGAGGTACAAGGATAAGCTCTCGCTGTGGGACGATCTTTCGTCCGTATACATGGCGGCGCAGGTGCTCGGATTTGGAAAGCAGGACCCGACAGCTATCTACGACCTGAACGACGAGCAACTCGAGGAGGTCAAAGCCAAACTGATTGCGCTCAAGCCGAATACCCGCAAGTTTTGGAGCACAGGCGGAGAGCTTACGAATCTCTTTCAGAACCATGAAGTGATCGCGGCGATGGGATGGCCACTGGTTACCAACCAGCTCCGCAAGGCAGGTCTGCCCATCGAGGAAGAAATCCCGGCTGAGGGGACGACGGGCTGGATCGATCATCTGATGATTACGTCGTCGAGTGAGAACAAGGATCTTGCCTACGCACTGCTGAACTATATGATCTCCGCGCAGACCCAGAAGCAACTCAGCGATGTGACGGGTTATATCCCGGCAAATCCTCAGGCCGCGTCCCTGATGACCCCCGAGCAGCGGCATGGACTGCATCTGGACGATATCGAGAACTATCAGAAGCAGATTGTCTTCTGGCAGGATGTGCCGCGACGTGCGAAATACACCGAAATATGGAACGAAGTGAAGGCGAGCCAATGAGCACTCCGTCCCAGGGGGGCTTACTGAATAGTCCCCGTCTCACGGCCGAGCACGATTCTGGCCGCACAACGGGTGAACCGGGCTTTCTGCGAATAGAAGACGTCGGCAAGAGCTTCGGCTCCCAGTTAGTGCTTGAGTCTATCTCGCTGAGCATCGATCGCGGCGAATTTATGACTCTGCTCGGCGAAAGCGGATCTGGTAAGACAACGCTGCTGCGTATTCTGGCAGGATTTGAGCAGGTCACAGACGGCCAGATTTATCTCGAAGGACAGCGCCTCGATACTTTTCCGCCGCATCTGCGGCCGGTTCACACCGTATTCCAGAGCTACGCGCTTTTTCCCCACATGAACGTCTTCGACAACGTTGCCTACGGGCTACGGGTGCGTGGAGAATCCAAAGAGGAGACGAAAAACCGGGTCAAGGCGGCGCTCGTCAAAGTCCGGATGGAGGCCTTCGCTGCGCATTATCCGCGGCAGATCAGCGGAGGGCAGAAGCAACGCGTGGCGCTGGCTCGAGCGCTGGTCAACAGGCCAAAGGTTCTTCTGCTCGATGAGCCGCTCTCCGCACTCGACGCCAATCTGCGCGCGGAGATGCAGGGCGAATTGAAGCAGCTGCAACGGGATCTCGGCATCACCTTTCTCTTCGTTACTCACGATCAGAGCGAAGCGCTGGCTATCTCAGATCGCGTCGTGCTTCTGCATCGGGGGAGAATCGAGCAAAGCGGGTCGCCGCACGAGATCTACACAAAACCTCGCACCGCTTACGTCGCCACCTTCCTTGGCAGGAGCAACCTGTTGCGCGCCACGGTCCGGCATGGCATCGCCGAATGCGGCATCTTCACGGTGCCGGTGACCTGCGCCGATGGGCCGGCTATTTTCTCTCTACGCCCTGAGTCAATCAACGCCGTGCCGCCCAGCGCCGCTGAGGGCCTTGTGCAGTTTCGAGCGCAAGTCATCGACGAGCAATTTCATGGCGCAAACACTCTTCTCAGTCTGCGATGCCCCGGGGATCTCGAGTTGATCGCGCGCATTCCGGGAGCTCTTCCCCGCCGCGACATCACTAGTTTTGCGTTCCGGGCCGAGGACTGCGTGCGGCTCGAGAACACAGAGAAGGACTAGCGGATGGGATCCAGTCGAAGCAACGCGATGCTGGTCGCTCTTCCCCCCCTGGCGTGGATCGTACTGTTTCTCTTCACTCCCTACTGTCTGCTCTTCTGCTATAGCTTCTGGAGTCTTAACGAATTCCAGCAAATACTGCATCACTTCACTCTGGCAAACTATGCGCATCTTTTCACTAATCCTCTCTACCTCGTCGTCATTCTTCGTTCACTGCGCATAGCATTTTCGGTGGTTCTGCTCTCGCTACTGATTGGGTATCCGCTCGCGTTCTTTCTGGCTTTTCATGCCGGGCGCCACCGCACGTTGCTCTATCAGGCGGTGATTATCCCGCTGTGGGTCAGCTACCTTGTACGCGCGTACGCGTGGAAGGTCATTTTCGGAAATGAAGGCGTGCTGAATACCCTGCTTCTCTGGTCGCACGCTGTGTCTCATCCGCTCAGTTTCCTTCTTTATAGTCCGTTCGCGGTGATCGTCACCCTTACGCATATCTACGTCCCATTCGTCGTTCTGCCGGTAGTGGCTTCGCTCGAGAAGATTCCGCGCGAACTGCTGGAATCGTCGAGTGATCTCGGCGCGCGGCCCTGGCAGACATTTCTACGCGTCATTCTTCCGCTTTCGCTGCCGGGAGTGATCTCCGGTGCGACATTTGCGCTGCTGCTGAGTTTCGGAGATTTTCTTGCACCGCTGCTGCTCGGCGGCCCGAGCAGCGTAATGATTGCCAATATCGTCGCGAACCTCTTTGGAGCAGACTACAACTGGCCACTCGGGGCAGCAGTAGCAGTTGTCATCCTCGTGATCGTGATCGCGATTCTTTCTATCACGCATCGCATTGAGCACCGCGAAAGATTTGCATGAAGGGCGACCGAATGAAGTCGACGCGCAAACCCGTGCTGCTTAGCGTATTTGCCGGTTGCGCCTATGTCTTTCTCTACTTTCCCATCGTGATCCTTGTCGTTTATTCCTTCAATCGTGACGGGGTTGGCGGATTTCCTCCGCGGCACCTGACGTTTGACTGGTACCGTGTTCTCTTTGCCGATTCTGCGATGTGGAACGCTGTTGAAAACAGCGTGATCGTGGCGCTGGCCGCAGCAATCATCTCCATTCTTATCGGGCTCCCCGCGGCATACACGCTCGACCGCTATGCTTTCCCCGGCAAAGCAGCGTTTCAACGCCTGATCCTGCTTCCCCTCATCGTTCCCGGGGTGATCACAGGTATATCTCTGCTACTGCTCGTCGTCAGCGGCGGGTTCCATTTGAGTCTCCCCACGGTCATCCTCGGACATGCCACAGCTCTCACGGCCGTCGCAACGACTGAGATCTTCGCCGGCTTCGCCAACCTGGACCGCTCGTATGAAGAAGCGTCCGCCGACCTGGGCGCAAGCGGCCTGCAGACGCTGTGGCGGATCGTGCTTCCACTCATGCGGACATCGCTGATGGGCACTGCGTTGCTGGTATTCACATTGTCGATGGACGAGATTGCGGTGACCTTCTTCCTGATAGGCCGCGAGAACACGCTTCCGCTTGAAATATGGTCGAGACTGCGGCGCGGGGCAACACCGGAAATGAATGCTATCTCGACTCTCATCTTTGTCTTTTCGGTCGCAGCGATCTTCATCTCGCAGCGAATGATTGCCAGAGGCGAAGCGAGGTCCGTTCAGGCTCTCGACGTGGCCGGAGCGACGCAATGAATCCCTCACCGAACGCGCCACAAACTCCGCCGCGCGAGACGGCCGCCGCTCCCATGACGCGCCGCTCATTCATCGCTAACGCAGCGCTCGCCGTCTGCTCCTTGCCCCTTTATCCGCAGGTCAGAGCAGCCAAGCCGACCCACTCCTGCATCGTTGTGGGCGCAGGATTCGCTGGTCTTGCGGCCGCATATCGCCTCACCGCCGCCGGGTGGAAAGTGACTGTGCTCGAAGCCCGTAACCGCTCCGGCGGGCGTGCGTGGTCGTACCGCTTCTCGCAGGCTCCGGAACTCGTTTGCGAAATGGGCGGCGAGTGGATTGGCAAAGATCATCCGCGTATCCTCGCGCTCGCGAAAGAACTGAATGTTCCGCTTGAACCCCACGCTTTCCGGGTGTGGCTGCTGCAGCATGAGCAGCTGCACGCTCCGGGGAGCTGGAATTTCTCCGTCGAGTCGCAGTCTGCATGGAAGCACTTCATGAACAAGTACAAGCAATCCACGGAGCACGAGAAGCGCCGTCTGGATGAGTATGACTGGTGGACCTGGCTGGGCAAGATCGGTATTACAGGTAACGATCGACGTATCCGCGAGATTATGGATTCGACGGACTACGGAGAGTCCATTCGCCAAGTCTCTGCCTATGTTGCAGCCGATGAATATGTCGACACCGATTACATCAATCCCAACAACACCGATGAGATGGACTTCCATGTGCGCGGCGGCAACACATTGCTCATCGACGCGATGGTGGCGCGGGTGTCTCCAGGAGCTCTACATCTCAACTCGCCGGTCACCTCGATCCTGCAACGTGCCGGACGCGTAACCGTAGCTACTTCAAGCGATTCGTTCACGGCTGACTGCTGCGTCTTTGCTGCGCCCGCCTCCGTGCTGAATTCGATCCACTTCGATCCGCCGCTTTCGTCATCGAAATCTCTCGCTGCTGATGAGCTTGAATATGGCCGCATTATCAAGACGCAGATGTTGTTTGATCGCCGGTTCTGGCCCGCGGAGGATTTTTCGCTGATGAGCGACGAGACCTCGCACCAATACTTCCACAGTACGGAGGGTCAACCTGGCCCGCGTGGCATACTCTGCTCCTACTCTGTAGGAGACAAGGCCGATGTGCTTGCTTCGCAGACCAAGGCCAATCGCCAGGCCCAGTTGATGCGCGATCTCAAAGCGGTGTCGCCCGAAGCGGCGGACGCACTCGTCGATATTTTCGATCAACCCTGGCAGGATGATCCCTGGGTTCAGGGCGCCTACGCTGTGTACCGCCCTGGCCAGTGGTTCCGTGTGCGGCCGCTGCTCGAAGAAGCGCACGGTAAAGTGCTCTTTGCGGGAGAACATCTGGGCGAGTGGCAGGGCTTCATGGAAGGTGCCGTGAGCACTGGAGAAATTGCGGCGCATCAGCTGCTCCATTGAAATTCTTGAGAGGGACTCGAACTGAATGGGATTCACCGACAAAGAACTTGGAATGGATCGAATGATCACCAGGCGTGATTTTATGAATGGTGCGGCGATGGCGATTGGCGGGGCGGCTGTTGCCGGACGGACGAATCTCTTCGGGCAGAAGTCGCCTGCTCAGGCGGCTGAACCGCAAAACAAACCGGGATATGATCCGCCCGCGCTTCACGGCATGCGCGGCAGTCACGAAGGATCCTACGAGGTCGCACATAGCCTGCGGGACGGCAGCTTCTGGAGAAACGCCGGCAAGCCCATTGATACAGGAGAAACTTATGATCTGGTCGTGGTTGGAGGCGGCATCAGTGGGCTCTCGTCGGCCCGTTTCTTCCGCGAGGCGGCGGGCAAACAGGCGCGCGTTCTCATTATCGAAAATCATGATGACTTCGGTGGCCACGCAAAACGCAACGAGTTCAACGTCGAAGGCACCTTTTTGCTAGGCTATGGCGGAACATACTCGATCGAGAGCCCGGCTCCCTACAGTCTGGTCGCCAAACGCGTGATTTGCGATCTGGGGATCGAAGTCTCTTCCTACGCGTCGCATAACAACGACGCGCTGTATCGCTCCCTGGGCCTGAAACAAAAGGCTTTCTTTAACCGCGAGACTTTCGGCGCTGACCGCCTTGTTACAAGTCCGTACTCGCGCTGGGGTTCTGCGAGTGCCGACCCCGATGGAAAGAACTGGCAAGAGTTCGCCGAGCAGGCACCCCTTTCGGTAAAAGCCATCGCAGATGTGAAGCGCGTCTACTCGCTGGATGAGGATCTCCTTCCCGGTCTCACCTCTGACGAGAAGAAGGAGAAGCTTGCGCGGATCAGCTATGCCAGCTATCTCGCGAATATGGTCAAGGTCGATCCACAAGTTGTCGCTTTGCTGCAGGCTCATCCGCAGCCGTTGTACGGGCTTGGTATCGACGCCGTCTCCGCTCAGGATGCGTGGGGACTCGGCATGCCTGGTTTCAATGGGCTCGGGCTATCTCCTGGACCCGGGCCAGGCATGGGGCGCGATGCGATCCACAACGACGAAGCCGAAGCATATTTCTTCCACTTTCCTGACGGCAACTCATCGATTGCCCGCTTGCTCGCGCGTTCGCTGGTTCCGAACGCTGTGCCGGGTAGCTCTGCCTCTGATGTCGTTACCGCTCAAATCCGCTACGATCTGCTCGATCAGGCCGACAATCCCACCCGGATTCGCCTTAACAGCACAGTAGTGCGCGTGCGGCACCTGGGAGATGTCGCAACCGCGAAGGAAGTGGAAATCTTATATGTCCAGCAGGGACAACTCTACAGGGTGAGAGCCGCGCGATCCATTCTCGCCTGCTGGCATGCAGTCATTCCATACCTCACGAACGAATTGCCACCCGAGCAGAAGCAGGCTCTCCGCTCCGCCGAGAAGGTTCCGATCGTCTATACCAACATTGCGATCAGGAACTGGCAGAGCTTTGACAAGTTGCACGCAGCCAGCATTTACTCGCCGGGTTGCTATTTCAGCGAAGCAAGCCTCGATCATCGCGTGAGCATTGGCGGATACATATGCACTACGAAGCCCTCCCAACCGATAGTGCTTACCATGCACCGTTATCCCTGCTCTCCCGGACTGCCAAGCCGCGAGCAACATCGCGCGGGGCGGCAGGATCTCTACGAGACTCCATTTGAGACCTTCGAGCGCAACATCCGCGAACAGCTGGCGCGGAGCATTGGCGCAGGTGGGTTCGATCCTGCGCGCGACATCGCAGCGATCACGGTCAACCGCTGGCCGCACGGCTACGCCTACCAGTACAACTCGCTGTGGGACCCGTTCTGGCTTGAGGGTGGCCCTCTTCCATGTGTCGCTGCTCGCCAGCCGTACGGCCGTGTTGCCATTGCCAACGCGGATGCAGATGCCTACGCCTATACAGACTGCGCCATCAATCAGGCGTATCGAGCGGTAAGCGACTTGAAGGTTAGAGCAAACACACAGGGATAGTCCTGATTTGCGGACTCTTCCGGGCCGTGATTCGCCCAGAGACGATAGCAGGCGATTCACTAACAGCGGTCGCCATGTTGACCTGGCTGGCCAGCCTAGTGTCGAAGAATCAGATCAGTTTCAAGTCTGCTTGCACTCTATTCTGACCAGCGCTCTCTTGCCTGCATGCATAGCAATGTCAACTATCTACGCTGAGGCTAATCTCCTCCCCTCGCAACTTGTTAACGATTCGATGAATCGCCAAAGATCTGAAATCAACGCCAGCAACCGTGCAGGACGTGTGTCGGCTCGCTTTACAAAGTCTTTATAGATCGCTTAGCGCGCGCTTATTGTTCCGCTCCGAGACTAAGAGGTTTGCCGAAGCAGGCATTTGCTCCCGTGTCTTCTATCCGTGCGCGGTAGCTCATTGCGATCCTTGTGGAAGCAATTCAGGAGGCACTGACATGCAGCAAAACTATTTCCGGATCAAGGAGTCGGGCCGCAAGCTGAGTTTGCACATATTGGCGTTAATGACTCTACTTGTGATTATTCAGCCTTTCTGTTTTGGACAGGATCGCGCGCCCGGCGCCGAGACAGTTCCAGAGGCACAACCATCGGGGAATGGAACTGCCCTTTCCGGAACGAACGCGGCTCTTCTCAAGGAACTGGAGAGTATGCGGGCACGCATTGAAGAGTTGGAAAATCAGCTAAAGCATCAGCCGGGAGCGACATCTTCAGAGAATGCTACAACGCAAGGCGGGGAACAGAGCGCTACGGCGGAGGCCGCTGCTCTGAACTCGGCTTCGTCACCTGTTGTCGCGAGGGCCGCCACAACGCAACAGGTTTCGCCCGTAGCCGCCCCCACCACACCAGGAAAGACTGAACCCTTTGCTTTTGCTGACTTCACCTGGCTCAATGGAAATCCGCGAACGAAAGAGGTTCCGCTGGACACGAAGTTCTTCACGCCTGAGATACGCGCCGACGTCGACTACACTTACGACTTTCGCCATCCGCAGGACGACACTATCAGCGGGTCGAGCGAGATCTTTCGCGCTAATGAAGTCCAGATTACCCAGTTCGGCGTTGGCGGGGATTTCCACTACGACAACGTCCGCGCCCGCTTGATGACTCAGTTCGGTATGTACTCGACGACCACGCCGCGCAATGACTCTAGCTACTCGCGCGGCCAGTGGCAGTTGGACAACGCTTATCGCTATCTATCGGAAGCCTATGGAGGCTATCACTTCGACAAGATGCATGGTATCAACGTCGATGCTGGTATCTTCGTGTCTTACGTCGGGCTCTTCAGCTACTATAACTTTGATAACTGGGCCTACCAGCCGTCCTATGTTTCGTCGAATACGCCGTGGTTCTTTACCGGAGTGCGGGCACAATTCTTTCCGACGGACAAGTTAAAGATCGAGCCGTGGTTTGTAAATGGATGGCAGTCCTATGGCCGGTTTAATGACCGACCGGGCATCGGTGGACAAATCCTGTGGCGTCCCAACGGAAGGCTCTCAATACTCGGCAATCAATATGCGTTGGGTGAAGACGCTCTCAACACACCCGGCCGCGTCCGGTACCACACCGACGACAGCGTTCAGTACAAGTACTACGACAATCCGTTTGGGATTCTCAGCAAGGGCGCTTTCTCCCTCACCGGAGACATGGGATGCGAGCACGGCGGCGGAGTGAGTTGCGCGGGCAATTCAAGTAAGGGACCGAAGCAGAGTTTCCTCGGATTCATGGCGTACAACCGCCTGTGGTTCGACAGAAATCTGTTCGCTCTGACGATTGGCGGAGGCAGGATCAACAACCCGGGCCGCTACCTTGTACTTCTGCCGCCAATTAATGGAGCGACAGCAACTTCGGGTACGCCTTACTTCACGGAGAACCCCGGAGACAAGTACAAGGGGTGGGATGTCTCCAGCACGATTGACTACATGCCCAGCCAGTACATTACGTGGAGGATCGAGTACAACCATCGCGCCGCGAATGTTCCCTACTTCTCTGGACCAGGCGGGGTCACACCGCCGGGCGGCAACACTGGTGCCCCAGGATCATTTGTCCCGGGATGGGCACCCGATCTGAGAAACAGCGAGAACCGCATGACTGGAGCGATTTTGGTGAAGTTTTAGTACCGCGACCCTTTACATGGGCTTTTCGGCCAGCTGCCTCAAAGGTAATTGCCTATTTTGTTTTTTGGCTGCCGCGGTCAATTAGTCTGAAACTGATCTCGCTACTTCATCCCAAGGTGCGTTCATGCAGATGCGTCTCGCCGCGCTGTCTCTCTTTGTCTGTCTCGCCGTTAATGCGCATGGCGCTGCTGTGCCCCCGTCGCCGATTCCCATCAAGGTCGTCGTCGTCGCAATGTATGAAGCCGGAGAGGACACGGGCGACACGCCTGGCGAGTACCAGTACTGGGTGGAGCGCGCGCATCTCGACCGCGTGCTTCCCTTCGATGCGGGCTTCCACCATCTGCGCATGAACGATCGGGGCGTGCTGGCCGTTCTGACCGGAGTGGGAACGGCGAAGGCCGCAGCGACGATCATGGCTCTGGGTCTCGATGCACGCTTCGATCTCACTCATGCTTATTGGCTGGTCGCCGGCATCGCCGGAGGCGATCCAGCGGATGTCTCGCTCGGTTCAGCGGTGTGGGTACATTGGGTTGTCGATGGTGACATTGGTTACGAGATCGATGCGCGCGAGATACCGTCAACCTGGCCGACTGGTTATGTTCCGCTACGCAAGACCACGCCCTATCAACAGCCGGCCACGCCGCCGGACGGACAGGTCTATGAGTTGAACTCCGCGCTCAGCGACTGGGCATACACGCTTACGAAGAATGCGCGGTTGGCTGACACGGAGACAATGCGGGCGAAGCGTGCCCACTTTGAACAGTCTGCTGCGCAGAGACCGCCATTTGTGATGGAGGGTGACGAGGTTTCCGCATCGACCTTTTGGCACGGGAGGAAGATGGACGAGTGGGCGAACGATTGGGTCCGTTATTACACGGATGGCCAAGGCAACTTTGTTGTTTCGGGGATGGAGGACACAGGCACGCTTCAATCGCTGACCTTTCTCGCACGTGCGGGTAAGGTCGGTCTGAAACGCGTTCTCGTCCTGCGTACGGTGAGCAACTACGATCAGCCCCCGCGGGGGCTTACGGCCGCTGAAAGTCTGGCTGAGCAGAAAGTGGGCAGGTACGGAGCCTATCTTCCTGGGGTCGAGGCGGCATATTCAGTGGGCCGTCCGGTGGTCGACGCCATCGTGAATCACTGGGACCGGTACCGCGATCACCTGCCGTCCGAAAAATGAGCACTGCTTCTGAACGGCCATTCACTGCGTCGACGCGCGCGCAGCAGATACAGGGCGCTCCCTGTAAGCGCAACAACTGCGGCGTAGATCATTTCCCGAGAGGCGTCTGGGCGCGAGAACAAGATGAACAGAAATCCTCCCAGCGCCAATACCGGTGGCAATGGGTAAAACCACATACGGAAGGGTCTCGGCATGTCCGGACGGCGGACGCGCAGGAGGATCACGCCTATCTGCTGCAGCACATACTGGAGCATAATTCGGATCGCCACCAGCGCGGCGATCACCTGCGACAGATTGAAGAAGCAGAACAGCGTCGCCACCGCGCCCAGAGCCAGCAGTGACACATTTGGAAACTTGTGCCTCGGGTGCAGGCGCGCGAAGGCGCGGAAATAGTTTCCATCCTTTGCAGCCGCGTAGGGCGCCCGTGAATAGGCCAGAAGGAGTGAAAACACGGAGGCGAAGGCCGTCCACATAACAAGCAGGGCCAGCACCTTCGCCATCGCACCGCCGAAGGTGCGTTCCATGAGAACCGCAACCACTGCGAATTTTGCGTCGGTCGCGCGTGTCATCTCGGCCATCGGAATCACACCCGACACGCTCACGTTCATGCTCAGGTACAAAATGGCCACAATCACGATTGACCACAAGACGGCGCGTGGTATGGTTCGGCCGGGCTGCTTCACCTCGCCACCCAGAAAGCAGACCGTGTAATAGCCCCAATAGTCGTAAGTGGCCAGGAGAGTCGCGGTGCCCAGACCTTCGAAGAATCCGGCATTCAGCGAGAATGGGCCGTGCGGCGCAGCCAGCAGAGCGGGGTGGAAATGGGTGGCTCCGGCGGCGATTACCGCGACGATCGTGAAGAGCACTCCTGCTGTCATTACCCACGCCATGCGCGCAATCGTTCCCACGTTGCGGTAGAGGAGCGCAGCTGCCGTCACGCATGTGGCCGCCGCGACAAGGCTCGCTACGCGGATTCGACCGTCCAGAATCGGGGCGTTCAGCACGGGCCAGAGATACACGGCGTATTGCGCGAGACCGATGCAGCCCGAGGCGATCGACAAGGGCGCGGTAAAGCCAAGCTGCCAGATATAGAGGAAGGAGATCAGCCGCCCGGCGCCGTCGCGTCCGTAGATTTCGCGGAGGAAGGCATAAGAACCGCCGGCCTCGGGCATCGCCGCGCCGAGTTCGGCCCACACCAGGCCGTCGCACATCGCTATGAGCGCGCCGAGCACCCATCCCAGAATCGCTCCCCAGCCGCCCAAAGCCCCGCCCATCGCCGCCACGACAAGTGGGAGGGTGATGAACGGGCCCACGCCGATCATGTTCATCATGTTCAGCGAGATGGCGCTGCCGAGTCCGACTTTGCGTTCGAGCGAGGGCGCGGGCTGGGCGGAGTCAGTCAATCGTGTCGGCGCGGGAATTCGTAGAGATGGCTCGAAGACAAGACTATCTCAGGAGGGCTCTTTCACCGCCGAAAAGGCCGGCGGATTGTAAACTGGCACTACATGCATGACGCCGCCCTGATTCGCCTGCGCCCTGCCGCCCTGCTTGCTATAACCTGCCTGTTCGCCGCGCCTGTATTCGCGCAGGTGACGCCGTGGCAAACTGCCGTCACCGCATCGTCTGACGCGCACCCGCTGCCAGAAGACCGCGGCGCTGACGGTCTCGCGCAGACGCTCAAAAAGCTGCACACCTGGGCCAGCCTGATGATGATCGTCGCGCATCCCGACGATGAAGACGGCGGCATGCTCACGTTTGAGTCGCGCGGCTTCGGCGCGCGCACGGCGATCCTCACCCTTACGCGCGGAGAGGGCGGCCAGAACGCCATGTCCAGCGAGGCTGATGACGCGCTGGGACTCATCCGAACCAATGAACTGCTCCTCGCCGATCAGTATTCCGGCACCGAGCAGTTCTTTTCGCGTGTGGCCGACTACGGATTCTCGAAGACGATCGACGAAGCCCACGAAAAGTGGGGACGGGATCGCGTGCTCTACGACGTTGTCAGGGCGGTGCGCATGTACCGTCCGATGGTCATTACTTCCGTTTTCACTGGAAACATCACCGACGGGCATGGACACCACCAGGTCTCAGGCGAAGCCGCTCAGGAGGTCTTCAAACTGGCCGGCGACCCGACGGTCTTTCCGGACCAGATCGCGCAAGGCCTGCGACCATGGTCGCCATTCAAGGTCTACGCACGCATTCCTTTCTTCGCGGCGACCAGTCAAGGCATCTATGACTACGCGACAAACAAGTGGTCTCCGGTCCGGTTCTATGACTATGTGACCGAACAGTGGAGTAATACGGTTCCATCGACCGACGTCGAGATCGCCGAGGGCACCTTCGACCCCATCCTGGGGCGGTCGTACATTCAGATGTCCCGTGAGGGTTGGAGCCAGCAGAAGTCGCAGAACGGCGGCGGGAATATTCCTCTGCGCGGGGCATTCAATATCGGATATCACCGTTATGGTTCCCACGTTCCGATCAAGGAGCCGGAGACGGGCTTCTTCGATGGCATTGACACCACCCTGCCCGGCATCGCCACGCTGGCCCACGGAGACACCGCGTTTCTGACCGCGGCCCTCAAGGACATCGATCAGCATGTCATGACGGCGACCTTCGGGTATCTGCCGTCGAATCCGGAAAAGATTGCTCCGGAGCTGGCGATTGGATACAGCAAAACCAAAGACCTGATCGACGCCGTCAATGCTAGCGGCCTCAGCGCGGAGGACAAGGCAAACGTCGTCCATGAGCTGCAGATCAAGCTTGCTCAGTTCAACACGGCGCTGGCCGAGTCGCTTGGGCTCCATGTCAGCGCGCTAGTGATCCCGCGCACAGAAGACAAGGCGGCCCCGCTGCCTATCTTCGCGGCGGAGACGCCAACCACCGTTTCTCCGGGCGCCGAGTTCGATGTGCGGCTGCATGTCACCAGCGCGTTACCCTGGACGGCGGGCGGGCAGCTGCGCCTCACGCGGACGTGGCTGGAATCATCCGGGGTCGATTCTTCTGGCGAAAGGCAGTGGAAGACCACGCGCCTAGGTACACCGGGAATGGATGTCACATCGAGTAGTGCGGGCGATGCGATCTACCGCGTCGATGTGCCGCATGACGCTGGTTATACGCGACCCTATTTCACGCGGCCAACTCCCGAGCAGCCTTACTACGACATATCCGACCCGAAATTGGTGAATCGGCCGTTCGCGCCATATCCCCTGGCGGGATGGGCGGAGTTCAACTACAACGGAGTTCCCATTCGCCTGGGGCAGGTGGTGCAGACGGTGCACCGCGAGCACGGATACGGCGATCTCTATCAGCCGCTGGTGGTTGTGCCGCAGATCTCGGTGAACCTGCCCTCGGCCGCCGGCATTGTGCCGCTCGGTTCCAAGGCGTTTCCGCTGACGGTTTCCGTAAAGAACAGCCAGCAGGAGGCCAGCGATGGCACACTGCATCTTGATATGCCGGCAGGGTGGACCTCGGATCCACCCGCGTTTCAGTTCCATCTGCGCGCCAATGAAGCTGCGCCCGTTATTTTTACCATTCACCCCGCGGGCCTTGCTTCACAGAGCTACACCCTGAGGGCCACGGCGCAGAGCGGCAACGAGGTCTTCAGCGAGGGCTTTCAGACGGTTGGCTATCCGGGCTTGCGCCCTTACTACTACTACCAGCCGGCCAACTATCGGGCGCGGGGAGTAGATGTGAAGGTGGCTCCCGGCCTGAATGTCGGGTATGTGATGGGCACTGGCGATGAAGTGCCACAAGCGCTGGAGCAGTTGGGAATCCACCCACACCTACTCAGCGCGGCCGAGATTGCTTCGGCGGACCTGAGCCGTTACAACGTGATACTCATCGGGATTCGCGCTTACTCGAACCGCCCAGAGCTGGCCGCTAACAGCCAGCGTCTGATCGATTATGTGAAGGCGGGCGGCAATCTGATCGTGCAGTACCAGAGTGGGGGCTTTCGCGGGTATGGGCCGTATCCCTATTCGCTCGGACACGCAGAGAGAGTCGTAGATGAGACCTCGCCGGTAGTGCTCACTGACAGTCCTCTTTTTCAGTGGCCTAACCATATCAATTCGGCCGACTTTGACGGCTGGGTGGAGGAGCGCGGCCATTCCTTCCTGGAATCCTGGGACAGCCATTACTCCGCGCCGACGGAGACGCATGATCCGGGGCAGGAGCCTCAGCACGGCGGCCTCATCATAGCTTCCTTCGGCAAGGGAACCTATATATACGCCGCCTATGCTCTTTACAGGCAGTTTCCTGAGGCGGTGCCGGGAGCCTATCGGATTCTGGCTAACCTGATCAGCGCCGGTAAGGCGCCCGCGCAGATTTCGGGCAAACGATAGACGCGCTTCGACCGCACATCAAACCGGTGTCATTTCTTAGGGTTGATTCGCTTTAGGGTTGATTCGCTCTTCAAGAAACACGGTGACGATTTCACCGACCTGCTTCCTGATCGCTTGCCGGATCTCGGTCTTGACGGGCAGCTTATGTGTGCCGTCGCCCATAGCCATAAACGAGCTTTGAAAGGGATGACCGTCAATCTTTCCCGTGACCTTTACCAGACCCCGGGTCCCGAAGAATTCGACGGAGTCGGGCCAAACCACGTAGGTCCAGCCGCCTTTCTCAGGACTTTTTTGCAGCCTGGCTGTGAAGGTCCTATTCAACACAAAAGGCGCCCATTGCGATCGCGTAATAGTTTACCACTGAACGATCCGAGCGCTGCACGCTGGCAGCAATAACCTTCCTAGGTCATTGACTCTTCGACAATTGCGGGTGTTTTTCACAGGAGATCTTCTATAGTTTTCCCGCTTATTCATTGAAAATTCGCGGGATTTTTACAAAGGCCTGCGACCATCAAGCTCGGGCAATGTGTGTCGCGGTTCCTGGGCCTTCGTCGCATCCCCAAAGCGTAAGAAGCATGCATCCCGGAATTTCCGGCATGCACGACCGGGTGTCGTAATTCCTTGACCTGGCTGCGTTTTCAGTCTTCGGTTAAGCAACAGTAACTCATAAACATGAGAGGCCTAATGAATACCAATTTGAAGGCGCTGGCGAGTCTTGTACTTGCATCGGCTGTCGTGGCTAGCTATGCGCAGACCTCGACCGGCAGCGCAAGCACGACGAGAAAGAAAACCGCAACTCACAGAGTGGCGAAGCCGTCGGTGGAATCGCAAATCGAAGAGCTCCGCAACGAAATGAACTCACAGCGCGGGCAGATCGATTCGCTAAAGCAGCAACTCGCCGACCGCGATGCTCAGCTCCAGCAAGCCCAGCAGGCTGCACAGGCAGCTCAGACGGCGGCGCAGCAGGCGCAGCAAGCGGCCCAGGCACAACAGCAGTCGATCGCGGAAACAAATCAATCGGTCAGCACACTGCAAGGCGCAGTCACTGATCTGAAAACGAACAATCAATCGATTGTGACCACCATCCAGGACAATCAGGCGCAGGTCAAAAAAGCCATTGATAATCCCGACGCGATTCACTTCAAGGGCATCACACTCTCTCCGACAGGCAGCTTCGTGGCGGCTGAAACAGTGTGGCGCAGCGGCGCTACGGGTGGGGGCATCAACACGCAATTTACCGGCATTCCCCTTAATCACTCCGATGCGGGCCAGTTATCCGAGTTCTATGGTTCGGGCCGTCAGTCACGTATTGCCCTCAAGGCTACCGGAAAGCTAGATAACATGACGCTGACCGGCTACTACGAAGCCGACTGGCTGGGCACCGGCATCACCTCGAACAACAATCAGTCCAACAGTTACGTGCTGCGGCAGCGCCAGATCTGGGCGCAGGCGGCTTTGAACAGCGGCTGGAAATTCACCGGCGGCCAGATGTGGTCCCTCGCTACCGAGACTACGCGTGGTCTTGATAACGGCACTGAAATTCTCCCCGCTACCATCGACCCGCAGTACGAAGCAGGCTTCGTGTGGACGCGACAATATGCCTTCCGCGTAACCAAGAACTTCTTCAATAATCAGGTCTTCCTTGGCGCTTCGGCTGAAGATCCCGAAACTCTGAACCCAGCCGGCAGCAGTCTGCCGCTGAACGAAGTGATCGGTTCAGCCGGAAACGCCGGCGGTCTCTACGATCCCAACAACAACTACTCATTCAACCTGGCTCCAGACATTATCGCCAAGGCGGCATTCGAACCCGGCCAGGGAAAGTATGGCCACTATGAAGTGTTCGGCATTGCCCGCTTCTTCCGTGACCGCGTTTACCCGAACGCATCGGCTGCCCCGCCGTCTGGTTCAACTTCTCTCACCGGCAATTCGACCGGCGCCTACAATGACAGCACTGTGGGCGGCGGCATTGGCGCCAGCGGCCGTATCGCCATCCTTGATAAAAAGCTCACTCTCGGGCTGAAGGGTCTGTACGGAGACGGCACCGGACGCTACGGCTCCTCAACCATTGCGGATATTACACTGCGTCCAACGGGCCAGATTGCACCGCTGCACAACTTCGACGCTCTCGGCACCGTGGAGTTCAACGCGACTAAACGCCTCATGCTCTACACCAACTACGGGGGCGATTACGTCTTCCGTAACTACTTCGGCAAAGTCGGCTACGGGTCGCCGCTTACGAACATGAGCGGCTGCCGTGTCGAACCGCTTCCTGGTGGTGCTGCAAACGCGAACGGTGGAAGCGGCTTTTCGCCATCCACTCCCTCCAACTGCGGCAATCAGAACAAGGACATCCAGGAGTTCACCGTCGGTTATTGGTACGATATCTACCGCGGAGAGAAGGGACGTCTGCGCCAGGGCATCCAGTACAGCTACTTCCAGCGCGCTCTCTGGTCGGGTGCCGGCGGTACCGCGAACCCGGGCGGCGGCGCCTACGGCGCCGACAGCATGTGGTGGACCTCCTTCCGCTACTATCTCCCGTAGTCAGCTAAAGGACCTGAACACGAAAAGGGCATCCGCTTTGGATGCCCTTTTTGGTTTGTGCTGAAATCCCGAATCGCTAACCCCTTCTCTCCGTCTTCCCGAATGCCGCCAGGAATGCATCCGCCGTATGCACCTCCAGGTTCTCAGGGGACTTCCTGCCCAGTTTCTTTGCGAGAAAGAATTTCCCGTAAATGATCGGTCCCAGCAGCAGCGCCAGCCCCACTTCCGGATCGATCCCCCGCTTCAGAACGCCACGCTTCTCCCCTCGCTTGATCAGGTTTGTCAGTACGAGGCGCGCCGGCTCAATCGCCCGGTTACGCCACGCGATGCCGAAAGCCTGGTTTCGCGAAGCGTAGGCCATCAGATGCGGGGCAATTTTCTCACGCATCGCCTTACACTCCTGCGCCGGCTCGTGCCGAAGCTGCGCAATCAGGTCGGCGCGAAAGTCTCCCGAATCGAAGACCGGGGGCGCTTCGTCAAGTCCATAGAGATGCGCCATAACCTCCAGCGCAAGGCTGTCCTTGTCCGGCCAGTGCTTGTAGATTGTCGCCTTGCTGACACCCGAGGCTTCGGCGACCGCATCCATGCTGGTCGCGTCGATACCGCGTTCGGAGAACAGTTCGACCGCTGCCTCAAGCACTTTGCTGTGGGCCAGCGCGCTTCTCGGTCTTACCATCCGTTCAACTTCAATTCGTGAGAGTTCAAACTTCCGGACCTCGACCTAAACTTCGATCTTCGAAAACAGGTATGCGCCCAGGCTCAGGAAAACCAGCGCGATTGTTCCTAACAAGCCAGCATTCAATGCCGGATGAAAGTGCCAATGATTAATGAGCGCACCGCGCAGGCCGTCGACTCCGTAGGTAAGCGGATCCAGCCTGCTGATGACGCTCAGCACGATTGGCAGATTGGCGAGGGGATACAAGGCGCCCGATAGAAAGAACAGCGGCAATACCAGGAAGTTCATCACCAGCTGGAAGCCCTGCATGTCCTTGATGACTGAGCCAATCGCGGTTCCCAGAGCGGCAAAGACAATGGCAATCAGGATCACGAATAGAAATGCCACGGGTATTGCCAGCCAGCTGTGCGGACGGAACCCTGCGATGAGGCAGATGACGAGGATCAGCGTGCCCTGCAGGACTGCAACGGTTGCTCCGCCCAAGGTGCGCCCGATCATGATCTGCATGCGCGATACCGGTGCCACCAGGGTTTCCTTGAGGAAGCCGAACTGGCGGTCCCACAACATGGCAATACCGGAGAACACGGAGCTGAAAAGCACGGTCATGCCGATTACGCCCGGCGCCATGAACTGCAAGTAGCTTCCCTCGCCCGCCTTTTGAAAGATGGGACCGAGCCCGAAGCCCAGTGCAAGCAGGTACAGACACGGTTGCCCCAGCGACACCACGATCTGCACCCGCGACCGCACATACCGCTTCAGCTCACGCAACCAGAGAATGTAAATCGCGCCCATTTATCGCCTCCACATCTGCGCTACCTGCCGTAACGCCGCCTTCGAGTCCGCGCCCTCGTCACGCAGCGATGAGCCGGTCAGCGCCAGAAATGCCCCCTCAAGGGACTCTGTACTCGTCTGGTCCTTCAGTTCTGCCGAAGTCCCCTGCGCCACGATCTTTCCGTGGTCCATGATCGCGATGCGGTGGGCGACCTTGTCTGCCTCATCCATGTAATGTGTCGTCAGAAAGACCGTAGTGTTCTCGGTCTCATTCAGGTGCTTCACATGCGTCCAGAGCTGGTTACGGCTCTGCGGATCGAGCCCCAGTGTCGGCTCATCGAGAAAAAGGATGCGCGGGGTATGCAACAGTCCGCGCGCGATCTCCAGCCGGCGTTTCATACCGCCGGAGAAGGTCTTGACGTAACTATCCTTCCGGTCCCAAAGCTCGAAGAGCTTGAGCAGCCGCTCGGTGCGCTCCGCACGGAGCTTGCGCGGCACGTGATAGAGCACGCCATGCAGATCCATGTTTTCCCATGCAGTCTGCTCCTGATCGAGACTGGGGTCCTGAAAGACGATCCCAAACCGCTGCCTCGCTTCCTTCTGCCTTACGGTTGGATCCAGGCCATCAAGCTCGATCTTCCCGCTCGTTGGCCGCAACAGCGTTGTCAGCATTTTGATGGTCGTGGTCTTGCCGGCTCCGTTCGGACCGAGAAAGGCGAAGATTTCACCCTGCGCCACGTCGAAGGAGATATCCTTGACCGCGGTGAACTCTCCAAACGTCCTCACCAGATTCTGCACGCGAATCATTCTGCCCTCGCTTACTTCACATACAATACTGAACGGTTTAGTTTAGTATGTCAATCGAGATTTGGCGCTTACGCTCGGCGTGGCCGATCTAACCACCCACCGCGTGGGAACGCTCGACATGCCGATCGAGGTCGCTGCGACTACCGCTGCAAGGCGATGATCGCACCAGTCGTCGCAGCTTTAACGGAAACTCTCCGGCACAGCAACCGGAATATATTCGGGACGAAATCTCAGCTCCGCCGCGGGATATCTTTTTTGCGCTTCCTTGGTCAACGCGACCTTCAGAGTGTGCCTCTTGCCGTCGAGCTTCTTCGGTTTGAATCCGATGGTGTATCGAAAATGTAGCTGCGTGAGGATGTAGTCGAGCGCATTCGAAAACAGGGCTGGATCGACTGAAGAGTAAATCTCACCGCCAGTTTCACGGCTGTAATAGTGAACCAGGTAGAAGATCTGTCCGGCACGAGACGACAGATAGGAATCGAAAGGCACCCCAATATTGTTTATCCCAAATACCAGGCCGGAGGTCTCCAGCAGGTCGCGCAGTATTGCGTTGGCCTCGTCCACGTAGGTTGCGCAGTGGTCGCCATAGAGGAAGAGAAAAATCGGCAGCCGATCCGGTGTCATCCCATGCGTGGTTTTCAAAACCAGCCGGATCATTTTCTGCATGGCCAGCTCTCCTGCCCGGTTTTCTCCCTGGATTGCCTTCTGTCCAAGGACCTCTTCAACCTTCGCTAGAGCAGCATCCGAATCGTGCCCCGGCTGCAAGTCTATGACGGCCTTTCCGTCATCGCACCAGTGCGCGACGCCGACAGCGTTTGGCACTCAGGTGAAGCAGTGCCGGCCTCAGGAACTGAGTCTTCCCTTGCATGAAGTCCGAATGCCAATTGGGCGGGAAGGGCTCCTTGCACTGCACGATCAGCCACAGGGCAATGGGGCGCGTGGTGTTTTGCACGCCGATATCGAAGCTGCTGATCGGCATCTCGTGACCGTTGTCGAAGATACGAAAGTCTTCGCGCCTGAGATCCGTCAGCAACGCAGGGGTGTGCAGCGCTGTTTTTACATTCTCCGCGATGACATCCACCAACACCAGCGAGCTGTCCACACGGAGCGTGGTCGTCCCTTCATTGCCCGCCTGTGCAGAACAGATGCACCAGTTCTCGATCGCCATTTCTGCAGCCAGAACCGCACCGAACACCCGTGAAGGACGACCCATAGCCGTGCAACCCCAGTTCCTGATGACGACTTGCTAAAAGCGTTGGTCTCAACTGTGCAACTCACAAAGGGACGCAAGAGACTGTTCCCTGCCGTTCCCCGTCTCAGGTAGCATGCTGCAAGACGCGCCCCGCCATTCACCGCGTACCCGAAGAGGATCATGCTCATCCCGCTCCGTCTGCTGTTCACCGTTCTGCTCTGTTCCACGCTGGCGCTCGCGCAAACCGCACCTTCTGCGACAGACAACACCATCCGCATCACCAGCCACATTGTCTATGTCGATGTCGTTGTTCACGACACATCGGGCCATCTGGTTCGCGGACTCACGCAGAACGACTTCAGGGTCTTCGAAGACGGCAAGCCGCAGCAGATCGACTACTTTGTTGCGCATAGCTACGACATAGCCGCGCCGCGCCCGGCCCCCGCACCGGCCGCGAAGAACGTCTTTTCGAATGTGCCGGACCGCGGGCCGGTCGGGTCTGTCAATATCGTCCTGTTCGATCTGGTGAATACTGCTCTGTCGGACCAGCAATATGCGCGAAAGCAGATGCTCGATTTTCTGAAGGCCCTTCCGCCCGGACAGCAGGTCGCGCTCTTCGTGCTTTCCGATCAACTGCACATGTTTCAGAGCTTCACGGGTAGCTCAGACCTCCTGGTCGCAGCCGGGAAGCTCATCAATCCGAAAAATATGCGGCTGTATCAATCGGACGCCGAACAGCAGAGGGTTATAGACAATCTCGGGATCGTGCAGGATGCCCTCGGAGGGCGTGATCCCGGTCAGTCCGTCCAGGCACTCGCCAATGAATTGGCCTTCGAGAACGAACAGACCGACGAGGTACGGCAACGCATCACGCTTATGGCGTTCGCCCAGATCTCTCACGCCGCCGCGGGTTATCCCGGCCGCAAGAATCTCTTCTGGCTCTCCGGAAGCTTTCCCTTCAGCCTCACCATGCAAGGACAGTACAACATCACCGCTCCTCTACAGTACAGCACGCTGAACATGCCGGACATGCCTACATCAGATACCAATGCAGTGGCGACCACGGCAAAGGTGATCGCCGATGCGCAGATTGCTGTATACCCCATCAGCGCGGTCGGACTAGAGGTTGGCGGAGTCGGCGTCGATGTGCAGGGCGGCTCGATGGCAGCACTAAGCGGAAGCTCCGGCACCACTAGCAACGGATATGGCTCCGGCAATGTCAAGCACACCCTGGGAGACACACAGGCACAGCAATTCACCAACCGCTCGGCCTTGCGAACGGCGATGAACGATATCGCCTTTGAGACCGGAGGCGAGGCGGTCTTCGGCTCGAACGATTTGTCCGGAGCGCTTCGCCGCAGCATCGAGGACGGCTCCAACTATTACACCCTGGCTTACCGCCCCGACAATCACGACTGGAATGGCAAGTTCCGGAAGATCAAGGTGGAAATGCCGCGCCGCAGTTACTCCATCAGCTATCGTCGTGGCTACTTCGCGTATCCCGACCAGATCACTAACGAGGACGCTGCACAGGCACTCAACGCGGCGCTTCAGCCCGGGGCACCGGAGTCCACTCTGCTGCTGCTCAAAGCCAAAGTCGATCTGCCCGACGCGCAGCAGCCCGATACCTTCGTCGAGACGACGGTCAATCCCACCGGCGTCGATTTCACGATGGACGCCAATGGCCATCGTCACGGAAAGCTGCTTGTACTGCTCGTCGCGCTCAACGACTCACCGACGGGGCTAGCAGCACAGCCGGAGAATCCGCCGCAGAACTCGGGTGTAATTCGGCTCGATCTCGATCCAGCGGCTTACGCGACGGTTCTGAAAGACGGAATCCGCTTCCAGCAGAAGCTCGCCCTGAAGCCTGGCCGCTTCCGCATGCGACTTGGCGTGAGCGATATGAACAACAGTCGCCTCGGCACGCTGGACATGCCCATCGTGATCGCTTCTTCGCACTAGGGCAAGCCGCTAAGAATCACCTGAATCAGGTCGATTTTTTCGACAGGAATCCAGACGTGTGTAAACAGGATTGTGCTATGCTGAGGCTGCAAGCGGGCTCTTTACTCTATCCCCCTCCTGACGACGCGTTCGCCCCCGCCGCGCTACCAATAACACTGAGCTGGAACCGAAAACATGCTTACATTCACTGCTCGTGGACGAAGCACGACTTTCTCTTGGATCATCGTCGCTCTTCTCGGAGGGCTCGAGGGCCTTTATGGCCGTACGCGGTATCTGGGAGATTGGATCTCGTATTTAAACGTGAGCCGCAGTGTATCCAGCCTAGACTGGAAGGGAATCTTCGATCCGATGTGGAGTCCGGGCTATCCGATCCTGGTAGCTTTGGTTCGCGGAATATTCCCGCCAACTTCCTTGGGCGAATGGTATGCGATCTTCTGGCTGAACTGGATCATCTTTCTCTGCGCCTATGCTGGCTGGAGATACCTGCTGCACCGCGCGACGGAATTTTATGATCCGACTCTGACGCTCGGAGATGATCCGGCTATCGTCTGGATATCCTGCTTTATTTTCTTGAGCTTCAGCCTATGTTTCGACCATGTATCGCGCGTCTCTCCAGATCTGATAGTGAGTACACTCTTTCTTCTGGCAACCGCCGAAACAGTTCGCCTGCTAACGCGTCCGAGTGCAGGACACGCGATTGTGCTTGGGATGGTTCTAGGTGTGGGATACTGGGTAAAAGGCGTATTTCTTTCCTTTGCCGCCATCTTTCTTCTGACGCTCTTCGTAGGCCATTTCGTGAGAAAGACGTCGTGGCGAATTCCTCTTATTGCAACCGCTGCAAGCCTCGCCCTCATTCTGCCCTTCATAGCCGCGATTTCATGGTCGTACGGACAATTCACTCTCGGCGCGTCGGGATCGCTGAATTACGCATTTCACGTGAATCACCTGCCTCATTGGACGAACTGGCAGGGAGGCCCTCCACAATTCGGCACACCCATCCATCCCACGCAAAAGCTTCTAACCGACCTGCCAGTATTCGCTTTCGGTGAACCGTTTCATAGCACTTATCCGCCATATAACAACATGGCTTACTGGTATCAGGGCTTCCGGCATTTTTTCAGCTTCAGGGATGAAGCTATCGCAATTGGCCGCTCGCTTTATTTTTTGGTCTGGGTGGTGTTACGGCACCCGATTCTCTACGCCTTGGGCATTGCGCTTCTTGTGATAATTCTGAAGGCTGACTGGAGGCGCTCCTTCCAGGAGGTGACATTTCGCTTCTGGCCTCTCTTCCTTCCCGCTCTTCTCAGTACCGCCACCTATCTCATGGTGCACGTAGAAGACCGGTACCTGGGCTCTTTCCTCATGATCCTCAGCCTTCTTCCCTTTGGGGCGTTGCTTGACCGGAAGCTCAAGTCGGCGAGAGTTTTGATTGTGATCCTTGTCTGTGTTTATACCCTCGGCACTGCGGCGGAGCTGACGATGAACGCCGGGCAAACGTTCAAGGCCGCAGTCGATCGCGTGGATTTTCGGCGCGATTCGCAATGGAAGCTGGCGGATGCCCTGCGTTCCAATCGCATTATGAACGGCGACAGAGTCGCGTTAATCGGAAACGGAATGCCGGACTATCTGTGCACGTGGGCCTACATCTCCGGGCTTCGTATCGTTGCAGAGTTCGGCTCGATCCCTTGGCATCTTGAGCCATGGGATCGCACTCATTTCGACCGGCATCCCTACGAGCAGGCGGACAAGGATTATGGCCTCGTTTTCTGGAATCTCACCCCTGCAGAACGGCAGCGCGTGCTCCAGAAGTTCCATGACGTGGGAGCCCGGGCCGTCGTCTCTTTGTCGAGTCCCCATTCAAATCCAGATACTGGCTGGTATGCTCTGGGAGATTCGGGAGCATGGATCTACAAGTTTGACGATTCAGATGCCGGTTCAGCAAAGGTGCTTGCGCCGACGGTACCGTTCAAGACTACGCCATAAGCCCGCTTTTCTCAGCCAGTACTCGATTTATCAGGTCCGTGAGCGATGCCTTCCGTTCGCCGCTCGAAAATTTCTCTGACTCTTTGCGAAACAATGGCTGCCCAACCGTAGGGAATCCACGGCCGGCGATGAGATGGCCGGCTACGATGCGAAGATCACACTCGATATCGAAGCGGTGAAGGGTAACCGCCTGAGCTCCACTGGCCATATTCTTCTCTTCCACGTTGTTGAGGAGAAAGTGTGCCTCCGGGTCATCGCACGAACCCCTCAGGCCAGCGAGTATCATCCACTCACATGGCCTTTACACTCGATCAGCTTGACCACCTCGTCCTCACTGTAGCCAGCATTGACGCCGCCATTGATTTCTACACCGAAGTGCTCGGCATGGACCCTGTCGCCCTGGACGGGCGTAAAGCGCTAACCTTCGGCACGCAGACCATCAAGCTTCACCAGCGCGGCCACGAGTTCAAGCCCCACGCTGCATATCCTACGCCGGGCTCTGCCGACCTCTGCTTTATCACGACGACACCTCTCGACGAGGCCATCCGCTACCTAACGGACCTTCGTGTTCACATTGAAGCCGGTCCGGTCGAACGCAACGGAGCGATGGGCAGAATTCGTTCCATATATATCCGCGACCCTGACCGGAACCTGATCGAAGTTGCCAATTATCTTTGAAGTATCGGCCTGCAGGTAAAATCGAGCCATGCCAGAGAACACCTCGCTCACCGTAACCGAACGCGCACGCAAGATTCGCCTTTTCTTGATGGATGTCGATGGCACCCTCACCGACGGCGGCGTCTGCCTGATGTCGCTGCCTAACGGAGACATCGCCGAGATGAAAGTCTTCGATGCACACGACGGCCAGGGCCTGAGCCTCGCGCACACAATGGGAATCAAAACCGGATTCATCACGGGACGCAAATCCCCCGCCGTCGCCCGCCGAGCTCAGGAGCTGGGCGTCGAGTTCGTCTACCTGGGTCAGGCGAAGAAGATGAAGGCCTACGAGGACTGCATGGAGAAGGCCGGAGTTACGGAGGCGGAGGTCGCGTATCTAGGCGATGACCTACCAGACATGCCTCTTGCCCAGCGCTCCGGATTGGCGGTCGCCGTTGCGAATGCTGCCTTCGAACTAAAGGCTGTCAGCCACTACATCACCCAGGCCCCCGGCGGCAAAGGAGCTGCGCGCGAAGTCATCGAGCTTATTCTCAAATCACAGGGCCGCTGGGAAGAGGCGGTTCCGCAGGCGCGGGCGTAAGGCTTCGCTTGATAGTTGCAATGCTCTCGCCCGGCCACTGTTCGCCTGCATCAAGGTCTGCTAACCCCCGCTACGCGTGTCTCTGGTTTTCTTCTCCGGACCGGCCTGCATGCCGCCGGCACATTGGTCATCTGTTTTGCGAAGACGCGGAAGCTCACCGTTCCCGGTTGCAAGGTGGACCAGTAACTGTAGTGGGAAAGTAGCGGCCTATTCAGCGTGAAGAGCTGATTGTCGAGAATCTTTACTCCGCACTCGAGGTTGTTCTTGGGCTGCAGGATGGTTCTCGCCGGATCTTTCAAGGGCAGTCCCTTGTCTTTGTCCCAGTCGAAATCGCAGCCGTAGCGGTCGGCAT
>Ga0335074_10000635_pt1 | contig 49024 bp, 49 predicted proteins | sample Lox_Sample_23_FD_206715 | JGI IMG/M metagenome (GOLD analysis project Ga0335074, IMG submission 206715) | Soil microbial communities from Loxahatchee National Wildlife Refuge, Florida, United States - Lox_Sample_2.3 | ecosystem: Environmental > Terrestrial > Soil > Wetlands | place: USA...
CCTCGGCGATCCTGGCCTGATCGGCGGTGACCACATCCATGATCACCCCGCCCTTGAGCATGTCCGCCATGCCCCGCTTCACCCGGCTGGTACCGGTCTGGCCCGCCGCGGACGCGGGCTGGGCGGCGGAACTGGCAGAACTGGGGACTGGCACTGATACCTCACTCGTTCGTTTGCGCGCCGACGATCCCATGGTAGGCGCTTTGCGGGGCCTCCTGGCGGGCCCGGTCAGCCGGCCGGCTCAGCCGGTCAGATGAGGCATGTCGGCGCCCTCGGCGGCCTCGCCGGTGCCGACCAGGGAGTCCTCGATCTCGAAGAACTGCGGCAGCGGGGCGCCGCCGGCCAGCCGCAGCAGCCGGGCCAGCGGCTTGCGGCGGGCGTCCCGGGTCGCCGCGACCGCGTCGTTGTAGAACTTGCGGGCCAGGAAGACCTGGTGCGCCGCGCCCTCCAGCTCGGTGAGCAGCTCCTCGGCGCCCTCGGTGCGGCCCAGCGAGGCCCGGAACCCGGGCTGCGCGAAGACCGCGCGCAGCGCCCGGGTCAGGTCGCTCTGCGGCAGCTCCTGGTCGGTTTGCGCCGACCGGGCGTCGTGCGCCGCGCCGGCCAGGAGCAGGCTGGTGGCCGGGTCGAGCAGGCCGGACGAGGCGAGCTCGAGCGCGACCGAGCTGCGCCGGACCAGGGCGGTGTCCAGGGCGGCCCGGGCCGCCTCGAGCCGGGCGTGCAGCCGGTCGAGCCGGCCCGCGCGCCAGGACACGTAGACGCCCATGATCGCGACCGCGGCCACCACCACGATCGTGTAGATCACCGGCGATCCCCAGCTCATGGCGCGACCTCCACCACCCGGCCCGCGCCGGGCACCACCGCCTCGTAGACGCGGACCACGTCCCTGGCCACCACCGGCCAGTCGTATTCGCGGACCGCCGCCGACGCGGCCGCGGACAGCTCGGCACGCCGCTCCGGCTGGTCCAGCAGCCGCCCGGCCGCGGCGGCCAGCCCGGCCGCGTCGCCATTGGGAAACAGCTCGCCCGCCTCGCCGCGCCGCAGCACCTGGCGGAACGCTTCGAGGTCGCTGGCCACGATCGGCGCCCCGGCGGCCATCGCCTCGGCCAGCACGATGCCGAAGCTCTCGCCGCCGGTGTTGGGCGCGCAGAACACGTCGACCGAGTGGTAGACCCGGACCTTGTCCTCGTCGCTGACCTGCCCGAGCATCACGATCCGGTCCCGCAGCGCGGCCGGGGTTTTGGCCAGCGCCTCGTCGGCGTCGCCGTAGCCGGCCACCAGCAGCCGCAGCCCGGGCCGCGGCGCGGCGAGCAGCTCGAACGCGCGCAGCAGCACGGCGAAGCCCTTGCGCGGCTCGTCCATCCGGCCCAGGAAGCCGAGCGCGCCGCCCTCGCCGGGCCAGCCGGGCAGCGGGTCGGCCTTCTCATACTTGCGCACCGGCACGCCGTTGGGTATCAGCACCGCGTCCCCGCCGAAGTGCTCGACCAGCGTGGTCCGGGCCGCCTCGGATACCGCGATCCGGCCGCTGATCTTCTCCAGCGCCGACTGCAGGATCGGCCCGGCGGCGATCATCGCCCGCGAGCGCGGGATCGCGGTGTGCACGGTGGCCACGATCGGCCCGTCCGCCACCCAGCAGGCGAGCAGCGACAGGCTTGGCGCGGCCGGCTCGTGCACGTGCAGGACGTCGAAGTTGCCCTCCTTGAGCCAGCGCCGCACACGGCTCGCGGACAGGGGGCCGAACGCCAACCGGGCCACCGAGCCGTTGTACGGCACCGGCATCGCGCGCCCGGCCGGGACGACGTAACTCGGCAGCGGGGCGTCGTCGTCGGCCGGCGAGATCACCGAGACGTGGTGGCCGAGGTCGATCAGCGCGTCGGCCAGCCCCCAGATGTGCTCCTGCACGCCGCCCGGCACGTCCCAGGTGTACGGGCAGACCAGCCCGACCCTCACGGCGAACCCGCCTGGTCGAGCGCGGCCTCGCCCTCGGCCCTGGCGTCGGCGGCGGCCAGCCGCTCCGGGTCGAGGTCGGCGACGAATACCCGTTGCAGCATGTGCCAGTCGGCCGGGTGGGCCCGGATCGCGGCCTCGAAGGAGCGAGCCAGCGCCTGCGTCATCTCGGCCACCTTCTGCTTCCGGCTGCCCTCGGCGGGCACCGGGATCTCGTCATCGACGTAGATTCCCCAGCGTTCGCCCTCGTACCACAGGATCGCCGGGTAGAGCGCGGCCCCGGTCCGCTCGGCCAGGGCCGCCGAGCCGCCCATGAACCGCGCCTTCTCGCCGAAGAAGTCCACCTCGATCCCGCCGCCGGTGACGTCGCGGTCGGTGAGCAGGCAGACCAGCTTCCCCGACCGGAGCCGTTCGGCCAGGACCCCGAATGCCCGCACCGATCCGCCGCTGGCCGGCAGCACCTCCATGCCGAGTCCCTCGCGGAAGGCCACGAACCGGTCGTAGAGCGCCTCCGGCTTGAGCCGCTCCATCACCGTGGTGAACGGGGCGCCCTGGGCGATGATGAACGCGGCGGCGTGGTCCCAGTTGCCCATATGCGAGAGCGCGAAGATCACGCCGCGGCCCCGGGTCAGCTCGTCCAGCGCGTCCCGCAGGTGCCCCGAGACGTCGCTGTCTCCGACCACGCGCGAGGTCGGGGTCACCGGGAGGCGGAACACCTCCAGCCAGTACCGGGCGTACGAGCGCATCGACTGCCTCGATACCGCACGCAGTTCGGCCCCGGTGGCGTCCGGGCCGAGCACCCGGCGCAGGTTGCCCTCCAGCACCTGGATATGCGGTCCCTGGCGCCGCCAGGCGATGTCGGCGACGAACTCGAACGCCCACCGGCCCCAGGACTCCGGAAGGCGGCACACGACCGACCAGCCCAGGCCGTAGCCGGCCGCGACCAGGCGGTCCTTCACTCCGGTCAATCGCCACCTCCCGACGCAGCGGCGGCCGCGCCGCGGTGCACGGCCAGGACCCGCTGCCCGAACGTGAACGTGCTTGCCGCGGCCAGCAGCCACAGGCCGATCGCGAGGACATACGGTACGCCGAGCCCGGACAGTCCCGCCGCGACCAGCGCGACCAGCATCCGCTCCGAGCGCTCGGCCAGACCCACGTCGCAGCGTATCCCGAGGCCCTCGGCGCGTGCCTTCGCGTAGGACACCAAGGCCCCGCTGACCAGGCAAAACACGGCGACTCCGGCCAGCAGCCTGCTGTGCCCGCCGAGCACGAACCAGGCCGCGAGCCCGGCGAACACCGACGCGTCGGCCACCCGGTCCAGCGTGGAGTCCAGGAACGCGCCGAACTTGCCGCTCGTGCCCTTGACCCGGGCCAGCGCCCCGTCCAGCATGTCGGCCATGACAAAGCCCCAGCAGACCAGCGTCCCGGCGAACAGATGGCCGGTCGGGAACAGGGCCAGCGCCCCGGCGGCCACGCCGACCGTGCCGATGACCGTGATCGCGTTGGGCGTAACCGGGGTGCGCGCGAGCGCGTTGGCAACCGGCTCGGTCAGCCGGTTGAAAACCGGGCGCAGCGTGTTGAGCATGGCCGTCTGATCCTACTGGGGAGCCGGATGAAGGCCGTCCCGGCGGCCCGCCGCCGGGGCGTGACAGTGCGGGCGATTCCGGCGCAGGGCTTGTGATCCGCAACCGGCAGGTAAAGGCTGGTCGTGCAGCAGCCGAACAGAGATATCCAGGAGGCGATCGGATGGCGGAGAAGGCGGGCACATCTGGAGCCGCGGGCAGGGCACCCGTGGCCGACCAGCCCGAAAACGTGCGCAACGTTGTGCTAGTCGGCCACTCCGGCGCGGGGAAGACCACCCTGATCGAGGCCCTGCTGGTCAGTACGGGGACGATTCAGCGCGCCGGACGGGTGGAAGACGGGTCGACCGTCAGCGACTTCGATGAGGTCGAGGTCCGGCAGCAGCGCTCGGTCAACCTGACCCTGGCGCCGCTCACGCACGGCGGGATCAAGGTGAACTTGCTCGACACACCCGGCTACGCGGACTTCACCGGGGACCTGCGGGCCGGCCTGCGGGCCGCGGACGCCGCCCTGTTCGCGGTCTCCGCCGCCGAGGGCGTGGACGGCCTGACCCGGATGCTGTGGGAGGAGTGTGCCGTCGTCGGCACGCCGCGGGCCGTCGTCATCACCAAGATCGACCACCAGCGGGGGGACTTCGGTGAGGCCCTGGCCGCCTGCCGCGAGGCGTTCGGCGACTCGGTCGCCCCGCTCTACCTGCCGGTGACCGACGGCCAGGGCGGGGTCACCGGGCTGATCGGGCTGCTGTCCGAGCGCTTCTTCGACTACTCGAGTGGCTCGCGCGTGGAGCGCGAACCCGAGCCGGCCGACGCCGACCGGGTCGAGGAGGCGCGCAGCGCGCTGATCGAGGCGATCATCCAGGAGAGCGAGGATGAGGGCCTCATGGATCGCTACCTCTCCGGTGAGGCGATCGACCCCAAGGTGCTGATCGAGGACCTGGAGAAGGCGGTCGCGCAGGGCAGCTTCTACCCGGTGCTGGCGGCGTCGGCGCCGCACGGCATCGGCATGACCGAGTTGCTCGAGGTGATGACCCAGGCGTTCCCGTCCCCGTCCGAGCACCCGCTGCCCACCGTGACCACGCCGGACGGCAAGCCGGTGACCGGCCTGACGTCCGACCCGCGCGGACCGCTGCTGGCCGAGGTCGTCAAGACCACCTCGGACCCGTACGTCGGCCGGATCAGCCTGGTCCGGGTCTTTTCCGGCACGCTGCGCCCCGACGCCACCGTGCACGTCTCCGGGCACGGCCGGGCCGAGCGCGGACACGCCGACCACGACCAGGATGAGCGGGTGGGCGCCCTGACCTCGCCGCTCGGCAAGCTGCAGCGCACGATCGCGCAGTGCGTGGCCGGGGACATCTGCGCGGTGGCCAAGCTGGCCACGGCCGAGACCGGCGACACGCTGTCGGACAAGGACAACCCGCTGCTGATGGAGCCGTGGTCCAGCCCGGAGCCACTGCTGCCGGTGGCCATCACGGCGAAGTCCAAGGCGGACGAGGACAAGATGTCCCAGGCGCTGAGCCGGCTGGTGGCCGAGGACCCGACGCTGCGGCTGGAGAACAACTCCGAGACCCGTCAGCTGGTCCTGTGGACCATGGGCGAGGCCCACGTCGACCTGCTGCTCGACCGGCTGTCCAGCCGTTACGGCGTCGCCGTGGAAACGGCGGAACTTCGGGTGCCGCTGCGCGAGACGGTCGCGGGCAAGGCCCAGGGCCTGGGCCGCAACGTCAAGCAGACCGGCGGGCACGGCGAGTTCGGGATCGTCCACCTGGAGGTCGAGCCGGTGCCGTCCGGCGGCGGCCTCGAGTTCGTGGACAAGATCGTCGGCGGCGTGGTGCCGCGGCAGTTCATCCCGTCGGTGGAGAAGGGCGTCCGGGCCCAGATGGAGCAGGGCGTGCTGGCCGGCTACCCGATGGTCGACATCAAGGTCACGCTGTTCGACGGCAAGGCGCACTCGGTCGACTCCTCCGACATGGCATTCCAGAAGGCGGGCCGGGCCGGCCTGCGGGACGCGGTCGAGAAGGCCGGGGTGCTGATGCTCGAGCCGGTCGACGAGGTGTCGGTGATGGTGCCCGACAGCTACGTGGGCGCGGTCATGTCCGACCTGTCCTCGCGCCGCGGCCGGGTGCTCGGCACCGAGCCCGTCCCCGGCGGCCGCACCCTGGTCAAGGCGGAGATACCGCAGCTGGAGATCACCCGCTACGCGATCGACCTGAGGTCGATGTCGCAGGGCACCGGCTCGTTCACGCGGACCTACCTGCGCTACGAGCCGCTGCCCTCGCACCTGGCCGAGAAGGTGGTGAGCGCCTCGAAGGAGGGCTGAATCACGGCCGGCTGAGCCAGGGCGACGCCGTCACCGCTCCGGCCACGCCTCGGCCAGCATCGCGCGCGTGTCGGCCAGGAGCTGGGGCAGCACCCGGGTCTGGCCGACCACCGGCATGAAGTTGGTGTCGCCGCCCCAGCGCGGCACCACGTGCTGGTGCAGGTGCGCCGCGATGCCCGCTCCGGCCACCCCGCCCATGTTCATGCCGATGTTGAAGCCCTGGGCGGCGGACGCGGTCCGCAGGGCGGTCATGGCCAGCTTGGTGTGCCGCCCGAGTTCCGCGGTCTCGGGCAGGTCGAGGTCGGTGTAGTCGGCGACGTGCCGGTACGGGACGACCATCAGGTGGCCGGCGTTGTACGGGTACAGGTTGAGCACGGTGTAAACCAGGCCGCCGCGCGCGACGATGAGGCCTTCCTCGTCGGACAGCTTCGGTATCCGGCAGAACGGGCAGCCGTCGCCCTCGTCCGTTCCGGCCGGCTTGCCCTCGCCCTTGATGTAGGCCATCCGGTGCGGCATCCACAGCCGCTGGAACGCGTCCGGGATTCCTACCCCGTCCTGGGGTGCCGGTTCGGCGGCTGGTGGCATGGATGCAGCATAGGGGGCGCCGGCGCGGCCTCCGCCGGGCCACCGTGACTCGGCCGCCACGAGCGCCCGGGCGCCCATGCACCATCGGCCGCGACCTGGGCGCCCGCGCCGGACAGCCGGGCGACAGCGCCCTTTGGCCGGGCGACGACGCCCGTTGGCCAGGCGACAGCGCCGGGCGGCTGGGTCCCCTCAGCCGAAGCGGGCGGTAATGAGCCGCCCGCCGGGGCGGGCGGCGACGTGCTGCTCGGCGCCGGGCGGGCCGACGGCCCGGGGCTGACCGTCTTGACCGGGGCGGGCCGGCCCGAGGTGGAGCCCGAGCCGGACCCGGCCGGGCTGGACGGGGTGACCGGCGCGGGCGGGGTGGTCGGGACCGGGACCGAGGTGCTCGAACTGGGCGACGGGCTGGGGCTGGGCGACGGGCTCGGGCTTACCGGCGCGCTGGGGCTGGGCGAGGGACTCGAACTGGGCGACGGGCTCGGGCTGGCCGACGGGCTCGGCGACGGCGTGGGGCAGGGAGCCGTCGTCCGGCCGTCCGTCGATCCGGCGCCCGGCGGGCTCGGGCTGGGCGACGGGCTCGGGCTGGGCGACGGGCTGGGGCTGGGCGACGGGCCCGGGCTGGCCGACGGGCTCGGACTGGGCGAGGGACTGGGCGAGGCGCTCGGCCTGGGCAGCGGCGCCGGCGGCGGGCAGGCACCGGAGCCCCCGGGCCGGGGCAGGCCAGGCCCGGGCACGCCGCCGTGCCCGGGCGTGCCGCCGGGGCCCTGACCGGCGCCACCGTTCGATAGCTGGCCGCTCGACGAGCCCGAGCCGCCGCCCTCGATGATCCCGATCAGCGTGGCCGCCTGGGAGAAGGTCTGGCGCGGACCGGGCAGCGCCAGAACCGTCGCCACCGCGGCCAGGAACACCGCCGCGGCCGCCACCAGCACCGGGCGCCGCGCCGCCAGCCCGCCGCCGCTCCCGGTCAGGCTGGACCACGCCGCGCTCAGCCAGGCCAGGGCGGCCGGGCGCGGCGGGCGGGTGATCCGGGCCTGGATCCGTTGCAGGCCGTCGTCGGCGGGCTCGATCGGGTCGGCCGCCGCCCGCAGCGCCCGCCGCAGCAGCTCCTCGTGGTCGTGACCGGGCCGGTTCACGCCTGGGCGTCCAGCATGGTGCGCAGGGATGACAGGCCGCGGGCCGTGTGACCCTTAACGGCGCTGGTGCCGATGCCCATGGCGGCGGCGATCTGCGCCGGGGACATGTCCGCGTAAAACCGCAGCACGAGTGCTTCCCGCTGCCTTAACGGAAGCCGGTCCAGAGCGGCGACCATCGCCGAGTGCTCGAGCAGCGTCATCGCGTCCTGCTCCGCGCTCGGCGCGTCCGGCACCGGCGGGGTCGCGGCCCGGTCGACCACGGCCCGGTGCCGCAGCACCGAGCGCGACCCGTTGATCACCGAGCGGCGCAGGTAACCGAGGGCCTTGTCGCTGTCCCGGAGCCGGCGCCAGCGGCCGTGCATGGCGACGAAGGCGTCCTGGACGACCTCCTCGGCCGTGGCCTGGTCGCGGAGCAGCAGCGCGGCCAGGCCCACCAGCGTGCGGTAGTGAGTGGCGTACAGCTCGGTCACCGCCGCGTCGGCATCCCGCGCGGTCGCGCCGGCGTCCCGGACGGCCGGGACCTGGGCCGCCGCGGCGCGGGAGACGGCCGGCCCCGTCAGTCGCGTGGCTGGTTCCGCCACGTCGCCCGATTCCGCAGCGGTCATCGCTTCATCCGCCGATTGATCACCGGCGTGCCCCCTAGCGTTCGACCCTTGGCCCCGTCCTCCTTAGCCTGATGCCAAGCGCGCCCCAGGTCCAGTCCCCGCCGGGACAGATCCGTCAAACCTGACGACGCTGGGCGACGACGGCGACAATCTCCTCGATCGCGTCGTCGATGGGAACGCCGTTCTTCTGCTCCCCGCTGCGGTAGCGGAACGAGACCGCGCCCGCGGCGATGTCCTCGTCCCCGGCGAGCAGCATGTACGGCACCTTCTGCCGCTGCGCCTGCCTGATCTTCTTCTGCATCCGGTCGTCGGAGGTGTCGACCTCGGCCCTGATCCCGCGCTCGCGCAGCCGGGCCGCCACGTCCTCCAGGTACGGCACGTGCGCGTCCGCGATCGGGATCCCGGTCACCTGGACCGGCGCCAGCCAGGGCGGGAACGCGCCCGCGTAGTGCTCGAGCAGGATCCCGAAGAACCGCTCGATCGAGCCGAACAGGGCCCGGTGGATCATGTAGGGCCGCTGCCTGGTCCCGTCCGCGGCCTGGTACTCGATCCCGAACCGGCCCGGCTCCTGGAAGTCCACCTGGAGCGTGGACAGCTGCCAGCGCCGCCCGATCGCGTCCCGCACGTGCACGTCGATCTTGGGCGCGTAGAAGGCGCCCTCGCCCTCGGCGATCACGTACGGCAGTCCGGACTTGTCGAGCGCGTGCTTCAGCGCCGCCTCGGCCTGGTCCCACTCGGCGATCTCGCCGACGAACTTCTCCGGCCGGGTCGACAGCTCGGCCTCGAACTCGGTCAGCCCGAAGTCGCGCAGCAGGCCCACCACGAACGCCAGCAGCGAGGCGAGCTCGTCGGCCAGCTGGTCGGGGCGGCAGAAGATGTGCGCGTCGTCCTGGGTGAAGCCGCGCGCCCGGGTCAGCCCGTGTACCACCCCGGACTTCTCATACCGGTACACGGTGCCGAATTCGAACAGCCGCAGCGGCAGCTCGCGGTAGGACCGCCCGCGCGAGGAGTAGATCAGGATGTGCATCGGGCAGTTCATGGGCTTGGCGTAGTACTTCGCGCCCTCGAACTCCATCGGCGGGAACATGCCGTCGGCGTACCACTGCAGGTGCCCGGAGGTCTCGAACAGGTCGGACTTGGTGATGTGCGGGGTGTTGACGAACTCGTAGCCCGCCTCCACGTGCCGCTGCCGCGAGTAGTCCTCCAGGACCCGGCGGATGATCCCGCCCTTGGGGTGGAACACCGGCAGCCCGCTGCCGATCTCGGTCGGGAACGAGAACAGGTCGAGCTCGGCGCCGAGCCTGCGATGGTCGCGCCGTTCGGCCTCGGCCAGCATCGTGAGGTAGTCGTCCTGCTCCTCGCGTGATGGCCAGGCGGTGCCGTAGATCCGCTGCAGCTGGGGGTTCTTCTCGCTGCCGCGCCAGTACGCGCCGCCGCTGCGCATCAGCTTGAACGCGGGGATGAACCGGGTGCTCGGCAGGTGCGGGCCGCGGCACAGGTCCTTCCAGCGCAGCTCGCCGCTGGCCGGGTCGAGGTTGTCGTAGATGGTCAGCTCGCCGCCGCCGACCTCCACCGCCTCCTCGGCGCTGACCTCGGTCGGCGCGGTCGCCGCCCCGGCGTGCCCGGTCTGGCCGCCCTTGAGCCCGATCAGCTCCAGCTTGTAGGGCTCCCCGGCCAGCTCGGCGCGGGCCTGTTCGTCGGTGACCGCCCGGCGCGAGAACAGCTGCCCCTGCTTGACCAGCTGCCGCATCTTGGCCTCGATCGATTTCAGGTCGTCGGGCCCGAACGCGGCCGGCACGTCGAAGTCGTAGTAGAAGCCGTTCTCGATCGGCGGGCCGATCCCGAGCTTCGCGTCGGGGAACAGATCCTGCACCGCCTGGGCCATCACGTGCGTCGTCGAGTGACGCAGGATGGCCAGGCCGTCCGGGCTGCCGAGTGCTACCGGCTCCAGGTTGTCGCCGTCGGCCAGCTCGCACGCGAGGTCTCGCAGCTGCCCGTTGATCCGTGCTGCGATCACGGATTCACCCCGAGCCGGGGCGTTAGAAATCTTAGAAGGGTTTTCCCCGGATGCCCCGAGCGCCTGTCCCGCCGTGGTGCCCGCTTCCACCACGTGCTCGCGGCCGGCGAGGGTGATCTGAAGCTTGTCGGCTGGCACGGCTGACTCCTGTCGTTCGGCATGCATGGGTGACGGCCCCGTGCCCTGATGTTATCGACGTAGGTCAGCCGGCGACGGTGACCAGGCTCCCGTAGGTCAGGTACGGGTACGACTGCTCGGCCTGGGCGTTCGGCAGCTCGACGCAGCCGAGGCTCTGCGGGAAGCCGTACGACGCCCGCGGGTAGTAGTGCACCGCGTCGCTGCCGTTGAAGTACGACACCCACGAGACCGGGTCGGCGTACTTGGTGCCGTCCGGGTTGGTGCCCTTCATGATCTGGTGCTGGTACTTCAGGTACACCGGGTAGGTGCCGAGGGCCGTGGTCCGCCCCGGGATCCCGGTGTTGGCCAGCGTGTGCTCCACCTCCTGGCCGTTGTGCCAGATGGTCAGCGTCTCCGGGCTGCCCTCGCTGACGTAGGCGTAGGTGTAGCCGTTCGGGTTGTTGTCGCCCTTGGCCACCGCGTGCAGCAGCGCCTTCCAGACCTGGGGACCGGCGACGCCGTCCATGGCCAGGCCCTGGTTGTTTTCGAACGCCATCACCGCGCCGCTCAGGATGCTGCCGGTCTCGCCCGGCTGCCACATGCTCTGCAGGGCGTCGGGCCACCCGGACGAGTTCCACGCGAACGACCCGGACGGCGGGTCGTAGGCCGCGCTGAGCTGGGCGTTGGCATTCTTGGGGTGCACCGTGACACTGCCGGCCGCCGGGCTCCAGGTCAGCGGCAGGTAGCCGAGCTGCGCGAGCAGCTGCTCCAGCCGCATGGTGCTGTACGTGCCGGTCCAGAACCGGCTCTCGAACTTCGTCGCGAGCTGGCCGCCGGCCGTCGAGCGCACGCCCGATGTCCCGGCCGGGACCGACACTTTGACGTGGGTGTTCTCGGTGAAGCCCTGTCGCGGAACGAACTGCACGGTGGTCGAGCTGACCTGCTGCCAGGTGCCGGGGATCGAGGGGGTCACCGACGGCATCGGCGAGCCGGCGGCGAGCGGCAGAGAGAACACCACGCGAATGGCGCTGGCGCCGTTAACGCCGCGGGTGTGGGCGGAGGGGGTGACCGAAACGACGGTTTCGGGCGGAGCCGTGACCTTTGGCTTGGCCGCCGTCTGATGCGTCGCCGTGCCCTGGGTCGCGCCCTGCGCGGTGTCCCGGGCCAGCGCGAACCAGGCACCGCCGCCGATGAGCACCAGGATCACCGCGACCAGCGCCGCTATCCGCCAGCGGAGTGGTCCGAATCCGGACAATCCTTCGACCCCCTAGCTTTCGCTGCCCGGTAGGCCCACGGGCGGACTGCACCTGCCCCGATGTATACCAGGAGGTATCGGTGTGCGGCGCAGACTTCGGGGGCCTGAGACACGTACGTGATGAACATGTCATCAACGTTTCGCGTGAGGCCCGTTGTTCCCGCGCAAACGCGCGCGGCCCGGCACCTCTGCGGGTGCCGGGCCGGGCGGCGGAGCGGTCTGTGGTGTGCCCTGCGGTCAGCCGGTGACGGTCACCAGGCTGCCGTAGGTGAGGAACGGGTAGGCCTGCTTGGCGGCGTCAAAGGGCAGCTCGACGCAGCCCAGGCTCTGCTGGTATCCGTATCCGCCGCGGGCGAAGTAGTGCACCGCGTCGCCGCCGTTGAAGTACGACACATACTGCACCAGGTCGGAGTAGTGGCTGCCGCCCGGGTTGGTGCCCGACATGATCGTGCTGAGGAACCTCTCGTAGACCGGGAAGGTCCCGTTGACGGTGGGCGCGGACGGGATCCCGGTGTTGGCCGGGCTCTGCAGCACGACCTGCCCGTCGTGGTAGATCGTCAGCGTTTCCGGGTCGTTCTGGTCGGCGACCGCGTAGGTGTACCCGTTGACGTTGTTCTGGCCCCCGGCCACCGCCTTGAACAGCTTGCTCCACAGCGCGGCGGTGACGCTGCCGTTGATCGTCATGTTGTGCTCGGACTGGAACGCCATCACCGCGCCCCGCAGGACCACGTTCCACTTGTCCGGCGTAAACATCGCCTGCAGCGACGCCGGGTAGCCCTGATCCCAGTTGAAGGTGGCCTCCGGCGGGCTGTAGGCGAGCGTCTCCTGGGCCTTCAGGCCGGTGCTGGAGGCGTCGAACTGGCTGGCGATCCGCATGCCCAGGTTGGGCAGCTCATAGGTGGCCGGCAGCTCGCCGAGCAACTCCGCGAGCCGCAGCGTTGAGTACGTCGCGGTGGTGTAGGCGGCCGTCCTGGCCTTGCTCAGCTGGTGCCCGGCCGCCGAGCTGATGCCGGACGGGATGGTGACCGTGACCCTGGTCGCAGGCTGGAACGGCATCGACGGGGTGAACACGGCGGAGTCGCCGACCGCGCGCCAGGTCCCCGCGACGTCCGGGGTCAGGGTGGGCATCGGCGACTGCCCGGAGAGCGGGGCCGAGAACGTCACCGTCACCGGCAGGCTGCCGTCCGCGTGCGAGCTGCCCGGCGCCGGGGTGATGGACACCACCCGGAACGGGCCGGGCAGGGTGACCGCATGGCTGCTGACCGGCGCGTTGGCGGGCGTGCCGCCCCCGGACGTGAGCTGGTAGATGCCGAACCCGGCGAGGACCGCGATGATCGCGGTGACCGTCACGATGATCCGCGTTCTCGGCTGGCCGCCGCCCACGTGGAACCGGGCGCCCTGAGCTACCTGCTTGCCGAGCCGTCCAACTGCCAACACCGCGCTCCCCCACTAACCTCGTGCTCATCGATAGCTACTTAGCGTCACGGTGCGTACCCGGGCCGAATGGTCATAACCTGCGGGTGGCGTAAACGAAAGGTAACCGTCCCGTCATATCGTGTGAGGATGCCCGTTCCGCCGCCTTCCGCCGCCCCGGACGCCTTCATGCGCTCGTTCTGCGCGCTGGGCCCGGTGCCCGGGGTCGCCGAGATCCGGCTGCATCTGGCCGACGACGTAATGCGGATCTGGCAGCGGACCGAAGACGACCATGGTGCGGGCCAGCCGCCGCCGTTCTGGGCCTTCGCCTGGCCGGGCGGGCAGGCGCTGGCCCGCTACGTGCTCGACCACCGCGCGGTGGTGGCCGGGCGCACCGTGCTGGACCTCGGTTCGGGCTCCGGCCTGGTCGCGATCGCGGCCGCGCTGGGCGGCGCGGCGAACGTGCTGGCCAGCGAGATCGACCCGCTGGCCGCGGCCGCGATCCGGCTCAATGCGGCGGAGAACGGCGTGCGGATGCCCGGCCAGGTCAACCTGGTCGGCGACGTACTGGACGGCGACGGTGAGGCCACCGAGGGCGCGGAGAGCGCGGACGTGGTGCTGGCCGGGGACGTCTGGTACTCGCGTCCATTTGCCGAGCGCGTGCTCGGCTTCCTGGAACGGGCCCGGGCCCGGGGCGCGACCGTGCTCACCGGGGATATCGGCCGGGCGTTCCTGCCCCGGGACCGGTTCCTCGAGCTGGACGCCCGCGACTTCCCGGTGCTGGCCGGCCTGGAGAACGCCAGCGTCAAGCGGGCGATGGTCTGGACGCCGGCCTGGTAGGCCGTGTGCGGCATGTCTCCTGTGGGTCATGCTGGGGGCATGAGCGACGACATCGCCCCGTTTCGCATCGATGTACCCGAGGCCGACCTGGCGGACCTGCGCGAGCGGCTGCGCCGGACCCGGTGGCCCGAGGCCGAGACCGTCGACGACTGGTCACAGGGCATCCCGCTCGACTACACCCGCGGGCTGTGCGAGCACTGGCTGGAGCGGTACGACTGGCGGGCGGCCGAGGCCCGGCTCAACCGGTTTCCCCAGTTCCTCATCAGCGTCGACGACCTAGACATCCACGTCGTGCACGTGCGGTCGCCGCACCCCGACGCGCTGCCGCTGGTGATGACGCACGGGTGGCCGGGCTCGATCGTCGAATTCCAGAAGGTCATCGAGCCGCTGACCGACCCGGTCGCCTTCGGCGGGGACGCCGCCGACGCCTTCCACGTGGTGTGCCCGTCGCTGCCCGGCTACGGGTTCAGCGGCAAGCCGGGCCGGACCGGATGGGGATCCGCGGCCACCGCCGACGCCTGGGACCAGCTGATGACGCGGCTCGGCTATCCCCGGTACGCCGCCCAGGGCGGTGACTGGGGCGCGCAGGTGACGACCGCGCTCGCCATGCGCCATCCCGAGCACCTGGCCGGCATTCACCTCAATATGGTCATCGCCTTCCCCGATCCCTCCGACGAGCTCACCGAGCGCGAGCAGGCGGCCGTGGCGTCGTTCAGCTACTACAACCGGTGGGACTCGGGCTACTCGAAGGAGCAGTCGACCCGGCCGCAGACCGTGGGATACGGGCTGGTCGACTCGCCGGCCGGGCTCTGCGCCTGGATCGTGGAGAAGTTCTGGGCCTGGACCGATTGCGACGGCGACCCGGCCAACGTGCTGACCTTCGACGAGATGCTGGACAACGTGATGCTGTACTGGGTGACCGGCGCCGGCGCCTCGTCGGCCCGGTTCTACTGGGAGAGCTTCAACCAGCCGTTCCTCGGCCCGGTGGACGTCCCGGCCGGATGCTCGATCTTCCCCCGGGAGATCTTCCGCCCGTCCCGGCGCTGGGCCGAACGGCAGTTCTCGAAGCTGCACTACTGGAACGAACTGGACAAGGGCGGCCACTTCGCCGCGTTCGAGCAGCCGGAGACGTTCGTCAACGAGGTCCGGGCCAGCTTCCGCCCCCTCCGCTAACCGCCGGTTCGCCGCGCTCCGCCGCGCTCCGCCGCGCTTCGGCGGCGGGTCCACAGCAAATGTGGGCCCAGCGGGTCGTTTTAACGACCATTTGGGCCCACGTTTCGGGCAAGCCTTCCGATTCGCGGCTGCGGGCGGCGCTGGCGGACAGGGCCGCGCTGCTCGAGGAGGCCGCACGACGGGGCCGGGCGTACCTGGCCCGGGCGGACGGGCGCGGTGTGGCGCCCGCGGAGCCGAGGTGCGGGCGGTGCGTCGACGCGAGCCTGGCCGCGATCCGCGCCTGCGCGTCGGCAGCGGGGCGCGGTTCAGCCGGAAAATGAGATCAGGCCAGCCGCAAGATCGCGACTGGCCGGTGAGCGGTGTGGGCGATACTGGGATCGAACCAGTGACCTCCTCGGTGTGAACGAGGCGCTCTCCCGCTGAGCCAATCGCCCGGGCCCCGCGCCGTTCCCGGCGGTTAGGGCGAAACACAGACTAGCGCACGACGCCGCCCCCGCGTCGCCATCGCCACCCCGCCCGGGAAGCCCCGCGCCCCTTTTGCGCCCCGCACCACGCCGGCCGAACCGCACCCGGCCGCGCGGCCGCTGCACTCGGCCAGATCGCGCCGCCACCCCGCCGCCACGGCGCCGCCACCCCCGCCGACACACCGCCGCCACCCCCGCCGGCCGCCGGTCGCCGCCACGTCGCCCGCGCGCCAGCCGCCTTCTAGCGGTCGTGAATGCACCCGGATGCAAAATCGTTCAACTGAGTCGCTAGCGCGGCGCTAGCGCGCATTCCGGTAGTGACTATCTCATGGTGTCCCAGACTGGGGCCAGGAAATAGTCATATATCGGATATTCCTGTACCAGCTGACGCCACTGTACATGCCGCGCTGATCTGCTAAGTGACATCTAACCCTGCCGAACGCTGGCGGGAACCTCATCCGTGCGCAAGCCACCCGCTACGAGCCTCAGATCGGGATAGACTTTCCGCGCCAGTGAGACGAAGGTCACACGGCGTTGTGCCAGGTCATGGGATGACGGAGTGCTCAGAACGGTGTTTTATTTCCGGAAGTGTTTGACCAGGTCGCGGTTGATTTGTTGTTCAGTGACCGAGGTTACGAGTGGCTCGAATCGCGGAATCTTACTCAAGCGATTGACAATTCCGCGGTGCCTAAACGTCATAAGTGAAGGGGCCGCTCAGTCTTTATGAAGCCCGGCAATCCGGGACACGACAAGGCAAAGGCATGACTCGATGATGAACACCGGCGCTACCGTCTCCGCTGAGCTCGGGCTCAGCCTTGTGGTGCCCGAGCACGGGGCTGTTCCGCTGGTTGCCAGCCTCTGCTACAACGCCGCCGATCCATACGCGATCCGCATGGCCTTCCACGTGGGCACCGAGGATCCCGTGGAGTGGATCTTCTCCAGGGACCTGCTGTCGGCGGGCCTGGCCGGTCCCGCGGGCGAGGGCGACGTCCAGGTCTGGCCGGGCGAGGACCACGGCCTCGGCGTCCTGAACATCGCGCTTTCGTCCCCATTCGGCCAGGCCCACTTCGAGGCGCCAATGATCTCCATCGCGGACTTCCTGAACCGGACGTTCGGGCTTATTGCCGCCGGATGCGAGAGCGACTTCATCAACATCGATAGCGAACTCGACGATCTGCTCTGGCGCGCTTAATCGCCCAGGAAAGGCCAAGCGGACCATTACGGCACAGGGCTCATCATTCGATGAATCCGGCCGCAGCCGCCCGCAGTCCGGAGGTTCGGACCTTTAACGGATCGGATCGGGCCAGGTCGGCCCAGGGACGGCCTAGGGGTCGGGCGACTCTCCGGCCCGCATGGCGAACACTTCGGCCGCCTTTCGGGTGATCGGCCCGGGCGCGGCCGGAAGGGCCCGGCCGTCCACATTTCGGATCGGCTGTACGTCCCGGGTCGTCCCGGTCAGGAACGCTTCATCCGCTTCGGCCAGCGCCGAGAGCGGCAGATCCTGCTCGGTCGCCCCGGACCACTCGATCACCAGCCCGCGAGTGACCCCGGCCAGGCACCCGGACGGCAGCGGCGGCGTCAGCAGCCGCCCGGCCTGCACCACGAACACGTTCGTTCCGGTGCCCTCGCACAGGTTCCCGGCCGTATTCGGGAAGATCGCCTCGCTGCCGCCGTGCTCCCCGGCGTAGGCGAGCGCCCGCACGTTCTCGCCGTACGACGTCGTCTTCAGGCCGGACAGAGCCCCGTGCTCGTTGCGCGCCCACGGCACGGTGGTGACGTCGACCCACGGCGTGGGCGGCTTCATGTCGCCGAGCGCCACGATCGCGGTCAGCGGGGAGCCGATGCGCTCGGAACCGAGCGGCGCGATGCCGCCGGTCACGGTGATCCGCATCCGGGCCAGGGTCACCGGAGCGGACGCCTCGATCACGGCCAGCGCGCCGGCCCGGATCGCGTCCAGGTCGGGGGCGGCCAGGCCGAGACCGGCCGCGGACCGGCCGAGCCGGGCCAGGTGCCTGCTCAGCGCGAACGGGACGTTGTTCGCGACCTTGATCGTCTCGAAGACCCCGTCGCCGGTCACCAGCCCGTGATCGAAGACCGAGATCCTTGCCTCATCGTCGGGGACGAGTTCCCCGTTTATCCAAACGGCCACACGGAGACGCTAGCGCAGCCCGCCGCACTGGGCCGCCGCCGCAGCGCAGATTTCTGGAAGCGTGTCGTTGACCGCGGCGATCTGCCCGGCCACCTCGCGGTCCACGTCCATCCGGTCCACGCGCGCCCGCACCGCCGCGTGGGCGGCAGCCGACGCGGCGCTCGGCGGGGCGATCTCGGCCCGCAGATCGATGCCCTGCGCCGCGCAGAGGATCTCCACCGCCAGGCAGGTGCGGACGTTGGCCGCCACCTCCCGCAGCTTGCGCACCCCGGTCCAGCCCATGGACACGTGGTCCTCCTGCTTGCCCGAGGTCGGGATGGTGTCCACGCTGGCCGGGTGGGCGAGCACCTTGTTCTCGCTGACCAGTGAGGCCGCGGTGTACTGGGCCAGCATGTAGCCGGAGTTCGTGCCCGCGTCCGGGGCGAGGAACGGCGGCAGGCCGCGGGAGAACGCCGGGTCGAGCATCCGGTCCACCCGCCGCTCGCTGATGCTGGCCAGTTCGGCCAGGGCCATGGCCAGCATGTCGGCCGCGAAGGCCAGCGGCTCGCCGTGGAAGTTCCCGGTGATCATCACCTCGCCGTCGTCGGCGATCACCGGGTTGTCCACCACCGAGCCGAGCTCGATATCGATGATCTTGCTGGCGAAGGCCAGCACGTCGCGGACGGCCCCGTGCACCTGGGGCGCGCAGCGCAGGCAGTAGGCGTCCTGCACCGCGTGCCGGCTGGTGCGGTGGCTGGCCATCAGCGGCGAGCCGCGCAGCAACGCGCGCAGGTTGGCCGCGCTGTCGAGCTGGCCCGGGTGCGGCCGGAGCGCCTGCACCCGCTCGTCGTAGGGCCGGTCGTGACCGAGCAACGCCTCAACCGACAGCGCGCACGCCACATCGGCGACGCGCACCAGCAGCCCGGCCTCGTGCACCGAGAACGCCAGCAGCGCCTGCATCGGCTCGGTCCCGTTGACCAGCGAGAGGCCCTCCTTCGGGGCGAGCTGCAGCGGCTCGATCCCGTGCTCGGCCAGCACCTCGGCGGCCGGGCGGCCCCGCGGCCCGTCGCCAGGTCCGCGCAGCCGGCCCTCGCCGATCAGCGGCTGGGCCAGGTGCGCCAGCTGGGCCAGGTCGCCCGAGGCGCCGACCGAACCCTTGCCCGGGATAACGGGGAGCAGGCCGAGGTCCAGCAGCTGCAGCAGCCGCCGCGGCAGGTCGGCCCGCACGCCGGAGTACCCGGCGGCCAGCGTCCTGGCCCGCAGTAGCAACACCGCCCGCACGGTCGCGTCGTCGAGCGGCTCGCCGGTGGCGGCCGCGTGCGACACGATGATCGCGCCCTGCAGGGTTCTCAGGTCCCGCTCCCCCACCCGGGTGTCGGCCAGCGCGCCGAACCCGGTGTTCACCCCGTAGACCGGTGCGTCGCCCGCGATGGCGGCGGCCACGACCGCGCGGCTCGCCTCCATCCGCTCGGGTACGCCCGGCCCCAGTTCGGCGCGGGCCTCGCCGCGGCTGACCTCGACGACATCCTGCACGGTGAGCCCGTCGCCATTGACGATCACAGTTCGCATGGCCGTAGCCTGCCACTACGCCCGGTTTAGTCCGAAGCCGACCACCCAAACGTGGCCGCCAGGCCGTCCTGGCCGGACTCGGTGACCCGGATCGCGCGCTTGGACGGGCCGCGCTCGATCCAGCCCAGCTGCATCAGCCGGGCGGTGACCGCCGCACCCAGCGCGCCGTTCAGGTGCGGCCGGCGCTGCGTCCAGTCCAGGCAGGCCCCGGCGAAGCGGCGCCGCGTCCCCCGGAGTCTGTCCACGTCCACGCCGAACGCGGCGAGCTTTTGCTCCCCGTCCGCCGTCACCTCATAGCAGGCAGATGGACCCGTGCCGGTCCCGTTCAGAAATCCCTTCCTGAGCAAAGCGTCCAGCAACTCGACCCCGGCCCGCCCCGCGAGATGGTCGTAGCAGGTCCGTGCCTGGGCGAGCGCGGCCGCCTCGCGCGACTGGCGCAGGCTCCGCACCGGCTTGACCGGGCTGATCTGGGCGATGACCTCGAGCACGGTCGCCACCTCGTGCCCGGCCAGCCGGTAGTAGCGGTGCCGGCCCTGCTTGGTCACGGCGACCAGACCGCCGTCGAGCAGCCGGGCGAGGTGGGCGCTGGTCGTGGCCGGGCTGACCCCGGCGATCTGACTGAGCTCCCCGGCCGACAGCGGCGGCCCGCCCAGCAGCGCCCCGAGCATGGCGGCCCGGGCCGGGTCGGCCATCAGCGCGGCGACCGGCGCGATGTCGGCGCCATACCCGGCGGGCGGCCCGACGGTGTTCGTTGCAGGCATACTTCGACGGTAACGCAACTATTCTTCGGCCAGGATCGAAGGATGAGCGAAACCGATAATCCGGCGCAGACCGTTGTGGCTGCCGTGGACCGCTGCCTGGAATTGGCGGCGACCTGGCACGCGTGGGACGGCCGGCCGATCGCGCGGATCATCGACGGCGTCCCGAACACCTGGACCCCGCACAAGGCGCTGCGCCGCATCACCGACCATCTCGTGGACCACCTGCACGAGGTCGAGGCGCTGCTGGCGGGCGCGTCCCCGATCCCGGACGAGTGGCACGGGCGGCTGGTCACCCTGGACTCGGACTGGTCCCGGTTCACCGAGCTTGACCTGGACGAGGCGCGGTCGCGGTTGCGACGGCTGGCCCGGTGTTACGTGTTGCGCTATGAGACGGCCGGTCCCGAAGCCTGGGACGCGTTCCGGGCCGAGGCCTGGACGCTGCGCGAAATCGCCGAGCACGTGTCCGGGGTGAGGTTCTACGCCGAGCAGGTCGGCCAGCTGGACGTCTTGCCTGAATGGACCGGGTAAGGCGGTGGTTGCAGCGATATCGCCGCATGGCCGCGCGGCGGACACGGCGCCGCCCGGCCCCCCGGTGAGTTTGCGGGGCGGACAGGATCGGCTACAGTTCTGAAACGCACGCCGGCACGGCCGGCGCGCCAGGTCCCGGCGCTGCCGGGCACGCGGACGTGGCTCAGCTGGTAGAGCATCACCTTGCCAAGGTGAGGGTCGCGGGTTCGAATCCCGTCGTCCGCTCGGAGGTGCCGGACGCCGTCCCCGTAGCCGACGGTCCGCACGGCTCTTCGGTACCGGCGCGGGCTCCACCTGGAGTCTGTAATGGCGGAATGGCCGAGTGGCTTAGGCAAGGGCCTGCAAAGCCCTGTACGCGGGTTCGATTCCCGCTTCCGCCTCGCGGGCGGTTAGCTCAGCGGGAGAGCGCTTCCCTGACACGGAAGAGGTCACAAGTTCAAATCTTGTACCGCCCACGCGAAGTAGCAGGTCACAGGCCAGTTCCCGGATCCCCGGGGCTGGCCTGAATCTCGTCTCTCGCCGCTAGCCCCAAACAAATTCGTGTCTTTTACGCCCCGTCACCGCGGGATCCGGTTTCGTTCCGGGGATATCTGGGCGCCGCTCCCTCGCGGCGCTCGGCGGCCCGCCCCGCAGCGGTTGCTAGCGTCGGCGGGTGCTGTTCGTGCTGACCGGATCGGCGGGCTCGGGCAAGACCACTGCCTTGCGGGAACTCACGGCCCGCCGTGATGACCTGGAGAAGCGCTTGTGACCGGTGACCGCCGACGGCGATCTGGCCTGGCTCAATCAGAGGCTCGACGAGGTGGACGGACAGGCCGTCTCCGACACCGTCGCGGTCCTGACGGCGCTGGTGATCGACGTCGTGTGCCGACGCGTCCCCGGCGCATGGGCACATCTCCGATGATGGGCGCATGGAGTGGACCTTCACCGGCGAGGTGATCGAGTGGCGGGGACCGGCGCCGTACCTCTTCGTGGCCATGACGCCGGAGGACAGCGAGGATCTCAGGGAGGCAGCCCGGGGCCTGATCTACTGGGGCCAGGTGCCGGTCGAGGTCGCCATCGGCGACACGGAGTTCTCCACTGCGCTGTTCCCCAAGGACGGGCGCTACCTGGTGCCCGTCAAGGCGGCGGTGCAGCGAGCGGAGGCGATCGGGGCGGGCGCGATCGTCGAGGTCGTTTTGCGTCTCAATGCCCCGCGCTCGGAATGATGAGGGGATGGAACCGCGGTTGCCCGCCGGCAACGACCAGGTCATCGCGGTCGAGATGGTCCTCAAAGGAGCCACAAGACGTCACGGGACAGCTCGTTTGCAGGTACGAATCGGTCACATCCCGAGCAGATCGAGGTCACGCACGCAGAAGCCGTGGTGCGCCCATTCCTCGTTCAGCACCACGTGTATGCATTCGAGCACCGACTTCCCCCTGGCGTACGGCGGCCAGCCCCGGCCCGCCGGCACTGGCGCGGGCGCCGACAGCTCATCGGCCGTCACGGTCGACAGCCAGCGCTCTAGCTCGGCGCCCTGCACGTCGCGCACGGCCAGCACCTCGTCGAGGCTCGGGGCCGCAGCTCGATCCAGACCCTGTTCCTCCTGGTCAGGGACAAACTCGGACGCCAAGCCAATCGCGGTAAACGGCTTGGTCGACCCCAAGCAGCAGCGACGGAACCACGAGTCGTGCACGAACACCAGATGCCGCAGGGTCTCCACCGCCGACCACTCGCCGCCGACGCGCTGGTGCTCGGACCCCTTGGGCATCCCTGCGAGCAGCCCGAGCGTCGCCGCCCATTGGGCGCGCAGACGCCGGAAGGCTTCCTGCAGGTCGGCCGGATGGGCAGAGCGGATCAGCAGCCGCACCGGATGCCGCCGGTCGAGCTCGGCCTCGACGTATGACGTCACCTCGACTCCGTTGACCACCAGGTTGCTGACCAGCCCGTCGATGACGGCGTCCTGCATCACCACCCCGATCAGACGGGCGCGAGTCAAGTCGCACTCCCGGAACTCGGCATCAGTCAGGTCCTGGTCCTCGAATCTCGCCATGTCGGGAGTATCCACCGGCGTGCCGACACCTCCGGGCCGCGGGGTTGCGAGTCCCGTCGTTCCCTCGTCCCCGCCGCCTGGAGGTTGTCAGCGGAATCGCGCGGAGCCGCCTTACACGATGCAGACACGCACCGGCCACTCCAGTCGCGGCTTTGAGCGGAGGTCAGCAATGATGAGGCGTTCGGTCGGAAGCGGGTGATGATGATACAGCCCACGCTGTTCTTGACTGTGGGACTCCCATGCACCGGGAAGACCACTGCTGCCCGGCGCATCGAGATCGAGCAGAAAGCGCTTCGTCTCACGAAGGACGAGTGGGTGAAGGCTCTCTACGGCCACGAGAATCCGCCATCGGCTACGGGCGTGATCGAAGGACGGCTCATCCAGATCGGGCTGCGCGCCCTCGAACTTGGCAGCAACGTCGTGATCGACTACGGCCTCTGGGACCGAGACGAGCGCTCCGCGCTGCGGCAGGCAGCAGCAGACCTAGGCGCGATGGTGGAGATGCGTTACTTCGAACTCACCCCAGCCGAGCAGCGCAGACGACGTGATCAGCGCCAAGCCAAAGCGCCGCACACGACCTGGCCTATGTCCGACGAGGAACTCGCCGGGTGGGCTGCCAGCATCGACATCCCAACCCCGGGCGAACTCGACGGCAGCGAACCCATTGATGACCCGCCGGCGGGATTCGCCACATGGGACGAGTGGCGCAGACACCGCTGGCCGCCATCGGTCTCCTGACGCCTGCTCCTCGCAGCACTGCCGCGATCGCTGATCGGCTGCTTGTGACCGGGCACGCTAGTTGGCCATCGGAGCACGGGTATCTGGCCTGCGGCGGATCCGGCAGATTCGGGTTGCTGTGACGCAATTGGCGGAAGTCTTTCGTTGCGGCGCGGTGGTTTGTCTGGCGCGCGCTATCAGGGCTGTTGTGCAGGGGCTCTGTCGTCAGGGCCTCGGCAAAGTCACGTCAGGAAGGCGTCGCCCGGATGTTGCGGCGGCTGCGGCCTGGATTGCGATCGGCGAACGTTGATCCGGCTCGGCGGGTCCGGGCGAAGCCGGCCGGGGCCGCGCAGCCTGTCCTTAGGGCGGGGGCGGGGGTGCCGGTTCGCAAGCTCGCGCAGTTCTGGCTCGCTCAGCGCGCCGGGCTGGCGGCGTTGCCTGGCCAGATCGCCGGCGAGGCGCTGTCGCAGCTTGTTGACGGGCGTCGGCACGGCGCAGGCCCGGCCGAGCAGGACGATCTCGCTGTTCAGGTAGTCGCATTTGAGGCTGCCCGTGCCCCGGGCAACGCTTTGGACCGAGGAGCTGACGAGCCACTCCCGGCCGTGGACCGGCCGGTACGTCACGATGCCGGATTCCCGGGCTCGCATCTCCTCGTCCGAGGCGTGGCCGATCCCGGCCGCCGCATAGCAGGCGGGCGCCTCCTGGCGCGCCCGGCCTGCCATGGCGCTGCCGCGGGTGCCATCACCGAGGACGACCTCGGCCGCGCTGGCCAGGTTGTTGAGCAGCTTGGCATACTTCCATCGCTGGATGTCGCGGATCGGACGGGATGAGTACCGGGGCTGTTTGAAAGGCGCTGGCGATCTCATGCGCGGTGGCGTCGAGGCCGTGGGAGTGCCAGCCGACGTCCAGAACACCGCGGACCGGCGATGAGGGCGCCACGACCACGCCGGGCGACAGGTGGGTCCCCGGCGTGATGACCAGGACGCCGTAGATATTCGGGAACAGCCGCAGCACCGCCCGCTCGTTCTCAACGCCGTTTTGGACACAGACGATCGGAGTGCTGGGGCGAGCCAGGCCGGCGAGCGTCCCGGGCGCGGCGGCGATGTCGTGGCTCTTCATCGCGAGCATGACGATGTCATCGTCGCGGAATTCAAGTCTGGAGGGATGATCGACCACCGTCAGGCGCGAGACGGTCGGCCCCTCCGGCGCCTCGACCCGCAGCCCGTGGGCGGCGATCGCCTCGTAGTGGCTGCCGCGGGCGACGGCGACGGCATTGTGGCCCGCTTCGGACAGGCCCGCCGCGAGCGGGCCGCCGATCGCCCCCGCTCCACAGACGATGAACCGGGTCATGGTGTTGTCTGCCGCACGCCGAGGACGCAGGCAAAGCCCGGCGATTGCTCGGCTGCGGGCCCGGCCGGTGGTGTTTCCGGGGCCGGAGGACCGCATCTGGTGTGGCGGCGGCCCCGAGGCCTGCGGTGCGGCAGGCGGTGATAAGCCTGTTGCGCTGCGGAGGTCCCCGGGGGCGCTGTGCCTGGTGCTGGTCCCGGCCCGGTGAAAGCGCCCGGCCGCAGGGGCTGGGTGGGCTCGCGCGGCCGGGCGCTGGGATGCCGGCTCAGCTTTAGGCGCTCGGTGCGGCCTGGTGCCGGCGGGCGGCCCTGGTCCGGTCCAAGACCACCGCTGCGGCGGCGGCTACGACCGCAGCGGCCACGGCGATGAGGGCGATCTGCCAACCGGGCATGCCGCCGGCGACGACTGCCTGCACGGGGGCCGGTGGCGTCCCGCCGCCATCTCCGGGTGGCACGGGATAGGCGAATGCGGCCGGGGCCGCCGCGGCGGCGGCCAGCAGGGCGCCGGCAAGTCCGGCGAGGACGCCGGCCAGGCGGCGCATGGAGCGGAATGGGCGGGTGCGGTTCATAGGGATCTCCTGGCGGTCGCTGAGGCTTGGGGGGCAGCCGGCTGGCTGTCATTGATGGCTGGTGGTCTGGGCGTGGAGCTGGGCGCGCAGCCGCCGGGCCTGGCGGACGGCGCGGCGCATCCGCCGTTCCGCGCGCCCGGCGCGGCGGATGGCCTGGGCCAGCGTGAGCACGGGCTCGGCGGTTCGCTGCGCCTCGGCGTGCGCCAGCCGCTCGTGGTGCCGGTCATGGCCGAGGTGGGTGAGCTGGTGCATGGCGGGTCTTCTCCTTCCCGGCGGTGGCGGGCTTGTCGTGTGCTCCACTGTCGCGGGGCCGGGCGGGCGGTCACCATACGTAGCCGCGCACAGGAGACGCACAGGATTAGGCTGGGCGTCAAGGCCGTGCGCGCCGTAGCCGGAGGAAGGGCTGGCGCCGGGCGGGCGGAGGGGGTAAGGGGCCTGTGGTCGATGGGCCGGTGACAGGGCGGGCCGGGCTGAGGTTCGGCGAGCTGTTACGGCAGCTGCGCGACCGGGCCGGGCTGACTCAAGACGAGCTGGCCGAGGGCGCGCGCGTGAGCCAGCGGGCAATCAGCGATCTGGAGCGCGGCATCAACGCCACCGCCCGCAAGGACACCGCGGTCCTGCTGGCCAGTGCACTGGGCCTGGGCGGCCCGGCCCGCGAGCTGTTCATTGCGGCAGCCCGCGGTCGCGCACCGGCCAGCCAGGCGCTGGCGGCCGCGGCGCAAGAGGCCGGGACGGGGTCGGCGGCAGCTGCGAGCCGGACGCTGCCGCGGGATATCGCCGCCTTCACCGGCCGCCAGGACGAACTGGGCCAGCTGAGGGCGCGGTGGGCAGAGGCGGCCGCAGCCCATGGCAGCGGGGTGGTCTCGGTGCACGCGATCGGCGGAATGGCCGGGATCGGGAAGACCACGTTCGCGGTGCACGCAGCGCACCAGCTGGCCGGGTCCTTCCCGGACGGGCAGTTCTTCTTGCCGTTGCATGCTCACACCCCCGGGCAGCCGCCAGTGGACCCGGCCGATGCGCTGGCCAGCTTGCTGCTAACCGCTGGGGTGGCCGCAGCCCAGATCCCGCCGGGGATCGATGCACGGGCAGCGCGCTGGCGCGACCACGCCGCCGGGAAGAAAATCTTGCTGGTGCTAGATGATGCGGCCGGGCACCAGCAGGTCCGGCCGCTGCTGCCGGGTACCCCGGGCAGCCTGGTGCTGATCACCAGCCGGCGCCGGCTGGCCGCGCTCGAAGACGCCGCCGTGGTCAGCCTGGACACCCTGACCCCCGACGAGGCGGCCGGGCTGCTCGCCCGCCTAGCCGGCCGGGCCGACGTGACCGCCGGTGATCCCGGGGCAGGCGAGCTGGCCGGCCTGTGCGGGTACCTGCCGCTGGCGATCGGGATGATGGGCCGGCAACTGGCCCACCACCCGGCCTGGACCCCCGCGGGCCTGGCCGGCGAGCTGGCCGCGGCCCGTGACCGGCTGGAGCTGATGGCGGCCGAGAACCTGTCGGTCGGGGCCGCGTTCGGCCTGTCCTACCAGGACCTAGACGGCGGCCAGCGCCGGCTGTTCCGCCGCCTGGGCCTGCATCCCGGGCCCGATATCGACGCCTACGCCGCCGCGGCACTGGATGGCACGAGCCTGGTCACGGCGCGCGGGCGCCTAGAGGCCCTCTACGACCAGCACCTGATCACCCAGCCCACCTCCGGCCGGTACCGGTTCCACGACCTGATCCGCGCGCACGCCCGGACCCTGACCGCGTCCGACGACCCGGCCGCCCGGGACGCCGCCACCAGTCGGCTGCTGGGCTACTACTTGCACACCGCCCGGGCCGCCAGCGGGCACTTCCCGTCCTGGACGAACGCCGAAGGCCCGGCGCCCCCGGGCCGCCCGCCCGGCAGCGCGCCACCGGTCGCCACGCTCCGGCAGGCGGCGGCCTGGCTCGATGCCGAGCGCGCCAACCTGCACGCGGCCGCCAGCTACGCCGCCGCCACCGCGCGGCCCGTGTACGCGGTGCTGATCCCCGCCGCGATGGACGGCTTCCTGCAGACCCGGGGGTACTGGGATCAGGGCCTCGCCTTGCACCAGGCCGCCCTGGCCGCCGCCCGCCAGGCCGACGACCGGGCCAGCCAGGCTCGTGCCCTGATGCTGGTGAGCCCCATGCAAACCATGACCGAGGACACCCCGGCGGCAGTCGTCAGCGCGACCCGGGCCCTGCAGCTGTACCGCGAGCTCGGCGACCGGACCGGCCAGGCAGCAGCCCTGCACATGATCGGCTTCCTGTACACCCTGACCGACGATTACCCGGCCGCCGCCGCCGAACTCCGCCAAGCGCTCGAGCTGTTCCGCCGCCTCGATCACCGGCGCGGGCAAGGCGACGCCCTCCACTACCTGGGCATCGCACACCGCTATACCGGGGATTACGCGGCTGCCGCGGCCTGCCACCGCCAGGCACTGGACCTCTACGGCGACGCTGGTTACCGGTCCGGCCAGGCCATTGCCCTCACGCAGCTAGGTGCCCTGCAGCGACTGACCGGCGACTACCCGGCCGCCGCCACCACCTTGCCGCAGGCCCTGGCGCTAAGCCGTGACCTCGGCGACCGCCACCAGCAGGCCCAGGCTCTGCACGAGCTCGCCGCGGTGCAGCGGCTAACCGGCGACTACCGGTCCGCCGCCGCTGGCAGCCGGCAGGCCCTCAGCCTGTTCCGCGACCTTTCCCAGAACACCGGCGACGCGGCATACGCGCTCAACGAGCTTGGCCTGGTGCAGCAGCTGACCGGTGAACACCTGGCCGCAGCCGCCAGCCACCAGCAGGCCCTGAAGCTGTGCCGCGACGGCGGAAACCGAGGCGCGGAGGCAGAAACGCTGAACTGCCTCGGCGAGCTATCGTCGCGCACCGACGAACCCCGGCAGGCCCGCGATTACCATGCCCAAGCGCTGGCCATCGCCCACGACATCGGCATCCCCGCAGAGGAAGCACGCGCCCTGGAAGGAATCGGCCACAGCCACCTCCGCGACGGCCGCACCAGCGAAGCCGCCGCCCGCCTGTGGCAGGCCCTCACCATCTACCAGCGTATCGCAGCCCCCGCCGCCGGCCGCGTCCAGGAAACCCTCCTCCAGTTCAGGAAAGAAAGTCAGGCCCGGCCCGGCGAGCAGTAAGAACACCAGGCCCGGACACCCTCAACCGTAGCCAGCGACCTGATCCTTTCCGTACGCAGAACCACCAATCTGCGCTGCTGCCTCATCAGCAGCGCAATGCATAACATGACCGATCAGGTCGATCTGTGCTCTGATGTCATGCGGATTTGCCCAATAGTGGAAGTTCTGCAAACGCATACCCATCTATTGTGGCAGATCGGCAAATATGCCTCGGCATGAGCCCGCCAATCCAGCGTTCAGCCCCGAGCGTACGCCTCCGCGGCGCTGCTATCGAACTCGTAGGCTACGAACGGTTCTGAGCCGATGACCCACGCGTCGTGGCCAGGCTCGATGACGTACGCGTCGCCCGGACCAACCTGGACTTCCGTGCCGTCATCATGGCGGACCTGCAACTGGCCAGACGCCACCGTTCCCACATGATGCGTATGGCAGCTATCGGTGCCCGCGACGGGCTTGATGCACTCCGACCAGCGCCAACCTGGCTGCAACGTCATCCGCGCGGCCTTCACCGAACCCAGATCGACAACCTGCATGACGGTCTTATCCGGATTCCGGCGCTCATCAGGCGCATCGAAATTCTTTTTGGTGATTCCAGCCAATGTTCCCCCTCTAGAATTTCTGCTCGACTGTGGGATCAGCTAGGCAATCGCTATCACCTTCTCGAGGCGGATGCAACAGGCACAGACCTGAGGCAGTCGTCAGCTTCACGTCGGGCCAAAGGACCGGCGTCCGCAAGCAGGTCCTCGGCAACGGGCTGATCTTGGTCGACACCCGTCCTACCGGACCTCCGTTGCCACGTCCGCCAAAATCAGCCGAACCGCTTGACCGCAGACCGCAACCCCTAACTCCCCGGCATTGGCACTAGTCGGCGGACTCCACTGGCTGGCCTTCGGTGATTACCCAAAACTCCCTGAACGGTGTCGTCAGGTACCACGTCGTGCTGGCGCCTGCGGGCAGTGACGCCATATCACCCGCCGTCAGCTCCAGCACCGGTCCATCGTCAATCTCGATTCTGGCCGCGCCTTCCAACACCAGAAGCGTCTCCCTGCCGGGGAGGGTCCACCTGACCGGCTCGGTGCTCTCGGTGAAACGCGACAACCCCGACTCGGCCCCGTGGCCACCGCACAGCACATGCATTTCACCGCCGACCTCTGGGTCTGGCTCCCACGCCGTGGCCGACAAGCTCGAAACGAACACCCCTGGGTATGGTTCCATCCGCGCAGAGTAGCCCAGCAGGCATCGAACGCGGCCTGCGAGAGCTGACCCGCGGGCTGGCTACCGCAGGCAAGGCTCGACGCACGCGGCGGTGAACATTCCTCAGCGCGGCTATGACCGGATGTTTACCGTCATCGCTGCAAGAGCGGACGCGCCGACGACGGCGGTACTAGGTGCCTATGCGTGCTGACCCGGGCTGACCGGGCCCAGCGTCGCTACTCACAGTTCGAAACGCTGACCGATGGGCGTGACCTCCGGGATGTCACCGGTGGCGATGACAGCTCGGGCGAGCAGGGCAAGAGCGTCGAGCAGCTGCTGGAGCTGCTCGTCGTCCAGGCGGTCGTAGGCGGTGAGGGCCGCGCGGTCGGTGCGGTCCTCGATGTCGTTCCGCACGTCCTTGCCTCGGGCCGTGAGCTTGCCGTCAGGGCCGACTAGCTCGCGATCGATGAGCCTGGCGGATACGCGATCCCATTCGGCGTCGTCGTAGTAGCGGGCTGCCTCGAATACGCCGCGCGGGACGATGCCAGCTGCTGTCTGAAGGACGTTCGCTTCACGACCGCCTATTCCGGCGGCGGCCAATGCTGCGACATGCCCGTCGCCTCGGTGCTCGCGCAGCAGCGTGCAGGCCTGCCACAAGCCGGCAATCGGTTCCGTCGGCCACGGCAATGCCCGGTTGGCGGCGAACAGGGCGCGGCCTTCCATCGGCGCCGACTCTGCAGCGGCGCGCGCGAGAACGGCTGCCGTCTCCACTGGCCCGGCGAGATCCCGGCCGGCGAACGCCCGCCGCAGCGCCGCTGCCGAGCCTCGCTCACGTGCCTCCAGCGCGGCGCTGGGAGGGGCGAAGGTCCAGGCGTCCGGTATGGCCCTGCTCACGTGCGCGATCGAGAAGTTGCAGAAGGTGGCGAACACGACCTCCGGGCCGACCGGACCCATGGGCGCGGCCCGGCCGGCGAAGTAACCCATCCAGAACCCCTTGTAGCCTGCGCCGGACAGTGCGGCGCGGACCTCCGGCGAGAAGTAGGTAACAACGTGGATCGGTTCCAGCCGCGACCACAATCGGCGGGCCAGCTCTGCGTCTCGGACCACCACAGCAGTCTGGCTTGCCCCTCCTGCAACCACAACCGGAGACCACTCAAGCCTCCCGAGCCTGGGCGTCGTCGCGCCGTGGCCACGGACCCACTGTGCACCGGCAGCGGCACTAGCGGATGGTGCGCCATCCCGTCATCGACGCTTCAGGACAGCGGCTGCAATCTAATGCCTATTGCCGTCTGCCGACGTATTCGATGCGGTTGGCCTGGATATCCCCCGCGGCGATGGCGGTCCGCTCGTCGTTTTCACTAGTGCCGGCCAGGTCGGCGAAAAAATAGGGACCGTAGGCGAGTAGCCGGCGATCAAACCGGGCGTCCAGCTCACCGACGATGTCCTCGCCGGAGTGCAGGCCTTCCCGCAGAGCCCAGGACCTCCAGTAAGCATCCCAGGGCTGGCCCGATTCACGCCACTGGTCACGGCGCTGCCCCAACCATCCGGGATCACCTGACTGCTTGCGCAGAAGAGACCCCCATGCGCGGGCTCCGCCCGCGGGCGACACCAGGGCGCTGGTGCCCGCGGGCACGTAGGCGGCCGCTGTGACGCGTCCGCAGCAGTAGCAGATCGTCGTCCAGACGCGGGGCCTCAAACGCGCATAAAGGTCACCCGACCGGCGGCACGACCGGACGTCTGTCGACTGCGTTGTGGGTGCCCGCTAGCGGGGGCGCTTAGTGTGGGCGATGTGGCAGTGCCTGCATTCAGGATCAGGCCAATGACGGCCGCGGACGCGCGAGCGGTTGCTGCCTGGCGGTACCCGGGCGAGTACGCGTTTTACGATGCTGATGCGGACGCTGACGACCTCGCTGAGCTGCTCAATCCGGCGGAATGGGGGCGTCGGTACTTTGCTGCCGATGAGGGAGCGCGGCATGAGCTCGCGGGCTTCCTGGTGGTCAAGCTCAGCAGCCGGGTGGCCGAGATCGGGCTGGGACTACGGCCCGGCCTCACGGGCCTAGGCCTTGGCGAGTCTTTTCTAGGAGATTGCCTTCGTTTCGCCGCCGAGACGCTCGGCGCCCAGAGCTACACCCTCGCCGTCGCTGCGTTCAATCAGCGGGCAATCACCGTCTACGAGCGCGCCGGCTTCCGGAAGGTAGAGCGCTACGAGCATTTCACCAATGGAGGGCTTCATCCTTTCGTCCGGATGGCACGGGGCCCGATTGACCCTCCGCGCTGACTCCGGCACCGGGCCCGACGCCTGTTCTTCGTCCCGATGAGCACTATGGGGCGCCTGCCGTTGCCCAGATCGATCTCGACGAGAGACCGGGCGTGCTTGACCATGCGGGCGGCTCGCCGACCGATCATCCCGTGTGCCGTGGCCGTCCTGGGAGTGGCAGATCCATATGCTCGCTCTAGGCTTTGACGCGCATAAGTATGCGACTCATCGTTCGGCCGAGAGGTTAGCTGGAAGCCTGCGGTTGCTTGTGCATACGCATCGCTCTGACAGGGCCTCGCGGCTGACAGAGACCGGCATCGCTCGGATCGTGAGGATGTGCCGGCACCTCCCTTATCGCTGCCCACGGGCGTGGTTTAGCCGTGGGTGGCGTGACGCGGCGTCAGCTGATCTTCCCGCTTGCCCGGGTGATCGCCGTCTCGCTGGTCCGGCTATTTGACGCCGCGCCCGATATGGCTCGCCGTCTGGATCGTGATTGTGCCGTCGGGCGATGGTCTTAGCCGCCTGGCGAACAGGGTGCGCACACGCTCTCGCGTCTCGGCGGGCAACGCCCTGACGCCCGGGCCGTAGGGTGTTCCCATCAGCGTGGCGGCAGCATCTTCGGCGTTGCGCCACACGGCGTCGCGTACCACCGTCTCGACGACCAGATCCCGCAGGCCCGACATGAGCCAGCGAAGCTCAGCGGCCCCCAGGCTATAACTTTGCGGGTCGAACGCATGCGGGTAGGGCTCCGCCATGCCCGCTTCCTGCAGCGCCTTGGTCATGGGGCCGAAGAGCCCCAGCGGGTGCTCGGACGCCCACGTCGAGACCATCACGACGCCGCCGGGCCGGGCCACCCGGCACATCTCCCCAACGGCGCGCAAGCGATCGGGAAAGAACTGGAGCCCCTGCTGGCAAAGAACGGCATCGAAGCTGCCCTCGGCCGCATCGATCGCGCTCACCGGGCACTCCAGGTAATCAATCGGCGCCCAGGCTGGATCGACCGGCTTGGCCGCGGCGACGGCGAGCATCGCCGAACTGATGTCGCTCGCCACGACCCGCCCATCCGGGCCCACGACGGCGGCGGCCAAGCGCGCGACGGTACCCGGGCCGCTGGCCACATCGAGCACCGAACTACCGCTGCGCAGCTTCGCCCGGCCCACCAGCTCCCGGGCCCATGGCTCGAAAAGCTGAGGTGCCATGAACCGGTCGTAGGCCTCCGGAATCGACCCCGACGTGAACCCCGCGCTGCGTCCCTCACTCATCGTGACCACCTCATTTTCGTCCCGCTGGCGACACGCACTGCGTCTTGTGTACGGATCACGTCGGCGGCGGCCACCATGACCGGCTCGGTGTTCATGATCGGCGCGCTCACGGCCGGCCCTCGTCGGGCCACACGCCGATGTGATCGGGCTCGGCCTCCAACCGCACCCGGTCGCGCATGCCGAGCTGGTCGAGCATGTCGCGGGGCAGCTGTACCCGGCCGGCCCGGTCGAGCATGGCGTACTCGACGGCGTGCCTGCCGCTGCCGTCGGAGACGTCGTGGCGCAGGGTCTCGCTGCTCGTGCGGCCGTCGCGGATCGCCACGGTCCGGCTGACCGTGTCGGACACGGCGGGGTCGTGGGTGACGACCAGGACGGTGACGCCCAGCTCGGCGTTGGCGGTCTGCAGTCCGGCGAACACGTCGCGCGCGGTGGCGCTGTCCAGCTCGCCGGTGGGCTCGTCGGCGAGCAACAGGTACGGCTCGTTGGCCAGCGCGGTGGCGATGGCGGTGCGCTGCTGCTCGCCGCCGGACATCTGGTCGGGCCGGCGATCGGCGCAGTGCCCGACGCCCAGCGCGCCGAGCAGCTCGGCCGCGCGGCGGGCCCGGCGCCGGGGGCTGACCCCGCAGAACCGCATGGGCATGGCCACGTTCTGCGCGGCGGTGATGTACGGCAGCAGGTTCCGTGAGGTCTGCTGCCAGATGAAGCCGACCTGGCGGCGCCGGTAGTCCAGCCGCTCCCGCTGGCTCAGCGTGCCGATATCGCGCCCGGCCACCTTGACCGTTCCCGCGGTCGGCAGGTCGAGCCCGGCGAGGATGTTCATCAGCGTCGACTTGCCGCTGCCCGAGGCGCCCACGAGCGCAGTGAACTCGCCGCGCTGGACCAGCAGGTCAAGGCCCTGGAGCGCCTGCACCTCGATGCCGTCGCCGGTGTAGATGCGCACCACCTGGTCGCACGCGACCAGTGCGCCCTCCCCGTAGGAGTTCCGGCCGGCCAGCGTATCGGCGCCCAGCTCCGCGACGCCGGACGCGGCCATGACGCCGTTCCCGTCTCGTCTCGCTGGAGTGGTCATCGGCCTTGCTCCTTCCCTACTCCCCGATCCGCAGCGCGCGGGCCACGCCGCGGCGCGAGGTCACGAAGGCCTGGCCGACGAGCGTCGCGACCGCGACAAACAGCAGGCCCGCGGCCGCCAGGGCCATGGCGGCCGGCTCAGGGCGGACCGGTACCCCGGCGCCGGAGCCGGTGAACGCGGCCAGGCTGAGATCCGGCCCAACCAGCGAGGCCAGCGCCCAGGCGCACCCGGTCCCGGCGGCGATGGCGACCACGATCTCCGGCAGCGTCTCGGCGAGCATCAGGCAGCTGCCCTGCCGGGCGGACAGGCCCATCGCCGCCAGCCGCGCCAGCGCGGCGTCCCGCGACCTCGCGCTGAGCAGCAGCCAGACCAGCAGCACCGCGATCCCGAAGCCGCCCGCGATGGCCGGGCCAACCTCGTAGGCCACGTAGGCACCGTGCGGCAGCGGCGCCCTGGCGAGCCCGGCGAGCGCGGCGGAGCGGAACGAGACCGACCCGCCGGGCACCAGCCGGGCGGCGACGGCGCGCAGCCGGTCCTGGTCCAGGCGCGGGCCGGTGATCAGCATCAGGTTAGGCGGCTGCGCGCCCACGTGCATGGCCCAGTTCGGCACGACGATCAGCGCGGCCCCGGCCCGCGAGGCGAGCGCCGGGGCGGCGGGGGCGACGGCCACCACCCGGAAGCTGACGATGTACCCGGCGCTGCCGATGACCAGCGCCGTCGTGCCGCGGCCGAGCGCGGCGACCGCCGCTCGGGTGGCGACGGCTGGGACCGCGCCGTCGGCGGGCCCGGCGTGCCGGGCGAGCGCAGCGGCCGGAAACCGCGGGCCGGGCGTGGCGGCGATCAGCGCGCCGTACTGGCGCGGGGCGACGACGGCTATCGCGACCTGGGTGCCGTCCGTGTCCACGCCCGCGGTCAGCGTGATCGCCGCGACGTGCTGCACGCCAGGCACGGCCGCGAGCGCCCGCTGGGCGGCCGACGTCACCGCCAGCGAGGAGTTCACGGTGTCGATCACCGCATCGGCGCCGGCCTGCTGCCAGGACGCCGCGACCTCACCGCGGGTGATCGCCGCCCGGACCAGGCCGCCGAACGAGATCGTCGCCAGCACCAGGACCAGGGCGAAGACTGGCATGATCGCGATCAGCGAGCTGCGCGCGGCGCGCGCCAGGCCGATGTAGGCGACGGCGCCGCGGGACACCCCCGCCGCGCGCAGCAGGCACCGGGCCACCAGCGGGTAGCAGCGCAGCGCGACGATCCCGGCCGCGATCGCGACAAGCACCGGCGCCGCGCTGGTCAGCACGTCCTGGCCCGGGCCGGCCACGCCCTGCAGACGGGCCACGACGAGGCCGCCCGCCGCGGCGGCGATCAGCGCCGCCTCGACGACCAGCCGCCGGAGCGCCGCGCGGCGCCGCGCGGTGCGGCCGCCGTGCTCGCGCCGCCGTCCTCGCGGCCGCAGCCGGGTCGCGACGATCAGCGGCAGCCCGGCCAGGGCGGCGGCCAGGGTCAGCGCGGCCAGCCACCACGGCAGGGCGCCGGCGGCGCCGGGGCTGAGGACAATCGCCACGGCCGTCGCGACGACGGCGGCCGGGATCGCGACCAGCGCCGAGGCACGCAGGGCCGTCGCGGACAGCTGCCGCGTTGCCGCACCCCGCGCGCGCATCAGCTCGAACTCGCCGCGGCGCTGCTCGGCCAGCAGCAGGGCGCCGAGCGCCACCACGACGATGCCGATGGCGGCCAGGCTGACCACCAGCAGGCCGAGCACCCGGCTGACCGCGTCACGCTCGCGGGCAAAGGCGGTCAGGAACCCGCTCATTCCGGCCGAGAGAGTCACCTTGACCGGCGGGTTCAGGCCGAGCTGGCCGAGCTGGCCGAGGCTGCCGGTCGACAGCTGGCCCTGCAGCGCGCTGCTCTGCGCAGCCGTCAGGCCGGTCACGACCAGCGGGAATCCCCAGGACAGCTGGATCTGGCCGGGGTCCACGGCGCCTTCGAGCGCGAGCACCTCGCGCGGTCCAACGAACATCGCGCCCAGCCAGTACGCCGGCGACCTGGCGGGCACGTACTTGGTGGGCGCGCGGGCTGCGGGGTCGACCGTCCAGAACGCCGAGCCCGGCCTGGCCGGCGCAATGATCCCGGTCACCACCAGGATCAGCGACGGAGCCAGCCGCAGCCGTGAGCCGACCGTCACGCCGAACCGCCGCGCCGTCGCGGTCGTGACGGCGACCTGGAACTCATCGCCGCGGCTGACCGTCGGCAGCGAGCCGATGATGTGCCTGGCGTAGCCGGGAAGCGCGTCTCGGTAGGCCAGCTCGAGCTGCGGCGGCGTGCTGCCGTTCCAGGCGCTGCGGCCGCCGGCCAGCACCGTCGAGTAGCCGGTCGTCAGGCCGGTCCAGTCCGTGGCGGCCGGCGCCAGCGGCAGCCGCCGGGAGAGGTTGCCGCGCAGCTGCGTGCGGTAGGAGCCGAGCTGGGCGGCCGAAAGCGAGCCGTCGCCGCCCATCCCCGAGTCGCCGAAGCCGGCGCCGCCGAGCACCGCCTTGTCCGACGTCGGCACCATCCTCAGGCCCGCGCGCAGCGCGCTGGTCGGAACGGTCTGGCTGACGCGCGCCCCGGCCACCGCGACGAAAACGGTCACGAGCACCAGCACCGCGAGGCTGACCCCGGCCGCCGCCCCGGTGCCGGTGACCGCCATCCAGCCGTCTCTGAGCCGACCCGACAGGGCGCTCACGTGTTCTCCGCGGCGCGCAGCTCGGCGGCGGGGTCGCGGCGGCGGGCCAGCACGACCGCGGCGATCAGCACCGGCGTCACGACCACCGCCAGGGCGATCAACGCGGCCCAGCCCAGCGGCACCTCGACCAGCACGCCCGGGACCGGGGCGGTGGCGGCGGCGGTGAGCGTGATCGCGGGGACGATCAGGTACGCCAGCCCGATCCCGACGCCGAGCCCGGCCAGCGCCGCGGGCACGGTCAGCATCAGCTCCTCCAGGCACAGCCCGCGCACTTGGGCCCGCCGCGGGTAGCCGAGCGCAGCCAGCAGGGCGCTCTGCGAGCGGCGGGCCCGGACGCTGGCGGCGACGCCGACCGAGAAGCCGAGCCCGGCGAGCACCGCAGCGGCGGCGGCGATAGCGAGCCCCTCCAGCAGCGGCGCCGCGCTGAGCGAGTTGCTGACCAGGCTGCTCTGGAGGCTGGCCCGGTCGGTCACTGCCGATCCGGCGGGCAGGCCGGGCGGCACGGCGCCGCCGACGGTGCGCAGCCACCACTGGCTGACCGGCAGCGGCGCGCCTGCGCGGCTGACCAGCAGGTCCTGCACCGCGCCCTGGTCCACGATGACCGCGCTGGTGGTGGTCGGGAACGCGACGACGACGGCAGCGATCCTGACTGGTACCTGCGAGCCGGCGATGCTGATGTCGATCACGCTGCCGGGGTGCAGGTCGTTGCTGCCCAGGAACTGGCGGGTGGCGATGCCGGGGACCACCGGATCCGGCGGGTGCACGGCGAGCGTGAGCAGGCCGGTGAACGAGTCCGGCGGCGTGTAGTCCAGCTGGCCGGGGTCTGGGCCGAAGCCGGGGTGGAAGCTGAGACGCTGCCCGCGGCCGGCGGCCTGCCATCCGGCGACCGACGGCGGCTGGGCACCCCCGTTGCGGCCGTTGATCGTCACGCCGTCGAGGCTGGCCAGGCTCGGCGCCGAGCCATCCGCGCCCCAGTCACCCAGGGCCGTGCCCCGCGCGAACGGCGCCGCGAACCGGCCGGTCGCCGAAGTAGCCTCGGCGACGCTGGCCAGCGTGAGCGTGTCCCGTTGCAGCGCGGCGCTGTTGAGCTGGCGTTTGCCGGGGTAGTGCGGTAGGCCGTAGCTCAGTGACAGGCCGATCAGCCGCAATGGGTAGCGGGCCTGGCCCGGCGGCGCCAGCGAGGCGATCAGCGGATGGTCGCGGCCATCAGCCGGGATGGTGCCCGCCGGGACCGTGTACACCGCGCCGCCGGGGTCCTGGATCGAGGCGGTAGCGCTGACCCGGCCCAGCCGCTCCTGTCCGGCCCCGCCGCTGATGCTGGCCTCGATCGCGATCCGGGCCGGCCGGCCCGGCAGCGCCAGGCCGGGCCGGGGTGCGATGATCCGCCGCCATAGCTGGCGCGCAGGCAGCGGCGACAGGTCAGGGCGCAGCAGCACGGTGCGGGCGGCCTGAGGTGCGCCCACGGCCAGCAGCGTGCCATGCAGCGCCGTCGGCTCGACGGTGACCGGCATCGAGGCGGCGACTCCCGGCGCGTGGCTGATCGCGCCTGCCCGGCCGAGGGAGGCCGGCCGGGTCGTTGCGACGCGGACGTCGGCGCCCGCGGCGAACGCCGCCTGGTCGCGCGCCGAACCCTGCCAGCTCTGGTACTGGGCCAGCGTCAGGGTGCCGGTGGCCACGGCGAGCACGGCGAGCAGCACCGGGCCGCTCTGGGTGACCGCACGCCTGCTGATCTGCCAGCTCGCCAGCGCCGCACCCAGGTGCCTGCCGCGCGGGATCAGCCGCTCCATCGCCCTGGCCGCGAGCGGCAGCAGTCGCAGCAAGATCAGGCTGGCGGCGGCCAGCGCCAGCGCGGGCGCGGCGCTGAGCACCGGGTCGATGCCGAGCCCGCCAGTGGGCAGGTACGCGACCGCCGAATAGGTGCGCAGCTCCCGTACGGCGATCAGCGCCAGCACGATGATGGCGATGTCGCCGCCGGAGCGCGCGATGCCCGCGATCGCCGCCGGCCGGCCCCGCCCGGCCGCGACGACGCTAGGCGTAGCGGGGCGCAGCGCCGGCCACAGAGTGATCGCCAGGCACAACGCGAGGACGAGAGCGACCGCCAGCCAGGCGCTGCCGGGGAAGGCATCGAACCGCAGCCGGGCATTGCGCAGCGTTCCGGCTCCGGCCAGCAGGCTGGCCAGCCTGCTGCCGACCAGCGCGCCGCCCGCCGCCCCGAGCCCGCCGACCACGGCGATCTCGGCCGTGGTGATCCTGGCCAGCTGCCAGCCGGCCGCCCCGCGCGAGCCGAGGAGCGCGGTCTCCACGCCGCGGTGGCTGGTCAGCAGCCGACCGGCCAGCACGAGCGCCGCGGCGGCGAGCAGCAGCAGCTGGAGCACGCTGATGGCGAGCATCGACCTGGCCACCGCGAGGCTGCGGATCAGGCCGTTGAGGAGACGGGACAGCCCGCTGGTCACCTGGAGCCTGCCGAGCCGGGCGGTGCCCTGGAGGTAGCTGGCCGCACGGGTGACCCGCGACGCCAGGCCGGGGATCTGGCTGGCCTGGATCCGCTGGGTGTCCAGGGCAGCGGCCCAGGACGCGGCACCGACGACCAGGGCAGGCCGCCCGCCGCTGAACGCGGCCGGGCTGACGATCAGCGGCCCGTAGGTGATGTAGCCCGGGGAGACGCTAAGCCCGGACGGGCCGACGATGTCCAGGCCCCAGTAGGGCGAGCCAGGGTCGCGCCGAGCGAACGTGCCGCTGACCTGGATCCGCACCTGGTTGCCGTTGTTCCGGTCGTACACCGTGAGGACGTCGCCCACCGACGCGCCGAGTTGGGCGGTGACGGACGCGGGCAGCGCCGCCTGCACCGGGCGGCCGGGTCGCGGCGGGCCGGGCCAGGCGCCAGAGAGCAGCCGCGCGTGCGCGGTGAGCTGGCCGGGCGCGCCGGCCTCGAGGAGCCGGATGACCCCGCTGCCGGCCCCGCCGGGCAGCACGAGCGGATCAGACCACAGCGCGCTGTTCAGCCGGTAGGGCGCCGTACCGAATGCGCCGCGGATGGCGGCGCCGACGGCGGGCATGTCGGCCCTGGCGACCGTGCCGTCGACGGGCCCGGACACGGCCATGCCGGTCTGCCCGGACGACGCGAGCTGGCGGAGGGCGGCCTGCGGCAGCACCTGGGCGTTGAAGGTGGCGAGCGCAGCCAGCAGCGCGGCGGCGATGAAGACCGTCAGCATTAGGCTGGCCAGCAGCGGCCAGGCCGAGGCTATGCGGCGCAGCAGGAACGGCGTTCGCAGTCCGGGCATGAGCGTTGCTCCCTCTGCCAGGAGGCTACGTTAGCTGCTCTAGCTCGGCATCCCTAAGATCGCCGGGCACCACATCGACGGCGACAGCCTGGTCCTCGAGCGCAGCGACCGCGGCACCAGGACCTGCGGCTGGTAACCACACTCAACGCCCCGGGCCCGGCGCGTGGCGCGGTAGCTGGACCTACGCTCGCGTGAACGCCGAGCTCCGCTCCACTTTCGCCACATGAAGCGTGTAGCTCTGGTACCACTCGGCTTGCCCGCGCTTTTGCGCCGCGCGGTGCTTGGCGTTGCACCGCCACTCCGCGAGGGCGTCCGCGTCGCGGAAGTACCCGACGGTGATGGACAGCCCGCCAGGAGTCTGCGCGTGGTCCATCCCCAGGAACCCAGGGATGTCCTTCACCAGGTCTTCCATGCGTGCGTTGGTCTCGCTGTAGCCGCTCTGATCCTTGGTTCGCACCGTAGTGAAGATAGCCGCGTAGTAGGGAGGGTCATAGGCCTCGACAGGCGCGACAGGCGTTTCCGAGTGATTGCTCATGGCGTCACCGTAAGGCGGGATGCGCCCACGATCCCGCACAGCGCGACGAAACGCGGCTTGCCGCCCTTGCCGGCCCGCTCGCGTCCGGCACTCGCTGACACCATAAGGCAGATAGTGGCACATCTACCTGCAGAAACGCCGATTCAGACCAAGCTAATTTGCCATCAACACCCGCTCGCGGTCTATTCGTCGGTCTCCAGGTCGAACTCATTTCCCTCGGGGTCTGCCAGCACCACCCAGCCTCCTGGAGAGGTGTGACGGCGATCATCCATGACGCGGGCGCCGAGTGCTTTGAGCCGGGCTAGTTCTTCAGTCTGGGAGCCGTCAGGCACGATGTCGAGGTGGACGCGGTTCTTTCCTTGCTTGGCCTCGGGGACGTTCACGAAGACCAGTCGTGGGCCCGCCCGGCCAGGTTCGCCGACGACCCAGAACGGATTGCCCGGCATTTCTTGCTTGGACCACGGCCAGCCGGTAACGGCGCTCCAGAACTGGGCAATCGATGCAGCATCCAAGCAATCAAAGGTCACGTTCAGGATGGAACTGCTCATGCGCATACCTCCGTCGCGCCTGCGTTGTGGCCGGATGGTTTACAGGTGGCTCGTGTCGTCGTCCTTGATGCCGAGAGCATCGAAGACGCGGTGCCTCATCCGCAGGTACTGCTCAGCGCAGCGGTTTGGCAGCCCAGCGGGCCGCCGCAAGATGCGCGGCTGTCGGATCACTTCGTCGGCGGCGAATTGCTCGCGAGTCAGGTCGAGCTCGGTCCCGCCGGGCAGCAGATTCCAGTAATGCACGCCCTGGCGGCTGCCATTGCTGCGAACGACGTCGGCAATGAGCAAGTCGCCGCCGAGCAGATCGTGGATGACCAGCGCAGTAGACCCGCACTGGCCGCGGGACGGGTTGGCGGCGGACCAGTCATCAGCGTCGACAGGGTCACAGGTATCGAGCGCCCACGCCGCGCGTACCGCGGCCTCAAGGTCTTCTTGCACTACATCGCCCACGCGCGCAATCCTGCCACCGCCAAGCACGCTGGCCGTTCGGCGACCACCTCGCATTCGCGGCAATGACGGCGGGCTGAGGCGTGCGGGAGGACCGGCTGGCGGGATCGATGTCCCTTAGGCTCGGCGCATGGCCAAGTACTTCGATATCCATCCGGCCAACCCGCAGCGGCGCGCGATCGCCCAGATCGCCGACATCGTCCGCGCAGGCGGTGTGATCGCCTATCCGACGGACTCCTGCTACGCGCTCGGCTGCCAGCTCGGCAACCGGGACGGCATCCTGCGGATTAGAACGATCCGCCATCTCGATGACCGGCACCACCTCACGCTGGTGTGCCAGGACTTCGCCCAGCTCGGCCAGTTCGTGCACATCGACACCGCGGTATTCCGGGCCGTCAAGGCCGCAACCCCGGGCAGCTACACCTTCATCCTGCCCGCGACCAAAGAGGTACCGCGCCGGTTGCAGCACCCGGGAAAGAAGACCGTTGGCGTGCGGATCCCCCGGCACGTAGTGACCCAGGCGCTGCTCGCCGAACTCGGTGAGCCGCTCGTCTCAAGCACCCTGATGCTGCCTGGCCAGGACGAGCCCATGACCGAGGGGTGGCAGATCGACGCCGAGCTTGGCCACGCCGTGGAGGCGGTGATCGACTCGGGTGACTGCGGCACGGAGCCGACGACGGTCATCGACTACTCCCAGGACAAGCCCGAGATCCTACGGCGCGGAGCAGGCGCCACGGCCATGTTTGAGTGAACAGACGAGACTGCCTCAAACTGCTCGCGGCATAGACCGGACGGTGCGCGGCACCTTCGCGCGGCCGATTGTGAGTGTCGCCGAAGCGATCCTGGCTGCCTACGGCAGGTAGAGGTGCAGCCCAGCGGGCATGTGGTCAGTGGCGGCGATAGTGCCGCGGAACACTCCGTTGATGTAGGCGGCGACGTTGGCGGGATACGCGCCACCGGGGCTGTGCTCTGCGGTGAGGCGCAAGATGGTGGACGGCGGGCATTTGTGCCCGTCGGCCAGCTCAGCGAGGGACATCTGGCCTGCCGTGGTGTGCTCGATCATCGTGGCTCCTGCCTTGACTGCCGTGGGCTCGTCCGCAACGACCCACTGTGACACGAGTGGGGTCAGCTACGAAATCAGTCCGCCTGGGCGCTCTCAAGCAGGAAGGAACCCTGGCGACAAAGATCGCCAGGGCCACTTCCATGAGACTCTCAAATGGCTTTCTTGGCCGACACGCGCCGGACGGCGGGCGACAGCATCACGCTGACCGTCAATGGCCGGCCGGTCACCGTGCGGATCGCCGGCGAGGTGTTCGTCCCGAGCCCGGCACCGGCCGTGTGGGTGAGCCGGCAGACCGTCGGCCGCCCGGCCGCCGGGCTAGCCATCCATCAGTACGACACAGACCTCACGCCGGGCACGAGCATCCAGGGCTACACGAACGCGCTGCAGCGGGCCCTGCGGCGAGCCCTGGGACCCGCCATCGTCGTCGGCACCGAGGGCGCCGCGTCGATCGCCGGGTTCCTGGACACGTCCCTGTTCGCGTGGCTCACAGCGCTGGTAGGGGTGCTGGCCGGGCTCGGCGTGCTCAACGCCGCGCTCATGGCCACCCGCGAACGGGTCCATGACCTGGGCGTATTCAAGGCGGTCGGGATGACACCAGGGCAGACCATCACCATGGTGATCTGCTGGGTCATCGGCCCCGCGCTCATCGCCGCAGCCATCGCCCTGCCCGCGGCGCTGACCACTCAGGACCACCTCATCCGCCAGCTCACATCCGGCACCGCGCTGCACGGCACCGCCCTGCCGGGCAGCTTCATCCACGTCCTGGGCGCCACCGACCCGCTGTTGCTCGCCCTGGCCGGGCTGGCTATCGCCGTGGCCGGCGCACTCGGCCCGGCCACCTGGGCGGCCCGGGCCAGGACCTCCGCCGTGCTGCACACCGAATAGCCGCCCAGCCCCGCCGCGACCAGGCGATCCCATTCCGTGCCTTGCGCGCTAGTTTGGCGAAGCGGCATCCCGTCGCTTTGGCGGCTCGCTGATAGACGACCGCCGAATCTCGACAAGATCCTCAGGAGACGCCTCCCGGAGGGTGGGCCAGCCGATCTCGTTGGTGCCGCAGAGGAACTCCCGCTCCTCGTCCTCCTTTAGGGACATCCGCATCTCCTTGGACCTGCGCAGAAGAACGAACCGCATGCGCAGGCGGTGTTCCCCTGGATCCACATTGAAGACCCGCGCCTGCCCGTCCCCGATCTTGCCCGCAGAGTGGCGGTCGAGAATCACCGTGTAGTTCCAATGAGGCCTAAAAAGGCGAACAAGCAAGGCGGTAGGGAGCACGGTCGCGAGCGACACCGACCAGTCTCGCTCCGGCCTCGAGACCTTGATGACTGACATGACGCACGTTCCTTTTCGAGTGGAAGGAGTTGGCCTCCACTCAAATCCGCAATGCAGAAGGCAACGCGGCCCAATGCTACACCTATCGAAGATCGCTCCCGAATGTCTCATCTGCCGCACGACTGCGGGCCCGAGACCGACGGCCACTGGCACCGGCACGGCCCTGGTCCCCGACGGGGTGTCCCAGAACATACGTCAGCGATCAGTGCCGAAGGTGTCACCTACCGTCGGCTCGAGGGCACAGAATGCGTGCAGCGAACCGGTTCATGGGTGCATGTGCGCCCCTCTGCTGATCTTGTCCACCGCACTCCGCGGGCCGAAGACGGCGAGGCCGACCAGGTCCAGGTCCGCTCGGCTCACCGACCGCACAGCGGCCCTGTTGTCCCGGTCGTTGCCTGTTGTGAACAGATCCGCAGTAAAGATCGACAGGGCGACGTCCCGCGTGACAGCGCGCTCACAGGACCGCGCCAGGGTGCCCTTGCCCGCCTGCAGGACCACGACCGGCTGACGGAACATCGGCAGATATTGCGTCCCGTCCGCATCGGCATACGGCTCGCCAATCACCTCCGGATTCCGCTGCCCCATCGAGCTGACGAGAAATGCAGTGACGTTAAGCGCCTGCCATGCTTCCAGGTCGTCGCGCAGGAGAATCGCGATCTTGGTGTCGAACCTGACCGGCTCGCTGTCCGCATCCATGCCAGTGATCGAACGCTCTCCGAGGGCGGGGAGTCTTGTACGTTCTTTGCATGGCTGACGACACCCGCATCCGGGCCTGGCGGCCCGCGGTTCCCGGCGTCGCAGAAGTCCTCCACGCGCGCATGACCAGCCACGTGTACCCCATGCACACCCACGAGTCGTGGACGCTTCTGATCGTCGACAACGGAGTGGTCAGATATGACCTCCACCGCCGCGAGCATTACGTGCCGAGCCAGCTTGTAACGCTCCTGCCCCCGCACGTCCCGCACAACGGCCGTGCCGCCACCGCGGCGGGCTTCAGTAAGCGCGTTGTCTACCTCGACCTGTCGCAAGTGCCGGTGACCCTCACCGGCCAGGCCGTCGACAAGCCCCTGATGCCCGACTCACTGCTTTACCAGCGCATCCACCAGCTGCACCAGGTGCTTGACCGGCCGGGTGAGGATTTCGAGGCGGAGAACCGCCTGGCGTTCATCGCCGACCGGCTCTGCGCCCACCTGGACCGGCGCCGCAAGCCGAGCCCGCCGAGCGCAGATGCTGGCGTCGCCCATGACCTGCGTGACCTCATTGATGCCAGCTTCTGCGCGAAGATGACCCTCCGGGATGCGTCCAATGCCCTGCACGTCCACCCATCCCACCTGGTCCGGGTCTTCAGCAGGGAGTTCGGGATCAGCCCGCATCGGTACCTGACCACTCGACGGGTCGATCGAGCCCGGCGGCTGCTGCTCGACGGGATTCCAGCCAGCCAGGCTGCAGCCGAGACCGGCTTTTATGATCAATCGCACCTGACCCGGCACTTCATCCAGGTCCTCGGCACAACCCCTGCTCACTACGCCCGAAGCCGCCGATAGCACGGCCAGCGAAGCCTCATCATCCAGATGAGTGCCGGCTGGCGCAACCCACAGACGCGATATATCTTGACATCAGAACGAGATACTACTTATTCTCGTCACAACGGACTGAGCTGTTCCTAATGGGCAGGAGGCAGTCCAATGAGAAGTGGAACGAAGCGCGCCAGCACCCGGGGATCGTTACTGCTCCTGACCTGCCTGGCCGCCGTGGGGTTGGCGATTGCGCTAAGTGCGTGCGCCTCGGCGCCTGCGACGCCAGCCTGGCTGACCCGCCAAACTGGTCCGCCGTCGGTTCTGTCATCGCCGGTGCGCGTCGCTCACACCAGCCTCGGCACCGTCGGGTACCGCATCGTCGGCAGCGGTCCGCCGCTGGTCATGATCATGGGCTATCCCGCCACCATGGAGGATTGGGACCCGAGGTTTGTGGACGCGCTGGCCAGGCACTACCGGGTCGTCATCTTCGACAACGCCGGGATCGGGGCAACCCAGCGGCTGCCTGGCCCCCTCACCATCGACGCCATGGCCAGGCAGACTGGCGCGCTGATCGACACCTTGCGCCTGTCCAGGCCGGACGTGCTCGGCTGGTCGATGGGAGGCATGATCGCCCAGGCCCTGGCGGTCCTTGATCCATCCCAGGTGGGCCGCCTTGTGCTATGTGCCACGTTTCCGGGAACGGGCCGCGACGTAGTGCCGTCGGCCACGGTCAAAGCCCTCACCAGGCTCGAACCGCGGCACGTGGAGGCCGTTCTGTTCCCGGCGAACCAGGCCAGGGCGTACAACGCGTACGCCGCGGCGATCTCTGGCTATCCGCCCACCGCCGGGCCATCGGCCGCGGTGCGGGCGGCTCAAAGGCGCGCGGTAACCCAATGGTGGACCGGGAAGGACCCTGCGGGCCGAAAGACCGCCGCAATCTCCGTGCCGACGCTGATAGCTGACGGCACGGCCGACTGGGTCGACCCGGTCGCCAACGCCCGCGCCCTCGCCGGGCTCATTCCCGGCGCAAGACTGGTCCTCTACCCGGACGCCGCGCACGCATTCCTGTTCCAGGACGGAACGCAGTTCGCAGGCGCCGTCGAATCCTTCCTCAAGGCCTGACCGGCGTGCCATCGAGCATCACAGGCTCCTCGCCGAGCTCCGCCAGGAATGCCGTCGTAGCCCGCCGACTAGTGAGGACAATCAGCCGCGCGTGAGGCGCGGACTCGGCGATCTTCGCGAGAACGCGAGGACGCATCTTTCGCCGATAGCTCAACGCGTAACGGACTACGTCAAAAGTGATCCGATTGAAGACACCATTGTCGCGATCCTGACCGTGACCATGACGCACCTGCCGCCCGACGATGCCCCGAAGACATGTGGCTGTCGGCAGGTCCATGAAGATCACCGTGTCGGCCGCCCGCAGGCGGATTTCTAACGTCGAGTTGTAGTTGCCGTCGATGACCCAGCGATCAGACGTCACCAGTTCCCGTTGGCGGGAGGCGAACTGATCCATCGGCAGCGGCCTCCATTCACTGTCGAAGTACTCTGCATCCAGGTGCGTCACCGACGCGCCGATCAACCGGGCGACCTCACGGGCCACATGGGGCTTGCCGCTGCCTCCGCAGCCGACGACCGCGATCCTCTGCACAGCCCGGAACCTACAGCCCGAGCCGGGGGCCGGCCACGATGACATGCTGCAGCGCCGGGACCGCCCATGAGGGCCTGGTGGACCGGGGGCGGCTGGAGGCAGGCCAGACCGTGCTCATCACCGCCGTCGCGGGGGGCGTGGGCAGCGCCGCCGTGCAGATCGCCGCGGCCATGGGCGCCCGTCCCCTGGGCGTGGCCAGCCCGGCCAACCACGACTACCTGCGCAGCCTCGGCGCCAGCGAGGTCTTCGATTACCACGCCGCCGACTGGGCCGGGCAGGTGCGCGCCGCGGTCCCTGGCGGCGTCGACCTGCTGTTCGACGGCGCCGGCGACCAGACCCGCGACCGGGCCATCGGCGCGGTCCGCGACGGCGGCCGGGCGGTCTTCATAGTCCTGCGAGGTCCGGCCGTCCGGCTGGAGCGCGGCATCACCGGCCAGCCGTTCGCCGCGCACGTCGACCGGCCGCGGCTGGAGGCGCTGCGCCGCCTGGTCGACGCCGGGCAGCTGCGCCCGCAGGTCGAGGCGGCGCTGCCGCTGGATCACGCCCGCCAGGCGCTGGCCCGGTCGCAAACGGGCACGCTCGCGGCAAGATCGTGCTGCAGATCGGGCCTTAGCCGCGGCACATGAAAGCTGCCCGAAGTGGAGGCCTGGCTGCCAGAACACCTCTAGCGCGCCGGCCGCCGTCCTGGTGCGAGAACCGCCCGGACCCGTCGACTCAACCAGAATTCGGATTTTTTACGCCCCGTCGCGGCCGGATCCGGGCCCCCACCGGGGACATCGAGGCGCCGGTCCCGCGCGGCGCCAGGTCAGCGAACCTCGGTGTACTCGCTGCGGTCCAGCCGCACGAGGGTGTCGTGGCCGCCGCCCTCTGGCTCGGTGACGTCGCTGTAGTCGCTGCCGTTCAGCCGGACGACGCGCAAGTTGCTCCGGGAGATCAGCTTGCGCAGCTGCCGCTTCCCGCTCATGCCCGCGAGCGCGACAGCCGCACCGGCGGCGAGGACCGAGCCGCCGAACAGCGCGAGCCCGACGACGACATGTCCCAGCAGCATCAGAACCACCGCGGCCAGCAAGGCCACCGGCACGGCCGCCACCAGCAGCAGCGCCAGCACGGCCACCGTGATCATCGCCCGCGCCGACCAGTTCGGCGTCCGTTGCGCGTACCAACCGGTCATCATGCTCACCTCTCAAGGCCCCGAGCCCCGTCGAGGCCCCGGCCGTCCCCCCAGACAACACGATATGTCTTGTCCGCGTCAACATGCCTCCCGGCCAGAATCATCCCGCCATCTGGCACCTGTTTGCGCCCGTGAGAGCCTGGGGAAAAGCGGGACGGCGGCTGCGGCCGGCCACCGACCTGCGGCTGAGGGAGCAGCGTCGGGGCAGCGATCTTGCGCCGCCAGGTGATCTCGAAGGAGCTACCTGGTTTCGGGGGAGGCAGTTATGACATCGCTAGCCGAGCGTGCGAGCGACAGAGCCCAGCAAACAGGACCGGGCACCGAGAGCCGGACCATGACCGTCGGGGAGTTCCTGCTCCGCCGGCTGCAGGAGGCGGGCATCGGGCATCTGTTCGGTGTTCCCGGTGACTTCAACCTCGAGCTGTTGCAGCAGCTGGAGGACGCCGGCGAGCTGAAATGGGTCGGCACGTGCAGTGAGCTGAACGCGGCGTACGCGGCCGACGGTTACGCGCGGCTGAACGGGATCGGCGCGCTGACCGTCACGAACGCGGTTGGTGCCCTGAGCGCGATCAACGGGATCGCCGGCTCCTACGCCGAGCACGTCCCGGTGATCCTGATTGCCGGGTCGATACCGCTGCGGTCGATCGAGCGCGGCCTGGGGATGCATCACACGACCGGCGACGGGACCTGGGACCGCTTCCTTGGCGCCTTCGCTCAGGTGACCGCCGGGCAGGCCAGGCTGACCCCGTC
>Ga0335074_10000636_pt1 | contig 49020 bp, 40 predicted proteins | sample Lox_Sample_23_FD_206715 | JGI IMG/M metagenome (GOLD analysis project Ga0335074, IMG submission 206715) | Soil microbial communities from Loxahatchee National Wildlife Refuge, Florida, United States - Lox_Sample_2.3 | ecosystem: Environmental > Terrestrial > Soil > Wetlands | place: USA...
TTGCGTGCATTGGCCCAGGAAAATCTCCCTCCAGCGCAAATCCTTACCCGCCTCAACGCCCAGCTCGCCGCTTCGTCCGATGGTGGCTTCGTCACCTGCCTTTGCGCCCGTATTGCCGCCGATGGTTCCCTCACCCTCGCCAATGCCGGCCATCTCGCGCCCTATCGCAACGGCAAAGAACTCCCGCTCGACTCCAGCCTTCCACTCGGTATCCTCGCCGACACCGCCTATACCGAGACTACGCACCACCTCTCCCCCGGCGACACACTTACCCTCCTCACTGACGGCGTCGTCGAAGCCCAGTCACCCACCGGAGAGCTCTTCGGCTTCGACCGCACCCTGGCCATCAGCAACCAACCAGCCGCCGTCATCGCCTCCGCCGCCCAGGCCTTTGGCCAGCAAGACGACATCAGCGTCATCGCCATTACCCGCCAACCAGAACCCGAGCCGGCAATAGCATGATCCGAACTCATACTCAATTTCTGCTGCTCACTCTTTGCATTGCTCTCTGCAGTGCAACCGCACACGCGCAACAACCGCTCGTCATCAATGGTCTCGGCCGTACCAGCGTACCCCTCGGCGGAACATGGCAGTTCCACATCGGAGACAATCTCGCCTGGGAATCGCCTGCTTACGACGACTCCGCATGGCAGCCCATCCAGGTTGGCCGGACCTGGGAGACGCAGGGCCATCGCAACTACACCGGATTCGCCTGGTATCGCCGCCACATCGTCATCAACAACTCCGCCGGCCTCGACCTCGGCCTGCTGCTCCCGCGCGTCGAAAACTCCTGCGATGTCTACTGGAACGGTATCCTCATTGGCAGCTATGGCCGGGTTTCTCCTCATCCCGTCTGGTACGAAAACCCGTTATATCGCTCGTTCCCACTGCGGCCTCCGTACACGGGCGTGCTCGCCATTCGCGTCTGGAAAGCGCCGCACATTGCTTTCAGTGATGCGCAGGAAGGTGGGCTGGTAAGCATTCCCCTCGTCGGAAATAGTGCCGCCCTTGCTGCTCAAAAGAAACTGGTCTCCTATGCCTGGCTGCGCGGCAATTTTTATGGCCTGGCGCTTATGCTGCTCACGGCAATTGTAGCCATGCTCGCGCTGCTTGGCTGGCTGCGCGACCGGCGCCAGTGGATGCTCTTCTGGCTGGCGCTCTGCATGATCCATCCGCTGGCCATGATCCCCTTCGCCGACATTCCTGGGTCAACTTACATTCCCGGCCTACTGGACTTCCGATGGTCCTATGGGCTCGTCGCACTGGCAGTTGGAATCGGCGATATTTCACTCTGGTTCCTGCTTCTATACTTGCTCGGCCTCCGCGAAAACACTCGCCTGGTGCGCTGGACCTTCATCATGGCCATCATCGACTTCGTCTTCAATGGACTGGATGGCAGCCTGCAACTCTTCGACTGGATTCATTGGCCCAATCGTCTTTTCCTGGCCCTCGATATTGGATTCACCATCCCTGCTCTACTCATTGAGGCCTATGCGCTGGTGCTCATCGCTTTTGCCTTTCGCAAACGGCTGGATGCAGCGCGCTGGTTTCTCGCAATCGCTGCATTAACGGCGAATCTGACACTCGCATTCGGCAACTGGTTTAGCCTGGGGGCGCGCTGGACGCATAACCCCTTGGCAAATAACTTCGGCGATTCTCTGTTCAGCATCTTTGGCAGTCAGTTCACGGCGTTAACGCTCGCCGATACCTTCCTCTTTGCTGCCATCCTCTACGCCGCATGGCGTTACAGCGCCGAGCAAATCTCCCGCCAGAGCCGCCTCGAACAGGAATTCCGCAGCGCGCAGGAAGTTCAGCGCCTCCTCATCCCCGCCAATCCTCCTGCTACGCCCGGCTTCTCCGTCGAAACCGTCTACCTGCCCGCCACCGAAGTCGGCGGCGACTTCTTCCACATCCAGCCCAACAACGACGGCTCCCTGCTCATCGTCTCCGGAGATGTCAGCGGCAAAGGCCTCAAGGCCGCCATGACCGTGAGCGCCATCATGGGAGCACTCCGCGGTTGCCCCGCTCGACGCCCAAACGATGTCCTCGCCTACCTCAACCGCGTCCTCCACGGAAACATCTCTGGATTCGCCGCCTGCACCGTCGCCCTCATCGCACCCGGTGGCTCCCTCACCCTCGCCAACGCTGGCAACATTCCGCCGTACTGCAACGGAAAAGAACTAGCCCTTGAGCCCGGCCTGCCCCTCGGCATCGAACCCGAAATCTCCTACACGGAAACCACGCACCAGCTCAACTCCGGCGACCGACTCACCTTCATCTCCGACGGCGTCGTCGAGGCCACCAACCCGCAACGCGAGCTCTTCGGCTTCGACCGCACCCAGGCCATCTGCAATGAGCCAGCCGCCTCCATCGCCGGCGCCGCCAAGGCCTTCGGCCAGCAGGACGACATCAGCGTCATCTCCATCGCCATTCAGCCTCGACCCGTCGCTGCCACCGTATGAAATCGCCACAATCCCGCACAGTCGAAATTAAACAGGCTCAGCCCGTTGCGAATCTGCATCATACCTGCTATTTATAGGTTGCCTGCTCAGTGGTCCGCATGAAGAAAAGCCTGCTTCTCTCCGTGCTTCTGCTGTTTCTCGTCTCCCCCCAGATACACGGACAGCAAAAATCGGTTCCTGCGCCTCCCGCTCCGCCTGCCCCTCCAGTCGGAACGCAAATCTCCATCGGCCAATCCGTCGTTCCCGTTGGCAGTCCCTGGAGGTTCAGCGTCGGCGACGATCCTGCATGGGCCGACTCCGACTTCAACGACACTGCATGGGAAGTCGTCGACCTCGCTCCTGGGTACGGCTCCATCGATCCCATGACCGGATGGTCCGGCTACGTTCCCGGCTGGACCGTGCTCGGCCATCCCGACTACTGGGGCTATGCTTGGTACCGCACTCACCTGCAGGTCAACGTTCACCACGGCGAAGTCCTCGCGATCGACGGCCCCGTCAACGTCGATGACGCCTATCAGGTCTTCGTCAATGGAAAACTCCTCGGCAGCTTTGGAAAATTTCGCCGCAGCGGCTCATCGCCCGTCGCCTACTACAGCCAGCCCATGATGTTCCGGCTCCCCCCCGCTGACCTCGATGGCCCGGAAGACCTCGTTCTCGCATTCCGTGTCTGGATGGCGCCCGGCACGCTCGATCAATCCCCTCTGGCTGGAGGCATCCACGATCCCCCGCTGATCGGCGATGTCGGTGCCGTTGCCACCGAATACTCGCTCGCGCGCCTTCGTCTCATCCGCACCTATGTCTTTGGCCTGGTCATTGCCGGCCTCTTTCTTCTGCTCGCCGTCATGTCGTCGAGCCTGTTGCTCTTCGATCGCGAAGACCCTGTCTACCGCTGGCTCGTCGTCGTTTTCCTGCTCACCGCTGTCCAGAGCGCCGCCGCCTGCATCGCCTCCTGGACACAGATCTCCAGCATTACCACCTCGTCCCTTTTCCTCAATGACCTTCTCCAGCCGCTCATCCTCGGCGCATGGGTCATGGTCTGGTGGGTCTGGTTCCGCCTGCGAGAGGTGCCCTGGCTGCCAAATCTCGTCGTCATCCTCACCGTGTCGTACATCATCGCAAACGCCATCGGCGGAGACCTCTTTTTCACCATCATCCCTCACCCCATCACGTCCCTCTTCCGTCTCGCCTCCGTCGCCATCCGCATTTTCTTCCTCTTGCCGCTCATCTTTATCATCATCGTTGGCGTCGGCAAGCAGGGATGGGAGGGTCTGCTGGCCCTGCCTGCTGTCCTCCTCGTCGGCGTCGCGCAGTTCCAGACTGAGCTGTCCGTTCTCGGATTCCGCGTCTACTGGTTCCCGCTCGGCGTGCGCATCGGCCTCGACCAGATCGCAAACATCGCGCTGGCCATCGCCATCTTCGTCCTCATTTTGCGACGCCTCCGCCTTTCCATGCAGGTGCAACGAGAACTTCAGTCCGATGTCCAACAGGCCCACGAAGTCCAGAAGGTCCTCATCCCCGCCACTCTGCCGCAGGTTCCCGGCCTCATCCTCGAGAGCGAGTACATCCCCGCCCGCGAGGTCGGTGGCGACTTCTTCCAGATCATCCCCAACCTCAAGGACGGTAGCGTCCTCATCGTTGCTGGAGATGTAACCGGGAAAGGACTACGTTCAGGCATGGTCGGTGCGCTCATCGTCGGCGCTGCCCGCAGCGAAGGCTCCCACAGCCAGGACCCGCTGACCATCCTCAAAGCCATCAATGCACGACTCTCCGGACAGGGTCAGGCCACCTGCCTCGTTTTGCGCATTGCCGCCAACGGCTCGTGCTCTCTCGCCAACGCCGGACACATTCCGCCCTACCTCAATGGCAGCGAGCTACCTGTCGAAGGCTCCGTACCCCTCGGCATGTTCCCAAATGCTGAGTTCTCTTCCATGCAGTTCCAGCTCAAGCCCGGCGACCGCCTCATCCTGGTATCCGACGGCATCGCCGAGGCCCGCAGCGAGACGGGAGAGCTGTTCGGATTCGACCGCGTCCACCAGATGCTCACTAAACCAATATCTGCCAAAGAGATAGCCACAACCGCCAAGAACTTCGGGCAGGAGGACGATATCTCCGTCCTTTCTATTGTTCGAGATAAGTACATCATGTTCACTGAAAGCGGCCGTATCCTGAGCAGCATGCATTAACATAAATGTGAGTGAAATTCACTCATTTTTCACCTGCACTCCCCTTGACATACCACTCCCATACCCGATACCTTAGCAATCGGAAGGTGCAAGTGCTAAAAGGCCCGTAGGCCTTCTTTCCCGCATTTGCTGCCGGTCAAGCGATTCTCCAGTGGTTGTTGGAGGGACGTAATGCTCTCAAGTGGCTTTCTCCTCAAGAAAAAGCCACCGGGTATGCAATTGGAAACTCCACGAATACTGGAGAATCGCTTCGTTCCGGCCCCATTTTTCAGGCTGTACCAACAACCCGCGAGGCGGTAGACCCTCGCGCGAAGGAGAAGCAACGCAATGGCAACTGCATCCGTAGCGACCACCTTTACTCCGCTGCACGATCGCATCCTGGTTCGTCGTATCGAAGAGGGTGAGACAGTCCGTGGCGGCATCATCATTCCCGACTCTGCCAAGGAGAAGCCCCAGGAGGGCGAAGTCATCTCCGTCGGCAAGGGTAAGTCCAACGACGAAGGCAAGGTCTTCCCGCTCGACGTCAAATCCGGCGACCGCATCCTGTTTGGCAAGTACTCCGGCACCGAGATCAAAATCGACGGCGAAGAGTTTCTTATCATGCGCGAGGAAGAGGTCCTCGGCATCCTCAAGAAGAAGTAAGGCAAAAGCAGGTGCCCCACATCTCGCAGAGATGCGGGTGAGCAGCGCCCCCAACAAGATTTGAAGGAGAAATCGCAATGGCAAAGCAAATTCTGCATGGAGAAGATTCGCGCCAGGCAATTCTGCGCGGCGTGAATATTCTCGCGGACGCAGTCAAGGTGACGCTCGGCCCCAAGGGCCGCAATGTCGTCATCGAGAAGAAATTCGGATCGCCCACCATCACCAAGGACGGCGTGACCGTCGCCAAGGAGATCGAGCTCAAGGATCCGCTCGAAAACATGGGCGCGCAAATGGTGCGCGAAGTCGCCTCCAAGACCTCTGACGTCGCTGGCGACGGCACCACCACCGCCACCGTTCTCGCCCAGGCCATCTACCGCGAGGGCGTCAAGACCGTCGCAGCTGGAGCAAACCCCATGGCCCTCAAGCGCGGCATCGACAAGGCCGTCGAGGCCATCGTCGGTAAGCGCGACGCGGACGGCGTCGTCACCGGCGGAGCGCTCTCCAAGTTCTCCAAGCCCGTCTCCGGCGACATGATCGCCCAGGTCGGCACCATTTCCGCCAACTCTGATTCCACTATCGGCACCATTATCGCTGAGGCCATGAAGAAGGTCGGCAAGGATGGCGTCATCACTGTCGAAGAGTCGAAGACCCTCGAGACCCAGCTCGAAGTCGTCGAAGGCATGCAGTTCGACCGCGGCTACCTCTCGCCCTACTTCGTCACCGACCCCGACCGCATGGAGGCCTCGCTCGAAGAGCCCTACATCCTCATTCACGAGAAGAAGATCAGCTCCATGAAGGATCTTCTCCCGCTGCTTGAGCAGGTCGCGCGCGCCGGCAAGCCCCTCGTCATCATTGCTGAGGACGTGGACGGCGAAGCCCTCGCCACTCTCGTTGTCAACAAGCTGCGCGGAACCCTGAACGTCGCCGCCGTCAAGGCGCCCGGCTTCGGAGACCGCCGCAAGGCCATGCTTGAAGACATCGCCAAGCTCACCGGCGGCAAGGCCATCACCGAAGACCTCGGCATCAAGCTCGAGAACGTCAAGATCGAGGACCTCGGCCGCGCCAAGCGCGTCACCATCGACAAGGACAACACCACCATCGTCGAGGGCCGCGGAGAATCCAAAGCCATCGAAGGCCGCGTCAAGGAGATTCGCAACCAGATCGAGAAGACCACCTCCGACTACGACCGCGAGAAGCTCCAGGAACGCCTCGCCAAGCTGGTCGGCGGCGTCGCCGTCATCAAGGTCGGTGCGGCAACTGAGACCGAGATGAAGGAGAAGAAGGCCCGCGTCGAAGACGCCATGCACGCCACCCGTGCGGCAGTCGAGGAAGGCATCGTCCCCGGCGGCGGCGTCGCGCTGGTGCGCGCTGCTTCGGCAGTCGACGACCTCGTCAAGACCCTCGAGGGCGACGAAAAGATCGGTGCGCAAATCATCCGTCGCGCACTCGAAGAGCCCCTCCGTCAGATCGTCGGCAACGCCGGCGAAGAGGGCGCAGTTGTGGTCGGCAAGATCCACGAGCACAAAGACCACAACTACGGCTACAACGCCGCAACTGGCATCTTCGAGAACCTGGTCGCGGCTGGTGTCATCGACCCGACCAAGGTCACCCGCACGGCCCTCCAGAACGCTGGATCGATCGCAGGCCTCATGCTCACCACCGAAGCAATGGTCTCAGAGATCCCCGAGCCCAAGACGCCTCCCGCCCCTGGCGGACACGGCGGCGGCATGGACGGCATGTACTGATAAATTAAGTTGCCATCCTGAGCGGAGTTCGCGGCGTCAGCCCCGAACGAAGTCGAAGGACCTGCTTTTAAAGCCCCGCATCCTCGCGGGGCTTTTCTTTCGACATTCATCTTTACTCGATGTCATTCTGAGCGACCCTAAGCGGAGCGAGGGGGAGCCGAAAGCCTGTCCTGAGTGAAGCGAAAGAAACCTGCGGTTCGCCAATCGAGCCACGCCACCACATTCAGCCACCTACATTCGCTCTAAGAATGATGTCATTCTGAGCGAAGCTTGACGCGGCAGCGGCAAGCGAGTCGAAGAACCTGCGGTTTGCAAATCGAGCCACAAAAGCACCTACTCCCGTCACTCTTCGCTCCCCACCGATGTCATCCTGATCAGCGATTGAAGCGCACCGCGCCTCATCGCAGTCGAAGGACCTGCATTTTTTCTCAACCTGACCACAAAAACAGACGGGAGGCGCGAATACGCGATAATCTCAATCAGACGGGAAGAAGCTATGGCTGGGAAAAACAATCAAAAAGTTCACCATAAATCCGAACCAAGTGATCCAGACAACCTAAGGAGTGCGCTCAATACGGGAAACAGGTTTGACTCTCTTCTTGTCCTGATCGGTTCAGGCCGCGACCTCTGGGCCGATGAACACGTGGATGATTACGTCAATCGCCTCCGCGAAGGCTGGGAATAACTTTGATCGCAATCGCGTTGGTCCTCACTCCAGCGCCTTCGTCATCAGAATCCTGTAGTGTGCCTGCACCTCTTTCCCATCCACGTTGAACCCGTCCACATCAAACCCGTCCTGCGTCCGGCTGCCATGGAACATCCTGCCCTGGTCCAGCTGCGTGCACTTCGAAAAGTGCCATGTCTTGTCGCATGCAATCACATACGCATTGCCGTCCGACGACACCACCAGCATCGCATTCATCGTTCGCGGAATAATCGTGCTCTGCTCCCATGAGTTGCAGAACAGCTTCATATTCGCGCCCGGCACGGCCTGCGTGAACGCCACATCGTCCAGCGTATTGGGAAAATTCGTCGGCCCCGGCGACGCCGATAGCTGGCAATTCGCCGAGTTCCATCCCTCCAGCCCCTGCGACACGGGAATGCTGTCCGACGCCAGCACCTTAAGGTTCTCCTCCGCCGTCGACAGGCTCCCCGGTTGCAGAAACATCGCCCCATCCACATCCGGATTCACCTGGTACCCGTCAATCTTCAGCTCCGTCGTTCCGTCCGACGTAATCGTCTTGCGCCAGAACGGCAGCGTCAGCCCGTCTACCTTCTTGTAATCCGAATACTCAACCGTCACTTCGCCCGCCGGAACCTCATGCTTCGCCTCGATCAGCTCGCCGGTCTTCGCGTCAATCCTCCACACATAATTCATATCGCCTTTGCTGATCCGCACCACGTCCACCGTCCCGCTCTTCGTCTGCTCCGTCCCTAGCGGCGTAAAGATAAAATCGTTCATGTGCTGCGCTATATACACCGGGTCAAAGTCCATCTCTTCGCGATACTGCTCCGACCGCGCCTGCGGCACCGCCAGCGTCATCGCCTGCGTGTTCCGATATGCAAATCCCGGCGTCACCACCACCTTCGCCCACTTCCCCGAGCTCTGCTCCACTCCCACGTACGCCAGTCCTGGATACTCCCGCACGCCCTCTTCCACAAAGTTCAGCGTCGCTCCCTGCCCCGCAACCGGATTCTGCGCCGCGCTCGCCGTCCACCGCAGCGTATGGATCGCAACCAGCTTGTCCTGCGGCCCAATCGCGTCCAGCGCCTTCGTGATCATGTCCTGGCCGCTCAGCGGCTTCTCCGGCGCGGGCGCCGGAGTCGTCGCCGCACCCGCACTCGCCGCGCTCTCTCCACGCGACGCCTGCACCATCGCATCAAGAATCGCCTCGCTCACCCGCTCGCGCTTCAAACGAATCAGCGCCCGCGGAGAAGTATCAAACTTGCTCGGGCTGCTCTTGATCTCCAACACTATCGTGCGCGCGCTGAACCCGGCCCGCACCATCTGCACCACGTCCGCATTCGTCAGCGGAGCAGGCTGGGAAGCAGTCTGGACAGCAGGTTGGGAAACCTGCTGAGGAGCACCAGGGCTGTCTGTATATATGGTTGCCTGGTCCGGCTTGCTCTGCCCCATGGCCAGACCCGCCATCAAAGCCGTCAACAAAATCGCAATCGCGACCCTTCCCCGCACCATCCCTCCGCGCCTTCCGCCTCCATACTACGAACTACGCGCCAATTGAACCAGCGAAAAGAACCGCTTCGCATCCATCCGCGACAATACAAAGTACACAGTCTAGGGATTCAGCTGCTCCGCCTCCTCCAACTTCTTCTTCGCCTCATGCTTGCGCTTCATGTCCCTCAGTATCAAGGAATGAAAGCGGAGGTCAGCCTGCAAAGCGCCTTCGTACTCATGGACCCACGCAGCCTCTTTATTCTTCTTCGCCCATGCAATGCTCTTGCGATCGTAGTCCTCCGCGGCGGTCATATTTTGATCCGCATCAACAAAATCTCCTTGCATCGCCTCAATGTGTCCCAGCGTGGAATACACCGCGCCGTTGCCCGGCGTATCGCCGTGATCACGTTTCACCACAGCGACAGCCTTCTGCGCATAGACCTCGCCGTCTCTGGAGTCCCCGGCATTGGCAAAAGCCGTAGCTGCATAAACAAATGCGGATCGCTTCTCTAAGTAACGAGTGTTGGGTGGAAAGGTCGCCGCTACATCTGCTGCCTGCTTACAGTCGGAAACCGTTTCCTCGTCCGGCGCATGATGGAGCACTGCCCCCGAGCATTTTTCCATGAGTGGCTGGAACTTTGCCTCCACTCTAGCCTCCGGCGAATTTGCAGGGGTGACGTCTTTGACAGGGACAACCATAATCTTCGGCTTCTCCTTCGAAGCCGGAGCCTGCCCCCCGCTCGCCGCACCAAACACGAACGACAGTCTTCCATCCGCAATCACCTTCTTCCCGTCTTTCTCAAACGGGCGAAACTTCCACTGCTTCGCGCAGTCCACCGCCGCCGGAACCAGCGCCGCAGGCCCGCTGACCGCCTTCGCGGAAATCACGTTCCCATCCGTGCCGACCTCAACACTCAGAACCACCGTGCCCTGCACATGCGATGCCCCTGCACTCCCCGACGCCTCCAGCGGAGCCATCTGCACCACATGCCCAAGAAAAGTCACCGTATCCGGAGTGACAACCTGCTGCGCAAACCCCGCCTCCGCAAACACCATCATCCCAATCAGAACGCAAAGAGCGCGCCAGGCCATTGAAGATGAAGTTCTGACCACCGCATCGCTCCTCACCGTCTTCTTGTCCATGAGCATCACCGTCCCAGCACACCATACCAGACCAAATCCTGCGCCTCCCACAAAATCCCCTATTCCCGACCAAGGGAAGTGACCACATACGATCGTTCTGCGCTGGTGCGAAGCGCGTGTGCCCGTGCGGCCAGCACTCTGTCAACCCCTCCCGCGCAAAAAATCCCGCAACTCCCTCATTCCAATCGCCAAGATTCTCCACCCAAAATGCATCTGAATTACTCCGAATCGCTACAATAGAAATAGAGACAAAAATCACAAAGGACCGCCTTGCGCGGTCCTTTTCCTTCTCCATCCCCATCACCAAGGAGAGTCGCACATGTCCGCCACCACCCCCGCCCCTCTTTGCACCCTCATCCTTCCTAACGGCAAGCGCTGCGGATCACCCGCCCTCCGTGGCAAGCGCTTTTGCTACCACCACAGCGGGAAGCATCTCGACTATACCCGCGACCGCCGCCTGGCCGGGCGCCTTGAACGTCTCAGCAATCAGTACGACGAAATGAAGACCGCCGATCTGCTCCTGACCCTCCATCGGCAACTCGGCACATTGCCCAAAACGCTCAGCCGCTTCCCTGAAGTTGCCCATATCCTGACCTATACCCTCGACCGTCTGAATGCGATAACCGCTCTCGAATCGCTATTGAACGACTACCTTCAGCGGAATCAAAAATTTGCGGCCTCTTCCAAGGCAGCTGTAGCCGAATCAACAAGTTCCACGCAGAATCGTCAAAATCAACAACTTGACCCCGAAAATCACAACCGTACGCTCAATCAAATCAATAATTTAGCGACGGCTTCCGGATCACATTCGGGCCGTCCGCCTCAGCCCTCGGCTCCGCATAGAACTGCTCAACTTCCGCCGCGTACTTCTTCAGAATTACGCGGCGCTTGAGCTTCAGGCTCGGAGTCAACTCGCCAGTCTCGAGCGACCACTCATCCGGTACCAAGGCGAACCGCTTGATGGTTTCAAAGTTCGCCAGCTTCGCATTCACCTGATCCACAATGCCCTGGTACAGCCCAATAACTGCTTTATTTTGTATGAACTCACTTTTTGTTGCGGCCTTGATTCCCCGCTCCTTCGCCCATCCTTCCAGTGCGGCAAAGTTCGGAGAAATCAGTGCCGCAGCAAACTGGTGCCTATCGCCCACCATCGCCGCCTGGGCCACGTACACGCTCCCCTTCAGCCTGTTTTCAATTGGTTGCGGCGCAATCATTTTCCCACCGGAGGTCTTCAGCAGCTCCTTCTTCCGGTCCGTTATATATAGGAAGCCCTCCCGGTCGAAGTGCCCAATATCGCCCGTTCGGAACCATCCCTCAGCATCGAATGAGTCCGCCTCATGCTCAGGATGTTTCCAGTATCCGCCGAACACATTCGGCCCCTTCACCAGCAGCTCGCCGTCCTCTGCAATCCGGCATGCCACCTGCGGCAGCGGCTTGCCCACCGATCCCATGCGGTTCGCTGCTGGAGTATTGATCGCCAGCACAGGCGAGGTCTCCGTCAGTCCATAACCCTCCAGGATCCGGATGCCGGCTGACGCAAACCAATGCGCCGTGTCCAACCCCAGCGGTGCGCCCCCGGCAATACAGTACCGCACCCGGCCGCCGAATCCTTGCTGTATCTTATTGAATACAATAATATTAGCTGTCTTCCAAGCCGCTGACCCAGGCCGCTCGCCCCGCGCCACCGTCTCCCGGTGCTTCGCGCCGACCCCCAGCGCCCATTTCAGCAGCCGCCGCTTCACCCCGGACTCCGACGCCCGCCGCTCCACCTCCTGACGTACCTTCTCGAACACCCGTGGGACCCCCACAAACACCGTGGGCTTAACCTCCTTGAGCGCCGCCGGAAGCCTGTCAAAGCTCCCGCAATAGGCCACGGTCGCCTGCCGTGTGTACATGGCGTAGTCCAGGTGCCGTGCCGTAATGTGCGACAGGGGTAAGAATGAGATACATGAGTCGCTCGGCCCGATTTCGAACCCAGCCAGCGACTCGTTGATGTTGGCCGCGACGTTCCCATGGGTCAGCATCACGCCCTTCGGCTCGCCCGTTGTGCCTGAGGTGTAGATCAACGTCGCAAGATCCTGCGGATCAACACCATACGCTGTACGGTCAAACGCCGCGTCACGCCCACTCTCATTGTCCGCGTCGTCGAGCAGGCTGCTCAGCCTCACCGCGTCCGGCGGCCCCTCCTGGTCCATCACGGTCACATACTCCAGCGTAGTCCGGCTCCGAAGCTGGGCCACCTTGTCATACTGGGCCCGCGTGGAAACCACCGCGATCCGTGCGCCCGAGTCGGCGATCAGCTCCGCCGTCTGTTCCGCCGTAAGCGTTGGATAAATCGGCACATCAACCGCGCCCAGCGCCAGCACGGCGAAGTCGGTCACTGCCCACTCCCAGCGGTTCTCCGCCAGAATGGCGATGCGATCGCCCTTCCGGATGCCCCACGATGCAAACGCCCCAGCCAGTGCGCGGACCCTCTGATAAAGCTGGTTAGCGGAGATGGGCTGCCAATTCCCCGCAGCATCCTGGTACAGGATGGCGCGGTCGCGCCCTCCCGCGACCACCTCGAAAAAAACGTCATTGAGTGTTTTCAGGTTGAACACGGCCCGTTCAGCCTAGAGGATGAAGCGCTCTGTCTGCAAGAGAGGGGTAACAACCGGGCCGGTTGAAGGTCCTTCAACCGGCTCCATTTAGCTACTGGGGCTTCGGTGTCATCCGCACAAAACGCGGAGCCAGCTCGTCCCACTTCGAGAGCAGCCAATAGGCGCGCGTGCTGGCCGTCTTCTCGGCATGCAGCTGCACCAGCCCGTGGATGGCTTCCTTCGCATCATCGTCCAGCGTGTTGTACGGCTCAGGCGTAAGAAAGTCAGGATGGTACAACTGCTTCTCAAGAAAACTGCCGTCCTCGTCGAACACCCACGCCAGACCGCCCGTCATGCCCGCACCAAAGTTGAAGCCCGTGGCTCCAAGTATCACCGCAAGACCGCCCGTCATGTACTCGCAACCGTGGTCGCCTACGCCTTCCACTATGGCCAGCGCGCCCGAGTTGCGCACCGCAAAGCGTTCGCCCGCGCGCCCCGCGGCAAACAACGCTCCGCTGGTTGCGCCATATAGCGCCACGTTGCCCAGGATCACATGCAACTCCGATTGCAGAGCCGCCCTGCCCTCGCCGCGCAGAATGATCTCGCCGCCTGAGAGCCCCTTGCCCACAAAATCGTTGGCCAGGCCCTTCAGCACCAGCTGCATACCAGTTGCCGCAAACGCGCCGAACGACTGGCCTGCAATTCCGCTCAGCTTGAAGGTCAGCTGCGCATCCGTTCGCGTGCCGTTGGTGTTCAGCAGCGCCAGCTCTCCGGCCAGCCGCGCGCCCAGCGTGCGATCTTCGTTTGAGACCAGCACATCGTAGACGTAATTCTCGCCCTTGCGATACGCCTCCATCGCCGGTTCCACCCACGCATCGTCAATCGGAGCATGCGACGAAGGCCGAACGTTGCGCTTGCCCTGCCAGTGGATCTCGCCGTCAGTGGGAGCGGTCAGCATCGCCGTCAGGTCGAGCCCACCGTCATGCCGTACCTGCTCCAGCAGGTCAGTGCGTCCAATGGCTGCGTCGAGCGACGGCAGCCCATATTGCGCCAGCAGTGATTGCAGATCGCGCGCCAGCTCCTCGTAGAAACGAATCAGGTGCTCCGGCCGTCCACGGAACTTCGCCCGCAGATCAGGCCGCTGAGTGGCAATGCCTGTCGGGCAGGTGTTCAGGTGGCATTGCCGGGCCATGTCGCAGCCCAGCGCTACCAGCACTGCTGTGCCAAAGGCATACTCGTCGGCGCCCAGCAGCGCCGCAATCAGAATGTCCCGCGCCGTACGCAGACCGCCGTCGCAGCGCAGACGGACGCGCCCGCGCAGGCCGTTCGCCAATAAAATCTGCTGCGCTTCCGCCAGCCCCAGCTCCCACGGATTACCCGCATACTTGATGCTCGAAAGTGGCGAGGCGCCTGTGCCACCAGCGTGTCCGGCAATCACAATGTAGTCGGCATAGGCCTTGGCGACGCCGGCCGCAACCGTACCGACACCACACTCTGAGACCAGCTTGACCCCGATCGCAGCCTTCGGATTCACACGCTTCAGGTCGTAAATCAGCTGTGCGAGGTCTTCAATCGAATAGATGTCATGGTGCGGCGGAGGGCTGATAAGCTGCACGCCGGGCTGCGCGTGACGCAGGCGGGCAATCAGCTCCGTGACCTTATGGCTGGGCAACTGCCCACCCTCGCCGGGCTTCGAACCCTGCGCGATCTTGATTTCAATCTCCTCAGCGTGCATCAGGTACTCGGCCGTCACGCCGAACCGGCCCGAAGCCACCTGCTTGACCTTGTTGTTCAGCAGATAGGAGGGCGTCGGCCTGCCAACCAGATCAATGTTCACATCGGGCTGATAAACAGCCGGGTCTTCCCCGCCTTCGCCCGTGTTCGAGCGCGCGCCAAGCATGTTCATCGCCGCGGTGATGGTCTGGTGCGCCTCCGGGCTCAGCGAGCCAAGCGACATGGCGCTGGCAATGAAGCGTCTGTACATCTTGGACGGCGGTTCAACCTGCTCCACGGCCAGCGGAGCACCAGCTGGCCGAACCTCGAGCAGATCGCGTAATACCGTCGGCTGCTTTTCAACTGCCTGTGTCGAGAACGCGGCCCACGCCACCGCCGGTTCCGTTGCGCCAGCAGCGCCTCGCGCGGTACCCACAACCGTCTGCAGCAGTTTCACCGTGGACGGTTGCCACGAATGTGGTTCGGCCTTCTCCGCCTTGCGGAAACGAACCCATCCGTAATCTGGCAAGTCCCGCACAGCAGTCGTTACAGGGGCCGGCGACTGATCATCAGTCGACTCGCCATTGTTCTCCCCCGGAGCCCACGTCTGGCGAAGCTGTGCGTCGAGCACGTCGAATCCAATGCCGCCGAGCGGAACCGGCGTTCCATAGAAGCAGCGGTCAACCAACTCCTTGCTCAGACCGATCGAATCAAACAGGTGCGCGCCGCGATAGCTGTCCACGACCGAAATTCCCATCTTCGACATGATCTTGGCGAGTCCGAGATCAAGAGCATGTAGCAGGTTCGCCTCGCCGTTTTCCGGATTCAGGCTGCGCGCCGTCTCAAGCGCAAGCCACGGGCAGACGGCGCCAGCGCCCAGTCCGAGAAGCACAGCAGCATGGTGCAGATCACGGCAATCACCGGCCTCAATAGCCAGGCCGACACACGTGCGCTGTCCGGCCCGGATGAGAGCGTGATGCACCGCACCCGCAGCCAATGCCATCGGAATCGGGAGGGACTGCTCGCTGGCGCTGCGGTCGGTCAGCAGCAGAATCGCGGCTCCGCCTCGGACAAGATCAATGGCCTTGGCGCAGATATCATCCAGTGCCACCGCCAGATTGCACGCCGGATTGAACACACACTCCAGCACCGCCAGCGGCAGATCGCTCGCCAAAGCATGGTGCCGGTCGCGCAGGTCCTTCATCTGCGCCAGAGAAAGAAAAGGCGACTGCAGCGAAAGCCCCGGTAGTGGCGCATGCTTGTCCAGCATGTGCGGCCACGGGCCAAGACGCGTATGAAGCTGAATCACACAGGTCTCGCGCAGCGGATCAATCGGCGGGTTCGTGACCTGAGCAAAACGCTGCCGGAAATAGGCATACACCGGACGCGGAGAACGCGCCAGTGGAGCCAGTGGCGTATCGTCGCCCATCGACCACACTGCATCTTTGCCGTCAGCAGCCATCGGCTTCAGGATCATCGCCACATCCTCGCGCGTGTACCCAAATCCATGCTGCAGCCGGTTCAGCTCCGCCGCATCCATGGCCGGAATAAGCGCGTGATCTTCAAGCGTGCTGTTCTCCAATAGGTCCTCGTATTGCGGAGCTGCCTCGTCAAAGACGGCCTGTATCTGCTCATCCTCGAGCACGACGTGCTTCTCGAGATCGACCACAATCATCTGGCCCGGACCAAGGCGTCCGCTATGGACGATCTTCTCCGGATCAAGATCAACCAGCCCAGCCTCCGATCCGAGCACAACCAGGTCGTCTTCGGTCACGAAATAGCGACACGGCCGCAGCCCGTTCCGGTCCAGAATGGCTCCAACCAAAAATCCGTCCGCAAAGGAAATCGATGCCGGACCGTCCCAGGGCTCCGCGCAATCGGCTGCATATTTAAAGAAAGCAGAGCTGGGCTTGACCGTGTGCGCCGGCGGTATAAGCATCCGCAGCGCTTCCGCAACGGACCGCCCACTTCGGGCGAGCAGTTCCACAGTCTCATCCAGACTGGTCGAATCCGACCCATCAGGGGTATAGACCGGCTTTACCTCTTCCGGAAACGTCGAAGCTCGCGCAGACATGCGCGCCCGGTTGCCCCAGACCGTATTAATTTCACCGTTATGCGCCAGCATGCGCAGCGGCTGAGCGCGGTCCCAGGAAGGCGCCACGTTGGTCGCATACCGCTGATGGAAAAGTGCAAAGGACGTTGTGTAGCGCTCGTCGGACAGGTCCGGAAAGAACTCTGGCAGAATGCGGCCCGCACACATCGACTTATACACCATCGTCGAAGCTGACAACGAACAGATATATCCCGGAGCCCTGCTGCGCTCAAACTGCTTCCTGGCGAGAAATAGCCGCCGATTCAGCTGATCGTTGTCCGCGCTGGTTAGCTCGTCAGCCGTAATCAAAACCTGACGTATAACGGGCATCGTGGACAGGGCGATCTCACCCAGAATCTCAGGCCGTATGGGTACGCTCCGCCATGCGAGTACTTTCAATCGCTGCGCCGCAAGAGCGTTCTCAAGCTCCACATGTGACTCCCCATCTTGCGGGTAAAATACAACGCCGACCGCCAAAGGGCTGGAATTGTCCAGTGCGATACCCGCTTCCGCCAAAAGGAAGCCACGTGGAATGCCTGTCGTGATACCTATGCCATCGCTCGACTTGCCGTCGGCCGCAATCGCACCCCGGTGTTCAAGGCGTGCCAGCGCAGTAAGTGCCTTTTCAAGAATGTCGTGCGAAGGTTCGTTGGTAAGGGTCGCAACAAAGCCGACACCGCATGACTCATGGTCAAAGCGTGGATCAATCAGCGTGGGTTGATCGCTTTGGTTGCGCGCTGGGGAAAACTGAGAATCAGAAAGTTTTATACGACCCATACGTTACTATACGACCTCCATGTCCGGCCAGGAGTCAGAAAACACCGGCCCGGCGGGGTTTTTTAGCCTGCTATAAAGATTTGGAATCGCAGCCATCAGGGAAAATTATTTCCGCCGCTTGACAGACCGCGTTCGAATATTTATACATTAAGTTGCATGTTTATGCACTGAGGCGCGGACGAATTCCCCATCCGCGACGTGATTATTTTGGCCAAACACGATCGGCACAATGTGATTCGCGAACTAGTGGCGTCAGCTAGTGTGTCCAGTCAGGACGAACTCCGGCGCAAACTCGTGCGCCGCGGATTCGACGTCACACAGGCGACGCTTTCGCGCGACATTCATGAGCTGCGCCTATACAAGGGACCCAATGGATATGCAATGCCAAACGGTGCCGGCGGGGATGACGACAATGAGTTGCCGTCAATTCATGAAGTGCTGTCGAGCTTTGGTTTGAAGGTGAAGCAGGCACAGAACCAGCTCGTACTGGTTACCGCCGCTGGAAGTGCTCAGCCGGTCGCGTTGGGTATCGACCATGAAGACTGGGATGAGGTTGTGGGCACGATTGCCGGTGACGATACGGTGCTCATCATCTGCCCGGACCATAAGCGAGCGTCGCAGCTGCGATCTCGCCTGGAAGAAATGATCGGCTAGCTCTACTCGTTACAGATAACGGTGCACCCTTCAAGAGATTCAGAAAGACAAGAGAAGCTTTAATGGGAATTTCAGTACAGACTGCGGTATTGGGAGTAAGCGGCTATGCCGGCATGGAGCTGGCGCGTTTGCTGCTCCATCATCCACGTCTTAAGGGCCACACGCCTCTATTTCTAGGCCGTGCCGATCTGAACGGAGCCCCAACTCTGACGGCGTTGCATCCTCAGCTTATGGATAACAACGGCTCGGCCGCCCTCAAGATCGAGCCGTTCTCCTGGGAATTGCTCGAGCGGCTCGGCGTCGAAGTTCTGTTTCTCGCTACGCCACATGAACAGTCGAGAGGGTACGCACCGATTGCGCTGCGGCACGGAATTCGCGTGATCGATTTGAGCGGCGCCTGGCGGCTCGCTGATGCAGAAAACCGATCGATCTATAAGTTTGCAGACGACGAATCTCCGATTGCAGTCGAGGTCCAGGCCAAGGCTGTCTATGGAATTCCGGAGCTTCATCGCAACGCAATTCGCGCCGCAAAACTTGTCGCTAACCCGGGATGCTATGCAACTTCTGTGATTCTGGCTCTAAAACCAGTCGTCGCCTCTGGCTGGGTTGATCTCGACCGAGGCGTTGTCTCCGATGCGAAGTCTGGGGTGTCAGGCGCCGGGAAAGCGCCGACGGCTAAGACTCACTACATGTATGCAGCCGATAATTTGTCGGCCTATGGCGTCTTTGCGCACCGGCACACAGGAGAGTTGTTGGAACAACTCGGGCTTGAGCGCGGTCAAATCATGTTCACGCCGCATCTGTTGCCTATTCCACGTGGAATCCTGGCGACCACATACGTCACATTTAGGGAAAAAAGGAGTGCGGAAGAAGTAGCTGCGCTCTATCACGATTTTTACGAAGCGAGTCCTATGGTGCGACTTTTCGGCGCAGGAAACCTTCCGCAAATTCAATACTCGGTCCACACCAACTATTGCGATATTGGCTTCGCGCTCGATTCCGATGGCAAAAGGTGTGTGATCGTTTCGTGCCTTGACAATCTACTCAAAGGGGCCGCAGGACAGGCAGTACAGAACCTCAATTTGATGTGCGGATGGGGAGAAGCGGAAGGACTGGCATGAAATTTGTGATCAAGCTTGGGGGAGCCACCCTTGAGAATCCGGAAGTATTGCACCAGTGTGCAAAGGCGATCGCCGAACTTGTAAAGGATGGGAACCGCGTAGCCGTTGTTCACGGAGGCGGGTTGCAGTTGACGCGCACTCTTAAACAGCTCGGCAAGCAGAGCGAGTTCGTATCCGGACTGCGCGTAACCGATGCGGAGACGCGCGATGCCGCTTTGATGGTTCTGGGAGGACGCATCAATAAGTCCCTGGTCGCATCGCTCGGAGCACACGGGCAATCGGCCGTGGGACTATCTGGCGGCGATGGACTCATCTTCAGGGCGAGAAAGAAGCGCACCGCACCCGATTTGGGCTATGTGGGGGAGATTGTTTCCTCCGATCTGCGCTGGCTGGAAGCAATCTGGAAGATGAATTCAGTACCAGTGATATCGAGCATGGCGCTCGGGTTTGACGGCGAATACTACAACGTCAACGCAGATGAAATGGCATCGGCATGCGCAGCAGCGTGCAAGGCCGACGCGCTCGTCTTTCTAACCGACGTACCGGGAGTAAAAGGTGCCGATGGCGAAGTTATGCGGTGGTTGAGTGTAGACCAGATTGCCGCATTGACAAAGGATGAGGTGATAAGCGGAGGAATGTTGCCCAAATTGAACGCATGTAGAGAAGCACTTCTGCATGGGGTGAAGCGCGTTAGAATACTCCCCGCTGATGCAGCATCGGTCCTGCCTGATTTGTGCAAATCGAGAATCGTCCACGGAACTGAAGTACTGGTAGCTTGAGTCTGATGAGGAGAGTGGAATTGAAATTAGATGAAATCAGAGCGGCTGAAGCGAAGCTACTTCTGCCGACATACGAGCGGAACCCCATACTCTTCGTCAGCGGGGAGGGCGTTCATTTAATTGCTGAGGATGGACAACGCTTCCTTGACCTCCTCAGCGGCATCGGCGTAAACGCCCTCGGCTATGCACACCCGGCAATAACCGCGGCGATTGCAGATCAGAGCCGCAAACTGATTCACGTATCCAACCTCTATTTCCATGAGGGGCAGGCTCGACTGGCGATGCGGCTCACGGCGACCAGCGGGCTTGACCGTGCCTTCTTCTGCAATAGCGGTACCGAGGCATGGGAAGCTGCCCTGAAACTGGCCCGTGCTTATGCGGGCCTGAAACGCAGCGAAGGCCAGCACTTAGGAACTAAGTTCCTTGCGCTTGAACACAGCTTTCACGGACGCACCATGGGTTCGGTTGCAACAACACACAAAGAGAAATACCGCGAGCCGTTTGCGCCGGTCATGCCTGATGTCGAGTTTGTGCGCTTTAACAACCTCGGGGATCTTAGAGCGAAGTTCTCAAAGGATGTTTGCGCAATTCTGGTTGAAGCCATCCAGGGCGAAGGCGGTATTCGTCCTGTCTCTCAGGAGTTCATGGCAGAAGCTCGTAAGCTTACCGAGTCGACGGGCGCTCTTCTCATTTGCGACGAGATTCAATCCGGTCTTGGCCGAACAGGTAATTCGTTTGCCTATCAGCACTATGGCATACAGCCGGATGTAGTGACTTTGGCAAAGCCAATTGCTGGCGGACTTCCTCTTGGCGCCATGCTCTGCAGAGAAGAAGCCGCACGCGCGATTCATCCTGGTATGCACGGAACCACGTTCGGCGGGGGGCCACTGGCCTGCGCAGTTGCCCTCGCTGTACTTGAAACTATTGAGCAAGAACATCTACTGGAGCATGTGACAGACGTCGGTACATACTTCAAAGCTCGTCTCTCTGAGCTTGCCGAAAAGCATTCTGCAATCGTTGACGTGCGCGGGCTGGGGTTAATGCTCGCAGTTGAGCTTGACTCAGCGGACTTGGGCAAACAGGTTTTAGCGGAGATGTTCAATCGGCAAATACTGATCAATCTTACTAGCGAAACGGTCCTCCGCTTTCTGCCGCCGTACATCTTGCAGCATAAGCATGTCGATGTGGCAATCACTGCGCTCGATGAAATTTTGCGTGAACGCGCTCCCTCTACGGCAGCGTCATCTTCTATTGGAGCCAAAACAAATGGCTAGCAAATCATATTCCTGGAACACGGCTCAAGCGTCCACGATAACCATTCCTTCTCCTATCGATTCGCTCGCCGGTCGCGACCTCTGTTCAATCGCCGACTTTTCTACCGTTGAAATCGAAGCGGTATTAAAGCTCGCCCATCAGGTAAAGGATGAACCAGGCAAATATCGCTGGGCTCTTGACGCTAAACAGATGGTAATGTTCTTCGAGAAGCCGTCGTTACGTACTCGTCTGACATTTGAGACTGCCATCAACACGCTTGGCGGCAATGCGATATTTGTCGATCAGACCCAGAGCCCCTTGGGTGAGCGCGAATCACTGGCGGACATGGCCCGAAACCTGGAACGCTGGGTCTCTGTCATCGTGCTGCGCACCTACGCGCACGAAACCATTACCGAAATGGCACAATACGCGGCTTGCCCGGTAATCAATGCGCTCAGTGACCTGGAGCATCCCTGCCAGGCCCTTGCCGATTTCCTTACCATTGAAGAACGATTTGGAGCCGCAAAGGGGGTGAAGTTTGCTTATGTGGGTGACGGTAACAACGTATGTCATTCCCTCATGCTTGTTGCGGCTCAGCTTGGCGCGCATTGTACCGTTGGCTCGCCAAGAAACTATGGCCCTAAGGCGGACATTGTCGCCCAGGCACGTGCCATTGCAAACGAGACTGGCGGAAGCATCAATCTAGTCAGCGATCCAGTCGTTGCTGTCGAAGGCGCGGACGCCGTCTACACCGATGTATGCACAAGCATGGGTTTCGAACATGAGGTGACCAAGCGTGCGCCTATTTTCAAGCCTTACCAGGTAAATGAACAACTTATGGCTCATGCCGCACCCCATGCCGTGTTCATGCACTGTCTCCCGGCACATCGCAATGCAGAGGTGACCGACGGCGTGCTTGACGGTCCGCAGTCTGTCGTCTTTGACCAGGCCGAAAACAGAATGCACGCGCAAAAGGCTTTGCTGCTCTTGCTACTTGGTGGCGCCAACAATATGCGGTAACAGATCAATGCGAGCAGTCTTGGCGTGCGGTGGCGGCTTTTGAGGCTACCGACCGCTCAAGTATTCACATTATTCATTAGATTCATTAGGAGTTTCATTGATGTCGAAGAAAGTTGTACTTGCGTACTCGGGCGGGCTGGATACGTCCATTATTATCCCCTGGTTGAATGAAAACTATGGCATGGACGTGATTGCGGTGATTGCAGATGTGGGACAGGGCGATGATATGGACGCCGTCGTAAAAAAGGCGTACGACACCGGCGCTAAGAAGGCCGTGGTTCGAGACCTGCGTGATGAATTTGTTCGTGACTATATCTTCCCAACGGTTAAGTCGGGGGCAGTGTACGAGAACAAGTATCTGCTGGGAACCTCGATTGCGCGCCCGGTGATCGCAAAGGCGCAGGTCGAAGTTGCGCTTGAAGAAGGAGCCGATGCAGTAGCTCACGGCTGCACCGGCAAAGGCAACGACCAAGTCCGTTTTGAGCACGCCTATCAGGCGCTGGCACCCGAATTGAAAGTAATAGCTCCCTGGCGGGAGTGGAGCTTGAAATCTCGTGAAGATTGCCTCGATTACGCGGAGAACCACGGCATTCCTGTGGCGCAAAGCCGAGAGAAGATTCACTCGCGCGACCGCAATCTTTGGCACATTAGCCACGAAGGTGGAGAGTTGGAGGACGCGGCGAATGTTCCCCTGCCAACAACGTGGGTCATGACGAAGAGTCCACAGGAGGCTCCTGACCGTAACGAGGTGGTGGAGATCGGCTTCGAGCGAGGTGTTCCTGTTTCAGTCGGCGGAACGAAGCTTGAACCAGTTCAACTGATCGAGCTTCTGAACGAAATTGGCGCGCGCAATGCTATTGGACGCATCGACCTGGTAGAAAACCGCCTTGTCGGAATCAAGTCTCGCGGCGCATATGAAACGCCTGGTGGCACGCTAATTGTCCTCGCTCACCGTGAACTTGAAGCGCTCACGCTCGATCGTGAGGTCGCTCACTACAAGCAGCACGTGGCTCTGAATTACGCGGATATTGTCTATAACGGGCTTTGGTTCACTCCTTTGCGGGAGGCCTTCGACGCCTTTGTTAACAAAACGCAGGGGTACGTGACAGGAACCGTGAAACTTAGCCTCTACAAGGGAAACGTCAGCATTATCTCTCGCAAGAGTGACTTCTCACTCTACTCGAATGAACTGTCTTCATTCACAATGGGCGACAGTTACAACCAGAAAGACGCCGAGGGCTTTATCCGGATCCTCGGCTTGCCGGCGCGCACCAGAGCTCGCTTGCTGGGCCGCAAAAAGGAAGCTGTCAAGTGAAGATGTGGTCGGGACGTTTTCGCGAGCCCCTGAATCCGTTCTTCGATCAATGGCAGCGATCTATACGTTTCGACTGGCAGCTACTTCCTGACGAAGTAGCTGCCAGTCGAGCGCACGCATTGGCCCTTGGAGCGGTGCGTGTCCTGACTGAAAGCGAGACATCGCAGATCCGTAGTGCGCTTTACGAAATTCTCGATGAATATTCGGCCAGGCCGCAGGACCTGGCGAGACATGATGACGCAGAAGATATACACCACTTTGTTGAACTAAGGCTTGTAGAACGTATTGGCGATCTTGGCCTTAAGTTACACACCGGCCGCAGCCGCAACGAGCAAATTGCGACCAATCTTCGTCTGTATATACGCCGGCGCATCCGGGAGACCCGAGAGCTTCTTGCGGCTTGGGCTGGTACTCTGCTTGAACAGGCAAAATATGCCGGGGGTGCGCCGATGCCGTCTTACACGCACCTGCAGCGTGCTGAGCCGGTTCTGGTGGCGCACTGGTTGCTGGCATACGTACAGATGCTGCTTCGTGATGCCTGGCGTCTGCAGGACTGTGCCGATCGTTTGAACTTTTGCCCGCTCGGATCGGGCGCAGTTGCCGGCGCAACACTCGCTCTCGACAGAAATATCGCCGCAAAGGAGCTCGCCTTCACGGCTCCCACGGCAAACAGCATGGACGCAACGAGCGATCGTGACTTTGTACTTGAGTTTCTCCAAGCGCTCACCACGCTCGCCCTGCATGCCAGCCGTTTTGCCGAGGAGATCACACTCTTTGCAACCGTAGAATTTGGATTCGTTGACCTGCCCGAAGCCTTTTCGACCGGCTCAAGCGCCATGCCTCAAAAGAAGAACCCTGATATGACCGAGTTGATACGAGCAAAGGTCGGGCGAATCCACGGCGCCGCTGAGGCCGTAACGCTGGGTCTTAAGGGACTGCCTCTCGCTTACAACAAAGACCTGCAGGAGACACAAGAGCCTGTTTTCCTGGCCAGCGCTGAGACTGTCGCTATGCTTTCTGTTCTCAGTGACTTCACCGCGGCGATGCAGCTTCGTAAAGACAGGATGCACGCTGCTTGTAATCATGGCTTTCTGAACGCAATGGCTGCGGCGACCTATCTTGTTCATAAGGGAGTCCCCTTTAGAAGGGCTCACGAAAAGATCGGAAATGCTGTCCGTTACTGCCTTGATAGAAACTGCGAGCTGTGTGACTTGACGATTGACGAATTGAGGCAGTTTGGATCGGAATTCGAAGGCGATTTCTTTTCTGCGATTACTCTGCAGGCGACCCTCGATTGCCATGATGTTGTCGGCGGAACGGCGACCAGGCGCGTCCAGGACGCAATCGCTGCCGCCGAACAGGACATTGCCAAGTTAGCGCAAAGCACCGAGGTGGCCCGTGCTAGTGCGTAAGGCGAGGCTGCAAGACGCAACCAGCATCTATGAGTTGGTGAACAGCCTCTCGCATGATGGAACACTTTTGCGCCGCGCGTTTGCGGAGATATGTGAGAATGTCCGCGATTTCACGGTTGCGAAATCGGACACTGGAGTCTTTCTTGGCTGCGGCGCGCTCCATCTCTATGGACCGCATCTGGCGGAGGTCCGGTCAATTGTCGTTCGCCCGGAAGTGAAAGGTCAGGGCGTAGGTGGAAAACTTTTACACGCGTTAATTGAGGAAGCGGAAGAACATGGGGTTGGCTGTGTCTGTCTGTTCACGCGGATACCGCGCTTCTTCTTCCGTTATGGATTCCGCGAAGTTGAAGAACGCGCCGCCTTACCAGACAAAATCTTCAAGGATTGCCAGAACTGCCCACGTCTATACCGTTGTGATGAAGTAGCAATGGCGCGCGGACAGGTTCCAAAGGTCTCAATTCTTGGACCGCGCATCGAGGCAGAACAACTCGTTCGACTTACTGGGTGACGCGAATCTTCCATTGATCACGTCTCAGCAAAAGAATTGATCGTCCCGGCTAGGGTATTAAAAAATAGGGCATTGCTATTGTTGCACCCGTCGCGGTCGCCTCATACCGCGGCGATATAGATATCGAGGGGCCCGCGGGTTATGCAATTACTAATCGCACATCGCAGCTCTTGAATGCGTCCGCGGCTTCCTGAGAAATCCCGTCGTCAGTAATCAGCACATCGATGTCTGTCACCGGACAAATCACAGCGGGGCTTATCATACCTACTTTGCTTGAGTCCGCTACAACAACTACCTGTTTTGCCCGTCGAGTCATCGCCCGAAACACGGCCGCCTCATCCGCTTCGATCGTCGTTGCCCCGTGGCATGGGTCCACTCCGCAGACACCAACAAAAACCCTGTCCATCACGACAACGTTTACAGATTCAATCGCGGCTGGCCCAATCAGCGAAAACGCCCCGGGCCAGCGCATGCAGCCGCCAGTCAGCATAGTATCCAAACCATTGCTTGCGCTTAGTTCCATGCCAATATTTACTGCGTTTGTGATGACATGTAGCCCCGAACGCAGACGGAGGGCGCGGGCCACCTGAGTCGTAGTCGTCCCCGCGGTAAAGCCGATTGTCTCATCTTCGTGCACCAAGTCCGCAGCAGTCAGCGCGATCCGCTGCTTCTCGGCTGTAAATCGCCCTTCGCGCTCGTGGAACGACGCATCGAAGCGGAATGGCTCATAAATTTGACCAGCGAGCATCGCTCCGCCGTGGGTTCGATGAACCAGACCGCGCTCTTCAAGACGCACCAGATCTCGTCGAATGCTTGCCGGGGATGTTGAAAACAGTTCAGACAATTCCTCAACGGAGGTCTTGCCATGACTTAACAGAAGTCTCAGGATCTCTTTTGCCCGTTTCTCGGTCTTCGAAGACATACATTGCCACTCGATATAAGGCATCCTGCGATTTGCAGGTTCGACTCCATTCTACGTGCGGCAATTGGAGTTGCAACGAATAGATTGAAACTCTGAAATGAGTTGCAACATCACGTTCTACATAAATCATCTTGTAGTGCTGAATACGCGGCCCAGTGTCTGCTCCAGCATCCTCACATCGGCACTCCGCACAGTGTGACGAACACTCTCATCAACCCCTGGGGCTCCAAGATGAATCTTTCGCCTTTGGTGCTTCATTCCGCTTCGGACTGGGCGGCGCAGCGCGGCATGGAACTCTTGAGCTCCTGTCGCGCGCGCTATTTCTTCCACGTTCTCCGCGCGAACTCCGCCTCCAGCCATGATCCCAATGCGGCCTTCAGCGACTCGCACCATTTCACATAAACGATGGCGTCCTTGCATAGCCGACGGTTCGCCCCCTGAGGTGAGGACTCGGTCAGCTCCAGTTCTAATCACATCCTGTAGGGCACCATTGATATCTCGCGTCAGATCGATGGCCCTATGAAAAGTGACCTCCATGGGCCGAGCAAGTGCAACAAGCTTGCGAGTTTGCTCCACATCCACTTCCCCATCGACCGTGAGCAGACCAAGTGCAATGCCATCTGCCCCGTTTTGGGCGGCGATAGAGATATCTTCGCGCATCACCGCAAGCTCGTCTCCAGTGTAGAGAAAGTCTCCTGCTCGCGGTCGAATCATTACATGAATGCCGATCTTGATCTGTGAACGAATAACGCGAAGAAGGCCCAGACTTGGAGTCAGTCCTCCTTCGGTCAGTGAATTACACAACTCAATTCGTGCTGCGCCGCCTGCTTCTGCGGCCACTGCCGATTCCAGCGAATCGACGCAGATTTCGAGAACCGTCATCGCGTAACTATCCGTTCAAGACGCCAATTTAGCAGCCGAAAATCGCCGCACGTGCCGGTGAATCAAAGCAATAATCTCCAGAAAGATGGCTGCCGCAAGTGGTGCAGCAGCCGCCTGGTACTTGCAGCCTTCGTCTCATAATCGCTCCTGTTGCCGTGGCTGTGTCTTGACTAGAAGCGGTAATCAGCCGAGAACTGCAAATGCCGTTCTACAGAACGGACGCCCTGATCCGAGACATTACCGAAGTTGCTATCTGTAATTCCGGTGTCCGGATTCCCGTAGCTCGCAATGTTGAACGCATTAAAGGCACTAAAGCGAAATCCGATAGTCTGTTCATGGTACGTGTAGAAATCCTTTGCCATCGAAAGATCGCTGTTCAGGAAGCCCGGACCGCGCACACTGCCGTTTCTCGCCGTTCCAAAAGTATTGGGAGCAGGTACTCCATAAGCGCAGATACCGTTGTCAACACCCGGCGTCGTGCAGGGGGTAGCGGAAGGATCTGTGCCGAACCAGTTGTCAATGCTACGATCAACAATCTTTAGTTTGCGATACTGGTTGGGTCGAGAGTTGCCGTAGCTATTGGAATTGTTGCCGGGGCCTGTCAGCGTTTGTGGAAAGCCCGAGTATGCAACCCCTACAGACGAGAACTTCCATCCTCCGATCACCGCGTCTTCCCAGCGATTAACACCAGACAGGAACTGCTGCCCGCGCCCAAAGGGTAGAGCGTAAACCATGGTCCAGCTGAGGTTATGCCGCACGTCGTAGCCGGTCGGGCCCCAGTCAGCCGCGCTGTCGTAGTAATTCTGGAAGGCACCGCTGAAGCCATTGACGTTCAGTGCATAGTTGCCAAGGCTATTGGTAAGGGCCTTGCCGTAGGTATAGTTCACGGTGAATTCCAAACCGTGAGACAGGCGATCGCGCAGCACTGCCTGAAGTGCCTGATAATTCATAGCCGCCCGCGACTCCGTGATGAGCAGTGGGTTAGAGCCGATGCTGGTTGCAGGATTGGCATTCACGCCCAGGTATTGGTTGTTGTAGAAGGGCGCCGAAGTTGGGTCGCCGTTTACCAGCCACTGGTTCACGTTGCCATAGTCCTCGATATGCTGGCCCTGCTCGCCGAGGTAGCCAACCTGCAGCGACATACTCGGGCTGAGCGCATACTCTGTGGTCAGGTTCCACTGCTGCACATAGGCAGCCTTAATGTCCTTTGGGTACACGTTGAATGTGCCGCCGTAGCTTACCGATCCTCCCGTGAACCCTTCCTCCGCAGTTCGTGGAACGTTGTAAGGAGCTGCACTCGTGGGCGAGTAAGTGGGGGTTTGAATTGCCTGAATAAACGGAGTAATAGAAGTCAAGCGCTGATTGGAGGAGTTGCCCTCATAGAAGCTGGTGGCCCCATAGCCGCCACGGATCACGAACCGGTCCGTTGCCTGGTAAGCAAAACCCAGACGCGGCGCAAAGTCATTCTGGTTGTCGTAACAGCCGCGGTTGCTGCATAGACCTGAGCCCGGGGGTGCGCCCGCGGGAATGGCGTGAGCATAGAGGACCTGGCCAGTGGCAAGATTGATGTTGCCGGTCTTGTTGTTCTGTTCGATCCACGGCTCGTCATATTCATAGCGCAATCCGAAGTTCAGCGTCAGATTGGGCAGGGCCTTGTAGCTGTCCTCTGCGTAAAAGGCAGCACGCCACTGCCGTTGACCAACGTTCACGCTGGAAAGCGTCGCTGCGGCGCTGCTGACGTAATCAAGCAGGAAGTCCGCGCCGCCGTAGCCGCCCGCATTCGAAAGCGATGGATTGCTGGTGAACGCGCCAGAATAATCCAGACTCCCCAGATAACCGTAATTGTTAGCCGTCGGATAGTTGTTCTGATAACGCAGCGACTGAGTGCCGAACGTGAATGTGTGCTTGCCGCGCTGCCAGGTCAAGTCGTCCATATAGCTGTACGTATTGTCGATGAGACCGCCCCCGTAAACCGGGTTACCACCCGCGGTGATGCCGCCGCTAATGTTCTGATAGGTGTAGCCGTCGAATGACTGGTCAGGAAACGGGATTCCAACTTTCTGGTTCCCTGATGTTCCGAACAGGCCTGTGGGGTCGGTTGGGAAGTTCTGCTCCCAGACAGTGCGCGTGAAACCAACCCGTAGAGAGTTGACCAGGGTGGGTGAAAAAATATGCACCCAGTTTAAGCCGCCAAGCTTGGTTGGATAAAGGTTTGGACCGGGAAATGAGATCGCCAGCACCGGTGTCGAACCGTCATACGCCGTAGACATGGCGTAGAACCCGCTGATTTTGTCAGAATTTCTCGGGTCGTACTCAATCTTGATGTCCCCTTGGTTATTCGCCTTATATTGGCGAGTTGGACCCTGATAGTCGTTCGCCGCAATACCGTCGGTAGGCGTCGCGTTCGGTAGCGGATATATATTCTGGTTGGCGAAAAGAAACTTGGCCACCGGATTCACAACCGGAACCCCTTCGTCATTCACGAACGGCGCGTAATTGTTCTGTGAGTCATAAAGCTGGATGGGGTTGCTGCCTGCAAGCAGCGACGAAAAATCGCCGTTGCGCATCGCCTGCGTAAACACGCTGGCCGAACCGGTGCCGCCTTTGTGATAGCGCGAACCCAGATAGTCGACAAAGAAAAACAGCTTATCTCGCTTGATGGGGCCGCCAAAGGTGCCGCCAAATTGCGCTTGTGAATATGGGTTGACGGGAATGATTGGCTGCGCATGATTGTTATTCCACGAGTTGGCATTCAAACGGTAGTCCTGGACATAGCCGTAGGCGGATCCATGAAACTGGTTCGTACCGCTCTTCAATACCGAGGCTACGCCGCCACCATTGACATTTCCGAAACCGATCGGCGAGTTGGCTGTCACTACCTTCACCTCCTGCAGCGCTTCCGGAGCGGGACTGTAAGAGATAAGGTTGTTAAAGGTTTCGTTCATGTCGATGCCGTCAAGAGTAAAGTTGTTCGCCTGGGCACGGTTGCCGTTGATATTCACGGTGTCAGTGAAGTAAGTGCTGCGCTCAATACTAGTGGTCCCGCCCGTTCCAGCTGTGCTTACCGAACCGGGAACGTAAAGTGTAAGAGCAGAGAAATCAAGGCCGTTCAGCGGAAAGTTCCGTATTGTGTTCGCTGTAATGGTGCTGCCCAATGTTGCGTTAGTTGTATTCAGAATCGGTGCAGCCGCTGAGACATTCACCGTAGTTGACACGCTGCCAGGCGTAAGAGTCACGTTGAAAGACGCTGTCTGAAGCGCCTCCAGATGAAAAGCTGGGATGGTCTTCTGACCGAACCCCGGCGCGTTGATTGTCACTCTGTAGGTGCCGATTGGTAAGTATGCAATTCGATAGACTCCCGCTGAATCTGACGTTGCTATTGAACTGACCCCCGTATCCATGTTCTGGGCAACCACCTTCGCGGCTGGAATCACAGCTCCACTCGTATCGGAGATCGTACCGGTTATCGTGCCCGTGACGTTCTGTGCCAAGCCTGTCACAACACAGACCAGAATGGATAATACAAATACAACCCAAACCCTGATTCCATGAATTCTCATTGCGTCCTCGCCGTAACTCCTCAATAGAAATTCAGCTAATCTCTGCTCTATGGTTATGCCAACGATCTACACAGCCGGATGTCTTTCATCTTTTCCGCCATCGAATTCCCTTCGCTGCAAGTCCTTGCTAAAGGCTTTTGGCGCTTCGGACGTTCAGGAAGCTCACATCTGCGAAAAAGCGATTGCAATCACGATAGACTCAAAATGAACATTTTGTCCAGAATTCGCTGTTCATTTTCGTCAAATATCTACGCTTTTGCTAAAATTGCAAGCAATCAGAGGGCACCTCCCTTGGATATTTTCATCGGTTTTGAGCATTTATTTCAAAATGGCACCAACTCTCGCTCTTGGTTGCACATACAACCAGCTTCCGAGCAGCACTCGAACCGGCCGCATCAGAGGCTCGGACTCATGTCCACAAGGAATGCGACGGCGATTATCGCTTAGCCGTCTCAAAACTGAATCGAAAGATTTAACTCAAGCGGTGGATATCGATGTTCTCTCGTCGCAACCTCATGCAAGCTCCTTTCCTTGCCGCCTGCGATGGCCTCTTACGACTAGAATCTGCCTACGCCCTGGCAGGGGGCGCCCATCCAGCGAACATGCAAGACGAGGACTTCACGAGGTATGTCAATGTTCGAATGGGAACCGGTAAGCACGGGCATACCTCCTCGGGGGCAACCGTACCCTTCGGACCGTCCAGCTCAGCCCCGACACCTAAGCGAAGGGATGGGACTGGTGCTTGGGCTACTGCGAATCCGACGCTTCCCTGGTGGGCTCCAGCCACATGCTTTTGAGCGGGACCGGCTGCGGCGACATGTTGGACGTGCTGCTCATCCCCAATGTCGGTGAGGTGAAATGGGTGCCTGGCACGCGCGAGAATCCAAGCAAAGGACACCGTGCTCCGTTTCGGCATGCTGATGAACAGATGGAGGCTGGCGCCTATGCAGTGCCGTTGCATGATCGTGGTGTTTTCGCTGGGTTCACCGCGACCGAAAGTACTGGCCTGCATCGCTACTGCTTCCCGGCAAGCACGGAGAGCCACTTTATTCTCGACTTCGAGCACCCATGCGACGACCCGGCAAACCCAGTAAGCGATGCAGATCTCGAAATTGTCGGTAACGACACGTTCAAGCGTTCGGATCGGCTTTGGGTCTCGGAAGTGAGATCGCACGCGGCGGCCGCATCGTATTCGAGTTGAGCACAGAACCGAACAAGCAGCTCGGAACCGCTTCCGAATTGGCGCAACCTGCTCAAACGGCATAAAGTCTTTGGATCAATGCCGAGGCATAGACAATGGAGGCAGAGGGAAAGGATTAATTTTGAACATGGAAGAGATCTCCAGCAGCGTCACCCGCCGAGCCCTTCTGCGCGGCGCAGGCGCCGCACTTGCGGTGGCCACTACGTTACGAAGCGGGTTGCTTGCAACGGCGGAAGAGATTCAATCCGCTCAGGACATCCCGCTTACGCGACGGCCTCCACTGGCGGAACGGCGTTTCACGAGCCCCGTTATTGAAGAAGTAATTCAAGAAGTATCCCGGGAGATCACCGATCCAGAACTCGCTCTGATCTTTTCCAATTGCCTACCCAATACGCTCGACACAACGGTCTATCCGGGCTCGTACAATGGGAAGCCCGACACTTTCGTGATTACGGGCGACATCCACGCGATGTGGCTTCGCGATTCCTCGGCGCAGGTGTGGCCTTATCTTCGCTACTGCAGAAACGACCCGAAGCTTTCTTCTTTGATTGAAGGGGTCATCCGGCGTCAAACCCGCAATATTCTCATTGATCCCTACGCGAATGCATTCCTGCGAAGCGCATCCAGCAAACCTCTTCCGTGGGCAGTACACGACGATACAATCATGAAGCCATGGGTCGCAGAGCGGAAGTGGGAGATTGATTCTCTGTGCTACACAATCCGTCTGGCACACGGATACTGGCAGGCGACGGGAAACACCTCGCCCTTTGACATCGAATGGCTCGAAGCGGCGCGCGCGATTGTCCGCACCTTCCAAGAGCAGCAAAGAAAGCACGGCCCCGGACCATACCACTTTCAGCGCGCCGCTGAACAGCCAACAGACACTCTTCCTTTGAGCGGCTACGGAAATCCGGCACGCCCGGTAGGGCTTATCTATTCAGGCTTTCGACCTTCTGATGATGCGTGCATCTTTCCGCTTTTTATTCCGGCGAACCTGTTTGCGGTAACCAGCCTTCGTCAGCTTGCGGCTATGGTGGCCAAGCTGGGTAACGATACAGGGCTTGCGAATGATTGCGTTGCGCTTGCAGATGAAGTTGCTGCTGCGCTGGAGCAATATGGCCAGATTGACACTAAGAACCACGGTCGTGTCTGGGCCTATGAAGTCGACGGTTACGGCGATACTCTTCGCATGGATGACGCCAATGCTCCGGGAATTCTGTCACTCGACTATCTCGACTGCGTTCCAGCCACTCAACGCGCTCTCTATGAGCGCTCGCGGTCGTTTGTACTTTCAAGCGACAACCCGTACTTCTTCCGTGGCTCAGCGGCAGAAGGCGTGGGCGGCCCACACATTGGCTTGGGTTACATTTGGCCAATTTCCATTATGTTTCGGGCATTTACGAGCACCAACGATCAGGAAACCCTGCGGTGCCTGCGATGGTTGCGCGATACGACGGCGGGGACGCACTATATGCATGAATCGTTCTGGAAAGACGATCCAAACAAATACACGCGCCCCTGGTTTGCTTGGGCGAATACGCTGTTTGGCGAGCTCATCCTCAAGCTGGCGTCGCAAAGGCCCTCTTTGCTCCGTAGTACGATTCAGTAGAGCGGCATCGGCGATCTGGGAGAGATCAGATTTAGTTCCCCAACTTTTCGCGTAAGAAGGGCCTGAGGAATTTACACTCAGCTTATGCGCGCCCTGATTATCGAAGATGAGTCAAGACTCGCCGAAAATCTGACCATTGCGCTCAAAGAGTCGGGCCTCGCCGTGGACCATGCTGCGAATGGGCTCCTTGGCGAGGAACTTGCGCAGCAGGACCTATACGACCTCATCATTCTTGACCTAATGCTGCCTGGGAAAAATGGCCTGGCCGTTCTGCGCAGCTTGCGCCAAAAGCGGAAGAGCACTCCAGTGCTGATACTGACCGCGCAGGATGAAAAGTCAACCGTTGTCGAGCTTCTCAATGCCGGAGCGGATGACTATTTGAGCAAACCCTTTGATCTGGGCGAGCTCATCGCACGCGTTAAAGCGCTGATCCGCCGCGGCAAGGGGGTGGCGGACCCGATTTTTAAAGTTGGGGGCATTGAGATCAACTCATTGCAGCAAACAGCCCGCAAAAATGGGCACCTGCTCGATCTCTCCCCGACGGAGTACCGCATCCTCGAGTACTTTATGCACCGGCCCCGCGCAGTTATCTCAAAACGTGAGCTCTCTGAGCACCTGTACGACTACAACTGGGAGCATCACTCAAACGTTATTGAGGTTCATATTTCGAATCTTCGCCGCAAGCTGGATGCTGCCGGGTCGGAGCCCCTGATTGAGACCTTACGTCAGCGTGGATACCGCCTGTGCGCGCAACAAGAGATCGCATGAAGAATACCCGCTCTCTAACGCGAAGGATTCTGGCAACGATTCTTCTTCTGGAGCTTGTTTCTGCAGCTGTATTGATAGCGGCATCTGTGGTGTACGAATGGCACAGCCGATTGAGCGCCTTTGATGTCATGCTACGCGGTCGAGCTGATGCGATGCTTGGCGCGGTGGCCGATGCCGAGGATCAGGCGGATAATGTGATGCTCGACCTAAGCGGTCTGTCGGTCCCGGCCCGAGACCTCTATCTCGTCCGCGATGACAAAAGCGGCATTCTTGGACAGTCAAAACCTTCAATTCCAGCGGCAATCCTTGCAAGGGCCACGGCATCATTAGACAGGGCAGTACCCGTCAGGATCGATGGCCGCTATTATCGCGTTATCCGGATTACCGGGATGCGCGTTGTAGATCCTGGTGATCCGGGCGGTGGCGTTCGACACTCGGTCGATGTCTTTTATGCCTCGCGCACAAATCACATCTGGCACGAAGTCGTTTCGTCGGCTCGCTTTTACGTTATCGCGACGCTCTTGCTCTTTTCCGTCACAACGATTGCCATGTTGTGGCTTTTGCGTCGCGACCTCGCACCCCTTCATCAACTCGCGACGGAAGCCAGCAAAGTCTCTACGAAAAATTGGGCATTTTGCGCTCCTCGCGCTGCCAAGGAGACGAAGGAGCTTCTCCCCTTGGTGCAGGCGATTGAATCCTCTCTCGCGCGGCTGCAGCGTTCGTTCGAACAGCAGCGGCGCCTGACCAGCGATGCTGCCCACGAGTTGAAAACCGACGTAGCGATTGCAAAGTCCTCACTACAGCTATTGACGATGCGTCCACGAACAGCGGGTGAATACGAGTGCGGACTGACGGTGTGCCTGGACGATCTCAGCCGACTGGAACGAACTGTACAGCAGATGCTTGCCCTGGCTAGGGTGGAGCACGCCGAATCGGTCCGGGATGGCAGCCATGCTGCAGGTCGGTGCTTATTACTCGAGTGCATACAGGCGAGCATTCAGCAATGTGCATCTCTGGCCGAATTGAGAGGTGTGAAGATAACCCTTAATGCTGATGGAGATGCGCGCATTGGAGTTGATGAAGGAGACGGCAGGCAACTGTTCTCAAATCTGCTACTGAACGCATTGCAGCACAGCCCCCCAGATTCAACTATTCACGTGTGCGTGAAAACAGCCGGTGCATGTGGTCATGTGACGATTCAAGATCAAGGACAAGGCGTTGACTCCGAAGATTTGCCCCATGTATTCGAGCCCTTTTATCGCGGAGACCCATCGCGCAGCCACGAAAATGGGGGGACGGGACTTGGTTTGGCGATATGTAAGGCGATATGTGAAAGAGCGAAGGGGTCGATTGGCATTGAGAGCGCGCCGAATGTAGGCGCGAAGGTCACCATTGATCTGCCGATCGTCGGCTAGCGGACTTGCTGCACACCGCTGGAGACGACTAGCCGAGCGCAGCGATGCTCTCTTTGCTGGATTGGGGCGGAAATGCAGAAGTCGAACGTGAAGATTGTAGAGCTAGCCCTCAGCACCAGCAGAATCTCCTCTTCGCTGTGACCCTTCCTCGCCATCTCCCGGCTCTCCTCTCGTCTTCAGAGAACCACAGAGGCCGCGATCTCTCAACTTCAAAACGGCTTAGTTTTTGGGTTTTGGGTCAGCGCGAAACATACTAGCGGCGACCATCAACCACACTGGTTAGACCAAGAACCAAGTTAAGCTGATGCACCGCGCACAAGTGATGTATCCGCTTGAGTTCGATTCGTAGACTCTATGCGCCCTACGAGTGGTTAGTTCTGTATACTTTTTGTTGCGTTTGAGTTATTTTTATGTTCGATATGGATTCACATCCGAGCCGCGCCGTGCAAAAAGAAAGATTGATCAACTCGACTCCGCTAGAAGCTCTCCTTGCATTGTCGTACGCCGAAAAGAGGCGACTCGGCCTCCTGGACACGCCGCATGAGATATTTCAGCAACCGGAGACCTGGCTGGACACCATCGACCGCGTGTCCCCGCCTCCAGCCCTGATGGTCGAATTCCTTCAGGGCTTCCTCTGCTCAGATTCCGGCACCTCTCCGGCAGTCATTTTGGTCGGCGCCGGCACCTCAGACTACATTGGCCGCACCATCAGCCGGACTCTCAGCAAGCAATGGGACTGTTCCGTCTCAGCAGTTCCCAGCACCGAACTACTTACCAACCTCGACGACCACATCCTGCCCGGCTACCGCTATCTGTTTGTCTCGTTTTCGCGATCTGGAGACAGCTCCGAGGGTGTCGCTGTTCTGGAGATGGCGCGCAAGCGATATCCTGCACAAATCCGCCACCTAGTCATCACCTGTAACCAGAACGGCGCCATGGCCAAAATGCCGGGCGTGCACCCGCTTGTCCTTGATCCACGGACAAACGATCGGGGCCTGGCCATGACAAGCTCCTTTACGAATATGGTGCTTGCCGGACAACTCCTCGCCTTCTTCCGCAAACCAGATCACTTTGCACCGCACGCGAAGGCCCTCGCCGCGATCGCGCAAAACACGATGGGAGAGATGGCGCAGGCCGCCGCCGACCTCTCCGCAAAGCCGTTCACCCGCGTCTGCTTCCTCGGTACTGGACCGCTGCAGGCCGTCGCCGAAGAGTCATCACTCAAAGTGCTTGAGTTGAATGCCGGACGCATCGCCACCATCGCTCAGTCGCCGCTTGGCCTGCGCCACGGTCCGTTGTCCTTTGTGGACGACCGCACTCTCGTCGTCGCGTATCTATCGGGCGAAGCGATCCGCCAGCAATACGAGCTCGATCTGCTCGACGAGCTGCACCAGAAGCGTCTCGGCGCAGCGACCCTTGCTATCGCCCCGCGAATCACTCCACGTTTGCGGGGCCTCGCTGCGAACCACATCGTCCTTGACGCTCCCGAAGAGCTGTCCGACTTCTGCCTGCCCGTGGTTCATGTCATCTTTGGACAGCTTCTGGGCCTGTTTCTCTCGGTTGCCAACGGCATCACTCCAGACTCGCCCAGCGCCGGAGCCATCAGTCGCGTAGTCTCGCACGTACAAATTCACCCGCAATAGAGGCACATTCCGATGACGCGAATCCGGTTCACTGCATTGATCACCACGCTCGCCGCAATCCTCTTCGCCACCGGCACGGCCCAGGAGATCCTCAACCCCGGCCCCGCGCACGCCGAACACCACGGCGACGCATGGTCCATCAGCAACATCGCCGTCTCCGCTGAATGGACCGTCTCCGCCGGCAGCATCTGCGACCTCACAATCACCGACAACCTCAACAACGCACAGGTCTCGCTGCCTATCCCGTTCGCCATCCTGCTCTCCAACGGCGCCATCGACAGTCCCGCCACCCTGCATCTCGCCTCGCAGCCTGCTTTTTCACCGCTCGTCGCTCAACCCGACGCATCACGTTACGCCGCCCGCCTGCCCGGCCAACAGTTCCAGGCAACGCTCATTGATCCCTCCGGCAGCGTCACCGTGCTCTGGCGCATCGTGCTCCGTAACGGCTCCAACTACATCCGGCAATACTTCACCATCACCGCCGGGAAGACCGATCTGCCCATCACCAGTGTCCGTCTCATCGACACGCACCTGCTCAACGCCCACGTCGTCGGCACCGTCAAAGGCTCTCCCATCGTGGCCGGAAACATCTTCCTCGCCTTCGAGCATCCTCTGTCCGACAGCACCGTCAGCCTCAATCGCGCCGTCGCCGAAATCGGCCGCCAGCTTCCCCTGCGCGCCAGCCAGTCCGTTACCTACTCTTCCGTCGTCGGAGTCACCCGTCCCGGCCAGCTGCGCCGCGAGTTCCTCCGCTACATCGAGCGCGAGCGCGCCCACCCCTACCGCACCTTCCTGCACTACAACTCCTGGTACGACATCGGCTACTTCACGCCCTACAACCAGCAGAATGCCGTCAACCGCATCAACGCATTTGGCGAAGAACTCCACGTCAAGCGCGGCGTCAAGATCAGCTCCTTCCTCTTCGACGACGGCTGGGACAATCACAACTCCGTCTGGGACTTCAACTCCGGCTTCCCCAACGGCTTCGCTCCGCTCCGCAATGCCGCCGCAAAATACGGAGCCGCGCCCGGCGTCTGGCTCTCGCCCTGGGGCGGATACGACGGCCCCAAGAAGCAGCGCATCGCTTACGGCAAGGCCCACGGATACGAAATCGTGAACGGCGGCTTCGCGCTCTCCGGCCCCAAATACTATGCACGCTTCCGCCAGGTCTGTATGGAGATGATCCAGAAGTACGGAATCAACCAGTTCAAGTTCGACGGCACCGGTAACGCCAACACCGTCTTCCCCGGCAGTCGGTTTGACAGCGACTTCGACGCGGCCATCCATCTCATCGGCCAGCTCCGCGCCGTCAAGCCGGATATCTACATCAACCTCACTACCGGTACCTACCCCTCGCCCTTCTGGCTCTTCTATGCTGACTCCATTTGGCGCGGCGGCTACGACGACAGCACCGCCGGTGTCGGTCCCTACCGCGAGCGCTGGATCACCTACCGCGACGCCGACACCTACTCTGAGATCGTCCGCCGCGGCCCGCTCTACCCGCTCAACTCGCTCATGCTGCACGGCCTCATCTATGCACAGCACCACAAGTATCTCGACAAGGATCCAGACCATGACTTCCGCAACGAGATCCGCGACTACTTCGGCACCGGCACGCAGTTGCAGGAGATGTACATCACGCCCTCACTGCTCACCAAGCAAAATTGGGACGACCTCGCCGAAGCCGCAAACTGGTCGCGCGCCCACGCCGACATACTCAAGGACACGCACTGGATCGGCGGTGACCCATACATGCTCGAAGTCTACGGATGGGCCTCCTGGGCGCCGCGCATGGGCATTCTTGTCCTGCGCAACCCCAACGACAAGCCACAGACCATCCGCATCGACATTGGCAAAGCCTTCCAGCTTCCCGAGGGCGCGCCTACGCACTACATCGCGCACAGCCCCTGGAAGTCCGACGCCGCCGAGCCTTCCATCGACCTGGCCGCCGGGGCGCCGCACGCCTTTCACCTCGCGCCGTTCCAAGTCCTCACGCTCGACATGAAGCCGAGGTAGGCTTTCAGCTCGTTTGGAGTTGGGATACAGCTTACACACCATTGTTAGCATCATTGGCGAATGCTCGTGCTGTTGGCAAGCACGCAGGTATATATTCCGTACCTAGAGATACCCGAAATCATGTTGAGCCGACACTTGCCAATACAGTGTGCGGCGGTTAGGGCCGGCAAGCTAGCCCTTGCCCCCAAAGACTTGGCGTTGCACAGCATTCGCGAGGTACTCGGTCGTTATGCACTTGCGTGCCAGTCTGAAATGGCAATTGATTGGTCAAAGGCAATCTTCAATCAATACACGTTGCGGGGTATTTATGGTCGTGATATGTATGAAACCTGGTACAAGATGACCGTTATGCTTCAATCTGGACTCGACATTGGCGGAGTGATTACCTACCGTTTCGCGTGGAACGAATTTGGAGCAGGTTTTGATGCAATGCGGTCGGGTAATTCTGGTAAAGTCCTCCTTGATTGGCCGGATGTTAGATGAGTGAGACATTCAATGAGGACAAACCTATTCGCGTTGAATGTAGCCAGAATCGGAAGATTTATTGGGAACTGAAGGCAGTAATGTCTCCTCGGCCAGTAGGCATACGGGACTGAGCTTCGCCTACCCTGGGTGCCACTGTCGCAGAATGAGCGAACTGGGATCCTGAATTGAGGCGAACTAGAGCCTCCTTTGCACTCTTATCGATCGCAGCCCCAACTGTGGCGTCGCACCGAACCCGATTCTCTTCCCGCGCTCTGATGGTTTCCACAGCAAGTTCCGGGCTCTTCATCCGATTCGTGGCTTCAGTCTAACCCTGAAGATCGTTGAGGCACCTTCGGCGTGAGCATTCGGCAACCCCACCAAAGGGAATAGAGCGGGTCGAATCTCGCCATCGTGCCTCGGTAGCCGCTCGTAAAGATTGATAGGAAGTTCGTTCACTATTCTTTACTTTCTAATGGTAACGATTTATCTTTATCGCGAAGCGATCCCCTCAAAAAATAGGCCATCTAATTCATGTGTCTCTTTGACATTACAATCGCCGGTGAGTTGAACCTTGACCTGATTCTGTATGGATATCCGGAGGAAATTCCTGTTGAGCGGGAGCTGCTTGCGGACGACTTCCGGATGACGCTCGGCAGTTCCTCTGCGATTCTTGCACACAATCTCGCGGCCCTCGGCGCCAAGGTTGGTTTTGTTACTTGCACGGGCAAAGATGACCTTGGCAGAATTGCGCGGGAACACCTTGCTGCAAGCGGAGTGGACCTTGCAAAGGCACGAATCCTCGATTCTTCAGGCACCGGCGTCACGATCATTCTTCCGCATGAGAAAAACAGACACATTCTTACCTATGCCGGAACCATTGCCGCGATGACGCTGGCCGACCTGGACATGGATTACCTTGCGTCGGCCTCGCACTTTCATCTCTCATCGCTCTACCTGCAACGCGGGTTGACTGCCGACGCACCTAAGCTATTTGAACGGCTGAAGCAGGCAGGCCTGACGATTTCTCTGGATACCAACGACGATCCTGATGATGCATGGGGGCCGCCCCTTCAGGAGATTCTGCCGTTGGTAGATGTCTTTCTGCCGAACGACCGCGAGCTGCTTCGCATTGCCGGGAAGGACACACTCGAAGCCGCGCTGGACGAGCTCTCGCCACGGGTTCGCTACATTGCAGTCAAGCGCGGCGCGAAGGGATCGGTGGCGAAATGCAAAGACGAGTTTGTCGCGGCCGATCCCGTTATAGTGAACACTGTGGATACTATCGGCGCGGGCGACAGCTATGATGCAGGCTTTCTGTCTGCATGGCTCCGAGGATGCAGTCTGGCCGAGTGCGCGCGCGCGGGCAATATTACTGGAGCGTTGTCAACATTACGGCCCGGTGGCACAGAAGCCTTCCGCGATGCAAAGCTGATGGCGGAGTTTCTCAGCCAGAATAACTTTCCAATGCAGACGACGAAGAAGGCCTAAGATGAACGGCGGCGCGAATACGGAGCAGGACAAATTTATTGCCATGGTCACTGCAAAAGCAGAGATTGCTCTGCCACTCGGCAAGTTTCAGCCGCAATCTTCTCTCGTCACCGGCGATCACACGCCGCAAAGGGCACGCTTTGTAGCCATCGACTACCACAATCATCTTGACGCGCTCGACCCGCATGATGTGCTGCGGGTGCTCGATGCGTGCGGCATTCAGCATATCGTCAACATCACGATGAAGACAGGCGACGAAGCGCTTGCAACGATCGACAAGTTCGCCGCTGTCGATCGAGATCGCTTCTCAACCATTGGGTGGATGGATTGGTCCGACGTTACACATCCGGATTTTGTGCAGCGAACGCTTGACCGGCTCGAACGACTAGCGGAGCGCGGTGCCAAAGGCATTAAGTTCTGGAAAGACCTGGGCCTGAGCGTTCGCGACGCCGAGGGAAACATACTCAGAATCGATGACGAACGCCTGGCACCATTTTTTGACAAGGCCGCGGAACTCGGCATTCCTGTCATGTTCCATACTGCCGATCCAGATGCATTCTTTCTGCCGATTGACGAACACAACGAACGCTACGAGGAATTGGCTGCGCATCCGGAATGGGGCTTTGCCGGTTCTTTCTACTCCAAGCACGAATTATTAGACCAACGCGATCGAGTGTTTGCCCGCCACCCCAACACAACATTTGTTGCGGCGCATGTAGCGGAGTGCGGCGAAAATCTGGCCCGTGCGGCGCATCTGCTGGAGACGTATTCGAACGTTTACATCGATATCAGCGCACGTGCCTCTGAACTCGGCCGCCAGCCATACACTACGCGCGAGCTCTTCCTGCGATTTTCCGACCGTATTCTTTTCGGAGCTGATTTGCTGCCGGAAGAGTCCATGTACCGGCTCTACTTCCGGTTTCTGGAGACAGCAGACGAGTACTTTGAATATCCAACGCACGCCTCGCGGCAGGGGCGCTGGAATATCTACGGGCTGTATCTACCGGACGATGTGCTCCGCAGGGTCTACCGGGAGAATGCCATGAAGCTTTTAGCTTTGTGATGAAACATTTGAAAAACGCGAGGAAATCGCTTGAACGGAGGCAGTTACAAAACTGCCATCTTCCGTAATGAAAGATAAGAGGTGATCACAATGAGCCGCCATTATCCGGGAAAAGGAAACAAAGCGAAATCAAGGCGCCATAGAGGATATTCGGATGGCGATTCACTGATGGCCGAGGAGCGCCGGCAGAAGATCCTCACCCATCTCCAGAGCGAAGGCCGCGTGATCGTCGGTAATCTGTCTGAGATTTTCGGCGTCTCACAAATCACGATCCGCAAGGACCTTGACACGCTGCAGGAGCGCGGTCTCGTCCAGCGCAGCCACGGTGGAGCACTTCCTCCATCGTCGAGCGCGCTCTTTGATCCAACCCTGCAGGAAAAGCATCGGCAGCACGCTCCGGAGAAGCAGCGGATTGCCGCCGCTGCCGTCAAGCTGGTAAGCGTCGGCTCCTGCGTGATGCTTGACTCTGGAACCACCACCGCTGCCATCGCTCAGGAGCTCAAGAAACTTTCATCCCTCACCGTCATCACAAACGCAATCAACATTGCCACGGAGTTGAACGGAACCGACTTCGAAGTAATTGTTACCGGCGGCACGCTGCGCAAAAACTCCTTCTCCATGGTTGGCCCTATTGCCGAGGATGTCCTCAAGGAAATGCATGCGGACGTGCTTTTTCTTGGTGTTGACGGGTTCGATCTTGAAATCGGTCTGACCACGCCAAATCTCCTGGAGGCGCGAGTGAACCGTGCGATGGTCGCGTCTGCCAAAAAGGTAGTGGCCGTTTGCGACGCAACCAAGTTCTCGCGCCGCAGCCTTTCCAGAATCATTCCCGTATCCGCGCTGCATCATGTCATCACTGACAGCAGCCTACCGGACTCCATCGCTGAGGCCTTACAAAGCCAGGGTATCGAAGTAACGCTCGTCTGAGGGAGAGTGGACATGAATCGACGCAGCTTTATAGCACTGGGTGGAGCGGCCTTCGTCGCGGGGCGGAGTCAACTCAAGCTCACAGGAGACATTTGCTATGGCGACAGTCAAGACAACCGCTCCTGCAAGAACCATCAAGCAGAACCGCCCCAACATCTTGTTGCTCGTGGCCAATCAATTGAGGGTCGACTGCATTGGAGCCTGCGGTAATTCGGTCATCCACACACCCAAGCTTGACCGGCTTGCCACCGAAGGAATTCGTTTCCGGAATACGTACTCCACCACCCCTACGTGCACACCGGCGAGAACCGCGCTGTTAATAGTTTAGAATTCCGACTTATTTAGTGCTACCCAATGTTGCTCTATGTTGCTCGTTTTCGATGAATTGCGGAATTCTCGGTTTCAGCCCACAGTGTGGGGACTGCCCACATTCTCGCCCTTTTCTTTAGCAGTCTGACCTGACCCCATTTTCCGCCCAGATCGGTGTGCGAAATCATACCCTACTGATGCGCCCCTGATTTCTGTATCAACGGTAACTGGAGATTTTGGCGGTCAAGGCTCTCCTGAGCTCGACTGACGGGCATGAAGCTCACTCCAGAGACTCAGTAGGGAACCTCTGGCGTGGGCCATCTCAAAAGTGTTTCGCCCTGATAGTAGCGATTTCCCGGCAAGCGAGGAACCGGGTCAAGGGCGGCGTTCTTTGCCGGCGCAGCGAACCCTTGACACGACATATTAATAGACGTATTATTGTATAAATGAACGGCTCGTGGCGTCCGCTTGTCTGGCTTGGTTCCAGCCGGAGAGACTTGCGGGCATTTCCCCGCGAAGTCCGGCGCGATATGGGCGTAGCCTTATTTGCCGCGCAACAGGGTGAAACCGATCCGTCGGCCAAGCCCTTGAAGGGCTTTGGCGGAGGCTTCGTGCTTGAAGTGATCTCTGACCACCATAGCGACACTTGGCGTGCGGTTTACACGGTACGCTATGCAGAGGGGGTTATGTCTCGCACGCTTTTAGAAGAAGTCTAAACGCGGCGCTGCCACGCCCAAACAGGAAGTCGATTTGATCAAGCGCCGTCTGACTGAAGCCGAACGCCTCCACAGAGAAAGGCAGAACTAGCATGGTCACGAAAGCGAAAAGCCCGGTCAAGATTAGAGCGGAAAAGAGCAGTGGCAACGTCTTCGCCGATCTCGGCTTCCCTCACCCTGAGCAGGAGTTATTGAAAGCCAAACTGACTCTTGAGATCTACCGGCTCATCAAACGGCGCGATCTGACACAGGTGGAAGCTGGGAAGATCCTGGGCATCAAGCAGCCGCATGTATCGGCACTCATGCGTAATCGCTCCGGCACCTTCTCCGTAGAGCGGCTCATGGATTTCCTGACAGCTCTCGGTCAGGATGTAGAGATCAGCGTGAGACCTGCCCGCAGCCAACATGGCGAGGTTTCTGTCGTTGTGTGATCCCCGACCTGAAGAACCGAAACGGCTCGTTGTGGAGTTTACAGACTCCCAACGAGCCACGACTCCACGTAGCCAAAACCCCAACGGTAGGCGATGATTTACGCAAAGCCCGTTTGTGATGACCCATCTCGCATGGTTCGCGAAAAGACGAGAGCGCGCCAATTAAAATCACCGCGCTTTCACCACCTGTGCCGTTTCATCCTGGGAAAGTGAAGAGCTTGACAAGTGCCCTCACGCGCTCTTTCTGACGGTTGCGCGGAAATCGCTTGGTTCTTGTTAGCTCGGCGATACCATGGAGGCTCGCCCAAAACAGTTCCGATAAAACCTCTGACTTCGAGCCCTGCCCCGGAAACAACTCCAAAATTTGGGAAAACGCGAACCGCAGCTCCGGTGGAGTAGCCGCGTCATCGAAGGGTACGCTCAGGCTGAGCGAAAACATCACTTCATACAGTGCTGGCGAAGACGCGGCGAACTCCAGATATGCGGCCGCGACCGATTCGACCGTATTTCCACGTTTACCCCGTTTCCGTGCCTTTTCCAAAACCAGGCCCATTTCCTGGAAACCCTCGACAGCAACCGCGGTAAGAATCCCATCGCGGCTTCCAAAGTGGGCGTACAAAACGGGTTGGCTGTATGAGATTTCGTCAGATAGCCGCCGAACGGTTACGTTGGACCATCCTTCAAGCTCCGCGATTCGTCGTGCTGCACTGATAATCTGTGCCCGGCGGGCCCGCTTGTCACGCCGTTTTCGTTCCGCAATTCGGTTTGCTGCCAGCCTTGTCTCCATCGGTAGAAATTATAGCGCCGCTAGGATTTTTGTGTCGGACGGTGAATCTTTCCGAATGCTTCACATCATGTATAGCGTTGCTATATTTTGTAACAAGGAGAAGCTGCATGCACCACGCTATTGCGCTCATCCTGGCGGCCCTCATGGCTGTGGGGATAATTGTTATCGGCTGCTTTTACCTTGTGTCTCCTGAAGGAATCTCAGGAACATTTGGCCTTAAGCCGCCTGCATCCGATGCTGACACTCGTGCCTGGCTACGTCTGAAAGGAAATCGGGACGCCGTGTGTGGATTGGTGGTGCTGATAATGGCGCTGACCGCGGACAGGCGGTCGGTAGGCATGGCTCTACTCGTCTTGGCCATCATCCCTCTTGGCGACATGTCAATCATTCTGGGGTCGGGCGGGTCGAAGTTGCGAGCGTTCTCCATTCATGGCGTAACCTGCGCAGCGATGCTTGTCGTCGGCCTCTTGTTGACTCATGCCCTATGAGCGGCGATGGTTAGAAAGGAGAAGGGACAATGAACCATTGGATGTGGCCGGTATCTCTAATTGGCATTCTAAGCACCGCAGTGGTGTGTGGTACGGACATGTTCTTTTTGACTTGCGGATGTCCCGCACTCAAATTGGCTTCATCATCTGCCGGAACCGAAGTTATGGGTTTATTCCACATGTTCGCCGACGCGCGGATGCCGATCTGGGGCGCCTCGGCGATCTTGTGCAACATCTTGCTGGCCGCGCTCAGCAGGAGTGAGCAGCGATGGTTCTATTGCGCATCACTCTTAATGCTGATTCTGTTCGTCGTTATCTATGCTCGCTTGTCAAAGCCTATTAATCGGCTTCAAACCGAAGCGGCAAGAACCGGAGAGAGCCTCAACAATGGTCGAGAGCTACAGGCCTCGTGGGATAGATCGTTAACCATCCGTGTTCCGCTGCTCGTTGTATCTCTGCTTGCCCAGTGCCTCGTGTTGCTAGTCGCTTCGGGGTAAATGTGGCTGGTGGGCTCCCCTTTGAAGAGTCAGGAGCGTTTGGGCTCGAAAAGCCGGCTAATGAGATGGTCCGCCGCTTGATTCACTTGCGAGAGCGGGTAATCTTGGTGGCAGCTTCTTCAAGGAGGGATCATCGACATGCAGATACATTCGGTTGGGATCGATCTGGGCAAGACTATCTTTCACCTCGTGGCGCCAGCTCGCCGCTGTCCAGGTGCGCCTGGATGCGGTATATCGGCAGCCAGCCGAAGCAGAGGCGGCTGCGCATGGGATCCACTGCCGCCTCGATGGTGTTCACCGTCAACGAGCGCTGCGAAGAAATCCGTGGCTGGCGCCGTGGTTTCCCCGAGGCAACGCCCTCGATGATCACCGCAAGGTGCTAAATCAGATCGAAGCGCGACCGACGCCGGTTTCCCAATTGCAGCGGATGATCGAAACACGCCACGGCCTCCATTCTGACGTCGAGCACAGGTTTGATGAAGTACTCGCTCGTGGGCAATCCGGTGATGCAGAGGTTGGCGTCATGGTCAGGAACTCCGTAACCAATGAAAGAAACGTTCCCTGGCGAATCGTCGGATGGACCCAGGGATAGTTCCTGGTGAACGTAGCCAGGGCGGCAAAGAGCCCGTCTCTGGGGTACATGCTGTCCACGGAGAAACGGATCTCGGATTCGCCGCCAGACACTAGGGATCATCCCCGTTGTTCGAGACGGCTGAATCCGCTCAGGAGCGGTTGGAAGTCGACGAGGAGCGCGCGGCCAGCTTCGGTCAGCCGAGCCCTTCTGCCTTTCACCTCGAAGAGGCGATGCCAAGCTGATCTTGAAGGCGGCTGATGGCGCAGCTGATAGTGGACTGCGAGCGATTGAGCTTTTCGGCTGCGGCGGCAAAACTACCGAACTGCACGACCATGTGCAGCGCCCTCCAGCCGTCGAGTGTGCTGTTCACAGGACGATTGTATATCGAAGAATTCGATGGGTTGGATCCAGGAATCCTGCTTTTCATTCAATATCTCGCCGCGTTAGGATAGGCAGGCGTGCTGCGGCGGCGATCGTGCGCGGCTTAAGAAAATCGATTTAACGAGGAGCTGCATGGCCGGGACTCTGAATCGGGACGGCGGAGAGTGGGCGTGGTGCATGAAAAGGATGGCGCGCGCCAAGGTGGCAGTTGCGGGATTGGGAATCGCCTTCGCGGGACTGGCCGCGGCACAGCAAGCGGGTCAGCAACCCGCAGCGCCGCTCGTTGTCACGATCGACGCGCGGCAGACGGTGAGGCCGACCTCGAAGTACGAGTTCGGCATGTTCATCGAGCACATTGGCCCGCTCGTCTACCGCAGTCTGTGGTCGGAGATGCTCGACGACCGGAAATTCTATTTCCCGATCACGCCGGCGCAACCGGAAGCTCAGAACCAGCGGCCCGGCGGATTCCCAGGCATGCAACTGCGCAAGTGGCGCCCTGTGGGTTCGGCGGATGCCGTCACCATGGACAAGGACCAGCCGTTTGTCGGCGCGCACAGTCCCCGCATCGCACTGAACGGGACAACTCCGCACGGGATCCGGCAGTCGGGGCTGTCCGTGGTGAAGGGAAATCGGTATATCGGACACATCTGGTTGCGCGGTACCCCTGGAAGTATCGTGAGGGTAGCCTTTATCTGGGGCACGGGCGCCAGTGACCACGAGACCGCCTCGTTTAAGGATCTCTCGAACACCTACCAGAAGCTACCATTCGCCTTCACCGCCAGAGCTGACACGAACGAAGCGGCGCTCGAAATCACTGGCACCGGCGCGGGGAGTTTCCACGTCGGCACGGTTTCACTGATGCCCGCGGACAACATCGACGGCTTCCGGCCGGACACCATCGCGCTACTGCGCCAGCTTCACTCGGGCTTCTGGCGGCTGCCTGGCGGCAACTTCCTTTCCGACTGGAGCTGGTACAACGGGGTCGGCCCACGCGATAAACGTCCGCCCACGTTCGACTACGCTTGGAACGCGATGCAGTCGAACGACGTGGGCCTGGACGAGTTTATGACGCTCTGCCGGCTGATCGGCGTCGAGCCGTACATCACCGTCAACGCCGGGTTCGGCGATGCGCACTCGGCCGGCGAAGAAGTAAAGTACATGAACGGGCCGGTGACCACGCGGCTCGGCGCGGAGCGCGCGCGCAATGGGCATCCCGCGCCCTACAACGTAAAGTTCTGGGACATCGGCAACGAGCCGTACGGCTCATGGCAGCTCGGACGCACGGATCTGAAGTACTACGTGC
>Ga0335074_10000637_pt1 | contig 48924 bp, 41 predicted proteins | sample Lox_Sample_23_FD_206715 | JGI IMG/M metagenome (GOLD analysis project Ga0335074, IMG submission 206715) | Soil microbial communities from Loxahatchee National Wildlife Refuge, Florida, United States - Lox_Sample_2.3 | ecosystem: Environmental > Terrestrial > Soil > Wetlands | place: USA...
ATGGGTGGGGGTTTGTGTCGTTGGGGTTGGTGGGGGCGCGTGGGCGGGCGGTGGTGTCGGGTTCGACCGCGACGTTCGCTGGGGCGTTTCCGGGGGTGTCGGCGAGCTTCACGGCGATCCCGGGGGCGTTGAAGGACGCGTTGACGTTGGCGAGTCCGGCGGCGCGGTCGCGGTTTGTGTACGGTCTGAGGCTGTCTTCTGGTTTGCGGCCGCGGGTTGAGCGGGCGGGCGCGATCGTGGTGGTTGATCGCCGTGGGCGGGTGCGGTTCTCGTTGCCGGCGCCGGTTATGATCGATGCCTCGGGTCGGCTCGGGGAGCTTGGTGCGGTCTCGATGAGCCTGTCGCGCCAGGGGTCTGGCTGGCAGATCGTGGTGGCGGCGGATCGGTCCTGGTTGTTGGCGCGAGGTCGGCGTTGGCCGGTGCGGATCGACCCGACGGTCGACGCGGGGTCGGCGGCGCTGGAATGTACGCTTGAGTCGGCGCACCCGACGTCGAGCTATTGTTCGCAGACGACCGACCAGGTGAGCACGGCGGATAACACGGTGCTGTCGTTTGATGTGCAGCAGGCGCTGCCGGCCGACTCTGATGTGCTCACCGCAGCGCTCAACATGTATTTGAGTGCGGCGTCGGGAGGCGCGCCGGGCGGCAACGTTGTCGGGTTGTATCCGCTGGGGTATGCGTTCACGTCCGCGGCGACTTGGGACAGCTCCGGGACGCTTGGCTGGGGGTGTCCGGGCGCTGTTCCCAACACGGGCGGTTCCGAGGCGGCTGTTGTAGAGCTGCCGAACAGTCCGTCCGCGGGTTGGGTTTCGTGGGCGCCGAGCGCGCTGGTGCGCGGCTGGGTGGACGGCTCGCAGGCGAACAATGGGGTGGTTTTGAGCGCGATAAAGACCCCGTGCGACACAGGGGGGGCTTCGGGGGACTTGACGTTCGCGGGTTCAGGCAACACGGGTGGGGAAGCGCCGTATCTGTCGATCTATTACGTGCCGCGCGGCGGCGAGCCGCGTGATTCGACGATCGTCAACCAGCAGCTCAGCGACCCGATGACGTTGGGAGTGAACGTCGCGAACGGCAACCTGCTCGTGCAGGCCAGCGATCTCGATATCGCCGGCACCGGCGAGGACCTCGATATCACCCGTACCTACAACAATCTGCTGACCAGCGCTGTTCATTCGGGGAACGGGTGGCGGACGGACTCGGGCGTGGATGACCATCTCGAGTTCGAGCCCAACGGGTCGATCGTGTACTACGCACCGGACGGGCAGGAGTATCCGTTCGACGCCAGCGACAGCAGCACGACCGGGGCCCTCGAAGGTTTTGTGGCCCCCCCGGGAATTGACGCCACCCTGAGTTGCTGGACCGGTTGCTCTGACCCGAGTTCCTACATCCTCGAATACACCAATGGGACAGAGGAGGAATTCAACACCAGCGGCCAGCCGATGGTCCTTTACGATGCCAACGGCGACTCGATCAGCTACTCCTACAGCGGATCGACGGAGACGATCACCGACACGCAGGGTCGCGTCACGACCGTTTCCTACAGCCCAACGACGGGGTTCATGACGCAGATCACCGACCCGACCGGCCGCACGCTGAAGTACGGGTACAACACGGCGGGCGATTTGACCTCGTATCAGGATGCGGCTGGCAACACCACGGGCTATAGCTACGACTCGAACAACAATCTGATCCAGATCACTGACCCGGACGGGAACGTGACGAAGATCGCCTATAACACGAGCCGGCAGGTCACTTCGATCACGCTCGTGACGAACACAGAGGCAGGCACTGGTCCGACCACGACCTACGCCTATTACTCGTCGAGTACCGCCCCGGTCGCGTGCGGGACACCACCGTCGGGGTTCGTGGAGTATGGCGAGACGATCCAGACCGACCCGAACGGCAACCAGACCGCCTACTGCTATGACACGCACGATCGCGTGTTCGCGGAGATCAATGCTGCTGGGCAGATGTATGTGTGGGATGCCAACACCGACGACTTGGTGCTCTCGGCGACCGATCCGACTGGGGCTACCGACACGGCGACCTACGACTCGTGCGAGCGGGGCACCGAGTTCCAAGCCCCGACGAACGTATCGGGCACCCCACCGGTAACCGATAGCGCGGCCTACAACTCGCAGTGCACCAGCCCCTCTGACTACGAGCCAGAGAGCACAACCGATGCCGAGGGGAACACCACGAGCTACACCTACAGCAGTGATAGTGACCTGGAGGAGATCACCGATCCGCTACCCGACGACGAGCAGCAGCTCCAATACTCCAGCTCCAATCCCGGCTTGATGACCGCGTCGATCACCCCGGACGGGATGCGCACGACCTACGGTTACAACAGCGAGGGGAACCTGACCTCGGTCGATCCTCCATGGGCGTCGGGCGATGAGACCTTCGGGTACGACGCCCTGTCACGGCAGACCTCTGAGACCGATCAGGACGGCAACACGACCACGACTGGGTATAACGCGATGGACGAGGTCACCAGCACCAGCTACACCGGTGGAAGTTCGGTCAGCTACACCTACGACAACGACGGAGATCTTCTTACCGAGACCGATGCGAGCGGGACGGAGCAGAATGCTTACAACGCGCTGAACGAACTCACCCAGACGGTTTTCCCGGACCTCGCGACGATCAGCTACACCTACGACAACGACGGGAACCTCGCCTCGATGACGGACGCCGGGGGCACCGTCCAGTACACGTACAACGATTTGAATCAGCTGACGGAGCTGACGGAGCCGGGCGGATACAACACGACGTTCACCTATGACAGCAGGGGCAACCGCACCGGAATCGACTATCCAAACGGGGTGACGGTGGCCTATACCTACGATTCCGACGATCGCCCGCTTACGATGGTGGCCACCGGCCCGAGCGGTACGATCGCGAGCGAGACATACACCTACTTGGCGGAGTCTTCTGACACCGAACTGCTGCAGACAGCTACCGACCAGAACGGGAACGTCACGACCTACTCCTACGATCAGCTCGACCGCCTCACCCAAGCGAAGACAGTAGCGAGTAACGGCAGCACCGTCTCTGACTACCAGTACGGCTACGACGGAGACGGCGACCGTCTGACACAAGTGGTCAACGGAACAACCACCAACTACACCTACAACGCCGATCACCTTACACAGATCGGCTCAGCCAGCCTCAGCTACGACGACGACGGCAACGAAACCAACGCCGGCACCACCTCGATCACGTACAACACCGCCGACCAAACCAGCGAAATCGGATCAAACCCGATGACGTTCTTCGGTACAGGGCAGGACGACCAGACCGGCTCCGGCGGCGCCACCCTGCAAGACAACCAACTCGGGATCGACGCCATCGCCACGAGCGCAGGGACCAATTACATTACTCGGGATAACGACGGCTTCGCGCTTGGCGAGCGCACTCCGACCGGCCGCTACTACTACATCACTGACGCGAAAGGCACCGTCCTCGCCGTGACCAACTCGGCTGGGACCGTCGTTCGAACAAACACCTACGACCCGTACGGCAATATGACTACCACGGGATCGGGTCCGGACGACCTCGGATACCTCGGTAGCTATGCGGGGCAGCCGGACAGCAACCTGGATCACTTCGGCGCGCGGCTCTTCGACACAAGTACCGGCCGATGGACCCAACCAGATCCTGACGCGCTGTCGTTCGTCGCGTCGCCGACTGATGCAGATCCGTACGTCTATAGTGGTGACGACCCTGTGAATTTCAGCGATCCGACAGGCAACGGGCCAATCGCAGATGGAATGGCATCCGCGGAATATGCTCGGGCGGTCACCAAGAATGCGGTCGACCAATGCTTACGGAACGATCGGAAGCGTTATCACGGGAACCATTTCAAGGCGTACTGCGAACAGCTCGTCAACGGGGGGGGTGGAAGCCTGTCGCCTAGTCAGTCATGCGGCGCGGGCCTCGTCGGCGTCGGGTTGATCCTCGCTAGCGACCCGGTGGGCTGGTTGGGAGATGCCATTCTCGGCATAATGTGCGTCGCTGACCCGAGTTTTAACTGATCACCCAGCCGCTCCACTCGGGTGGAAGGTTTCGGGAGCTCACTCGACGAGGCCCCTGCGGCAGCAAGTGGTTGCTGCATCCGCTGACGGTCTCCGATGGCGCCTCGGTCGTAAGTGCGACGAACAGCGAAGCACGTTCCGCGCCGCAGACATTCGACGAAACATGGAAGCCGTAGATAGCGCCAATGTGGGTCTTGACAGACGACGAACTAAAAACTACCGTGAAGGCTAATGCGTGGGTTGCTACTTGACGGTAAGTGGAGTCCCCGGGGTCCGTTAGGATGGATAGCTCGGATCCTATTCCTGGTTGCGGTGGTGGGCGTCATCGTTGGTTTAGGAAATGGCTGGACCGCATGGCGTGTTGGCGCCTTGGTCCTTATTGTCGTTTCTGGCTTACTTTCGTTTTGGGATGAAGTTCGGTCGATTGACCGCGGGGGATAGCCGCATGCGATTTCGAGCATCATCCGTCTGACGAGCCCGGCCAGCCATACGGTCGGTACAAGTCAATCGGGCCGCTTGGTAGTAACCCGCTGCGTAGCTCCAAGATGTGACACCGGAACTCGTGTCGGGATTTGTCTGTGTCGAGGACCACCCAGACGCTGCCTAGTTAGGCAGCGCAGGTATGACAAGTACTGCGAGGTTGACCCGACCGGCGCGTACCAAGCCTCGTACGAGAACCTGCTGCGCCCACCCGGACCGGTTCGACCGTGGCCGCGGCGGCTTCCCCTGCTCCCGGTTCTCTTCAACGGTACGCATCGGCCACGAACCCCCGCCGAAGACGGGGAGCCCGTACTTTCAGAAATCGTGGTCTCCTGCGACGACGGGTCGCCGATCGAGCAGATCGTGGGATCGGCGGTGGCACAGGAGTGCCCGGCGCCGTTCGAGGTGATCGTGGTCACTGCCGCCCGCGAAGCGGGCGCGATCGTGCGCGAGCGCTTTCCCGATGTTCGCCTCCTCGAAATCGATCAGGCCGCCCTTCCAGGTGAGGCTCGCAACGCCGGCCTGCGGATTGCCAGGGGAACATACGTCAGCTTTCCCAGCCCGCACGTCGAACTAGCGCCGTGGAGCGTCGCCGAGCGTGTGCTCGCGCACGAGCTCGGTTACGCGATGGTCACTGGGAACAGGCTCAACAGAACCACGACGTTGGCAGGCTGGGCGTCGTATTTCTTGGACCATTCCCAGATGCTGCCGGGGCGGCCCTCGGGCCCCTTGTCGGGCGCCCCGGACCAATGCTCCTACCTACGGGAAGCGCTCGTCGCGATTGGAGGCTTTCCCGAAGACGTCCGAGGCGGCGAGGAGGCCGCGGTCAACCGGAGGTTGTTCTCCGCTGGCTACGGCGCTTACCGCGCACGGGAAATCACGATCCATCACAGCGGCGGATGTCGCACTGCGGGCCGGCTCCTCGCGCATCACTTCGAGCGCGGACGCGACCATGCCCGCCTCGCGTTCAGCGGCGCGGCCAATGACGACGACGGACATCCGCTCGCCCACCAGCTGCCACCCTTCCCGCTCGCCCGCGCGAGGGAAGTAAGACGTGATGTAGCCGCCTGGGGGCCGGAGCTCAGTGGTCAACTTCGCGCCGCGCTCCCGCTCGTGTTCGCAGCGGCCACAAGCGCCTGGCTGGGATCGTGCTACGAGCGCCTCCTGCTTTCGAGAAAGGCCTCTGGGGCGGCCACGTAACGTCGGCACCCAGGTGACCGCAGGCCCGGGGCTCTCTCGACCTCCCAACGGTCCCGGCTGAGGGAGCGACCTGACGTTAGTGTTCGCGCCAAGGAATACGGTCGGCTCGTCGCCCGGCCTCGAGGGCAACTGATCTCATGGTGATTTGCCGGAGCTGCGGTACCGAGAGCCCAGACGGGTTCCGGTTCTGTCCGTCCTGCGGGACGGGGTTGCCCGACACCGCCACGCCGCCGCGACAGGCACGCAAGATCGTCACGGCCCTGTTCTGCGACGTCACCGGCTCAACCGCGCTCGGCGAGGAGCTCGATCCGGAAGTCCTGCGAGGGGTCATGAACCGCTACTTCTCGGAGATGCGGGCGAGCATCGAACGCCATGGCGGGACCGTTGAGAAGTTCATCGGCGACGCTGTGATGGCCGTGTTCGGAATCCCTCTCGTCCAGGAGGACGACGCGTTGCGGGCGGTGCGAGCCGCAGCGGAGATCCGCGAGCGCCTGCCCGCAATCGCGGCCGAGGTCGGGGTGGCGCTGCGACTGCGAACCGGGGTGAACACCGGTCCAGTCTTGAGTGGCGAAGGCGAGAACCTCGCCATTGGCGACGCGATCAACGTCGCCGCCCGGCTGGAGCAGGCCGCCGCGCCGGGGGAGATCGTGCTCGGCCCCGAGACGCTCGAGCTAGTCCGCGACGCGGTTGAGGTCGAAGCGCTCGAGCCGATGGAGCTCAAGGGGAAATCCGAGCCGCTATTGGCGTACCGGCTCGTGGCGATCGATCCGGTCGCCGCCGGAGTGGCCCGTCACATGGACGCCCCGTTGGTTGGCCGCGAGCGTGAACTGCATTTGCTGACCGAGGCCTGGGACCGGGCGGTGCGGGACAGCGGGTGTCATCTCTTCACGCTGCTCGGGCCGGCCGGCGTGGGCAAGTCTCGGTTGGTCGCGGAACTGCTGAGCAGGATCGAGAAGGACGCCACGGTCCTGCGCGGGCGTTGCCTGCACTACGGCGAGGGGATCACGTTCTGGCCGCTGGTCGAGGCGTTGGTGGAGATCGGCGACCGGGCCGGCGGGGTGCTGGAGCGTCTGGAAGGGGGCGGCGCGGCGACTCCGGAGGAGCTGTTCTGGGAGGTGCGGCGGCTGCTGGAGTCGCTGGCGGGAGAGCGACCGCTGATCCTGCACGTCGACGACCTGCAGTGGGCCGAGGCGATGCTGCTGGATCTGCTTGACCACGTCGCCGACCTGTCCCGGGGCGCTCCGATCCTGCTGCTGTGCACCGCTCGCCCCGAGCTGCTCGAGGAACGTCCCGGCTGGGGCGGAGGCAAGCTCAACGCAACCACCGTCCTGCTCGAGCCCCTGGACGCCGCCGAGAGTCGCCGCTTGCTGGCCCAGCTCGGAGACGATCTCGATCCGCCGGCCCGGGAACGGGTGATCGCCGCCAGTGAAGGTAACCCGTTGTTCTTGGAGGAGATGGTCGCCCTTGCCCGCGACCGTGGCGCCGTGGCCGTGCCGTCGACGATTCAGGCGCTGCTGGCGGCCCGCCTGGAACGCCTCGGCCTGCCGGAGCGCGAGGTACTCGAGCGGGGCGCGGTGGAGGGCGAGGTATTTCACCGGCTGGCAATTCGCGCGCTGGGCGGGAACGGAACGGGCGAGATCGAGCCGCAACTGGCCGCGCTCGTGCGCAAGGAGCTGATCCGCCCCCACCCGCCCACACTCCAGGGTGACGACGCATTTCGCTTCCGCCACCTGCTGATCCGTGATGCCGCGTACGATGGATTGCCGAAAGCCACCCGAGCCGAGCTTCACCAGCGGTTCGCGCGCTGGCTCGAGCAGATTGAAGCCGACCTGCCCGAGCTGGACGAGATCGCCGGGTGGCATCTGGAACAGGCCACGCTCTATGCCCGGGAGCTGGGCCTGCCACCTGATCGGGACGTCAGCCGCAGCGCAGCAGAGCATCTCTACGCGGCGGGCGAACGCGCCCGCGACCGGGGAGACGGACCCGCGGCGCGCAACCTACTCGAGCGAGCGCTCGCGCTGGCGCCGGAGGCCGGCGAGTTCCGCGCCTCCATCAGCGTCGAGCTGGCCGAGCAGCTAGTCGACACGGGGGAACTCGATCTGATCGATGAGCTGCTGTCCGGCGCCGAGCAGGAGCCGGCGCTGGCCGCACTGGCGACGCTCACCCGGTTTGAGTGGCTGATCCGCGCCAGGCCCCAGGAGGCGACGCGCGCGATCGAGTCGCGGCTCCCGCAACTCCTGGAGGAGTTCCACCGGACCGGTAACGAGCGCGGCCTCGCGCGGGCACACATGGCCGGCTTCCTGGTGGACTGGCTCGGGAGCCGGGCCCGGCCGGCGGGCGAGCAGGCCGCCCTGGCCGCGCGGCACGCCGAGCGGGCCGGCAACCATGGCATGCGCGCTCGCGCACTTGGCTGGTACATCGCGACAATGATCTACAGCGATCAGAGCCGCGACGAGCTCGCCCGCGAACTGGATGCAGTCGAGCTCGCCTCGCCCGGCCCCTACCTGGCCGGCTGGATCGATATCGGGCGGGGAGAGCTGGCCGAGCTGGACCAGCGCTTCGAGGAGGCGGTCCACCTCATCCAGCGGTCGATCGGCTCGTTCGAAGCGATGGGCGCGGTCACGCTCGCCGGAGCCGGCTACCAGGTCCTGGGCAGGATCGAGATGACCGGCGGCAACCTCCGGCGGGCGCTGGCCGCGTTGCGTCGCGGGGACGACGTGCTCGCGGAGATTGGCGAGCGCTCCTTCCGATCGACGACGCAAGCTTTGCTCGCCGAACTCTGCGAGAAGCTGGGCGACCGGGACGGCGCCCAAGCGGCGATCGCGCTTAGCGAGAAGCTGGGAGCGGCCGAAGACGTCGTCAACTACGTGATCACTCACGGGGTTCGGGCCCGGTTGGCGCTCAGGGACGGCGACCACGAGTCCGCTGAGCGCTGGGCTCGCAGCGCCGTGCGGTACGCCTTCCAGACCGACTTCTACCTGTTCCGGGCCAGCTCGAAGATGGTCCTCGCCCAGGTTCTGGAAGCGGCTGGAGACAAGCATGCGGCGTCGGTCGAAGCGAAGGCTGCGTTGGCGGGCTTCGAGGCCAAGGGCGACCGGCCGCACACAGCTCAGGCCCGGGCGCTGCTCGCCGGGCTGGCCGGATGAAGGATCGACCAGCTCGTGCGTGTAATCCGGAACAGCGCGTGCTGCTTCAGCGGCCCAAGCGGCACGTTTGGATGCTCAAAATCCCCGGCGGGATCTCTGCGCATTCCGATCCGCTGCATCACGCGCTGCGATCGGTGGTTGATCAGCGAGGTGAACGAGACGATCTCCGCGAGTCCCAGTTCGTGAAAACCGAAGGCACAAGCGGCCAGCGCGGCCTCCGTCGCATAGCCCATCCCCCAATGTGGCCGCGCCAAGCGCCAGCCCACCTCGACTGCCGGAGTGAAGGGAGCTTCAAAACCGGGCTCGTTGAGACCAACGAAGCCAATGAATGAAGGGCCACCCGACACCTCAACGGCCCACAGCCCCCATCCGCGCTGAGCGACTCCTGACCGGGCGGTGCAGGCAAGTTCGTCGCTCTGCTCGCGGGTCATGACCGAGGCGAAGTACCGCATCACCTCCGGATCGGCGTTCAGCGCGGCAAACGGCTCCAGATCCGAGTCCCGCCACTCCCTCAACACAAGCCGCTGGGTCCGAAGCCCGGCCATCCAACGATCCTAGCCGCGGCGGTTCCGCGCTTCGACGATCGGACGAATTGCACGGATCCTGCGGATGGGCGTTTCGTGAGGGCGGGGAGCCTTGAGCCGGGATTGTTTTGTCGCAGGCGGTTGCGGGCATAACCGCGGGACGAGCGTGCCGGGACGCAACCCACGGGCGCAGGTGGCCTCAACTGATGCAGGAAGCTCCAGTTCAGATCCTCGAAGTACGCGCTGGCGAGAGTGACCGACCGGTGACAATCACCGCCGCGGTTAGCGCCGACGCGAGTGGGGCCATCCTGACGGCGCTCTCAGAACAGCTTGATCGCCGCCGGCGAGAGCCGACTCAAAGCGTCGAGGCCGTGCTGGCGTTGCGCGAGCACACCGCTCTCATGGAACGCTTCGAACCGCTCGCCACAGCTGGTACTCACGCGATCATGTCCTTGTCAGATGCGGAGCTGCGCGCCTGCTTGCTGGAGCTGACCCACTACGCAGACCGGGTCGACGGCGACCATTTCCAGCCCGTCGAACTCCGCGAACGCCTGCAACTGATCGCCCACGTCACTGCGGTCCTGTGGGACGCGAACGCGGCCGCGGCCGCGGCCGGCGAACCGCTGGCGTACGCCGCGGACTGATCGAAACCGCCCCGGTGTCCGGCGGCGGCGCGGGGACGGTCTCCTACGTGAGCTGGTGCTCGTGCGCGTAGCGGATCGCTTGGGCTCGGTCCCGCGAGCTGGTTTTCGCGAACACGTGGTTGATGTGGGTCTTGACCGTGTGCTCGCTGATGAATAGCTCGTTTGCGATCTCTCCGTTGGAGAGGCCGGCGGCGAGCAGCTTGAGGACCTCAGCCTCGCGGGCGGTCAAATCGTCCGGCAGTTCAACCGGGGCCGGCGGCTTGGCGGGCTGGGCCGAGGCGACCCCGGCCAGCAGCATCGCGGTCACCTCGGGCGGAAGGACTGTCTGGCCTGCCGCCGCACCGTGCAGCGCCTGCGAGATCTCCCGGCGGTCTGCGTTCTTGGTCAGGTAGCCGCGGGCCCCGGCCCGCAATGCGGCGATGATGGTCTCGTCGTCGGCGTAGGTGGTGAGCACGACGATCGCGACGTCAGGGTGCTCGCGGGTCAGTCGCTCGGTCGCGCCGACGCCGTCGAGCACCGGCATGTGGAGGTCGAGCAGGATGGCATCGGGTTGGTGCTCGGCGACCGCGGCGAGTGCCTGCTCGCCGTCAGCGACGGCAGCGACGACCTCCAGTTCGGGGATCACATCGAGCACCATCTGAAGCCCTTCGCGGACGACCGTCTGGTCGTCGGCGATCACGATCCGGAGGGGTTGCGGGCCCGCGGCATCCCCGTGGCTCATCGCGTCACTCGTGCCTGGACGACGAACCGGTCGCCGATCGGGCCGGCGTGGAGCTCGCCACCGATCAGTCGCAGCCGCTCGTGCATTCCGGCAAGACCGTAGCCGCTGGCGCTGTCGGGATGCTCGGCGACCACGTTGTCCGGCAGCGGGTTCTCGACCCGGAGCTCGACGCCGTCGTCGGTGTACTCGAGCACGATCACCGCCGGTTGTCCGCCGGCATGTTTGGCTGCGTTGGTCACGGCCTCCTGGGCGACACGCAGCAGTGCCAGCCCGGCGGCCGGGCTGAGCGCGTACGGATCACCGGCGACGGTCAGCGCGCCGGTGCGGCCGTGGACCAGTGCGGCGAGCGCCTGCGGCAAGGGCGGCGCGTCGGTGCGCAGAGCTTGCACGGCGCGGCGGGCCTCGGTCAGCCCCTCGTCGACGAGCCGCCGCGCGCTGGCGAGCGAGCGCAGCGCGCGGTCGATGTCGTGGTGCTCGGAAAGCGTCACCTCCGTGGCCTGTAGCTGGATCCCGAGCGCGGAGAGCGAGTGGGCGAGCACGTCGTGGATCTCGCGCGCGATCCGCGAACGCTCGGTCAGCGCGGCGGCGCGCTCCGCCTCCAACCGCGCCCGGCGGGTCTCGCTGAGCAGCGCCTCGGCCTGCTCGGTCTGGAATTGGTACGCGCGCCGGTAGCGTCCGCCCAGAGCGAGGCCCACCAGCAGCGCCGGATATCCCAGCACCGTTCCGAGATCCGCGTCGCCGTAGCTGATCGCGCCGATCTCGATGGCGAGTACGCCGGCGAGGAACGTGACCAGTACTCCCATGAGCGGAAGATCGACACCGGCGGCCAGCATGCTGACGATCGCCAGCGCCAGCACACTGGTGTCGTGGTGGGAGGTGGCGGCAAAGCCCCCCACAGCGGTGATCACCGTCAGGCAGGCGAACACTGATCGCTGCGCCCACGGCGCCGGCAGGCGATCGCTGGCCCACCACAAGCTCAGCGCTGCCGCTGCGATCGTCAGCTCGGCGATGCCGGGGGCGATCGGGCCGTGAGCTTTGAGCACGACCGCAGCGACGACCAGGAACACCGCCGCGCGCAGCCTCCATCCCCACGCCGTCAAAACCGCAACGCTCTCGCCGCCGTCTGATCGCTTCCACCAGTTGGTCACCCTCAATCCTCAGCGTCCGGTTGAGTGGGAGAACCAGCTGGCACCGAACACGCTGCCGTTCTTCTCGGGCGCGAACGGGATTCCAGCGGCGATCGCGCGGGGAACGACCACCAGGGCCTGGGCGGCGCGGTTGAGTCCGAGCATCAGCAGGATTGCCGCTGTGCCGGCGGCGACGTGTGCGTCGGCCGCGTGGGCGACACCGGTCACTAGCAGGCGGCCGATGATCAGCCCGCCCCACAGCCACAGACCCTGCTTGGGGAGCTGCGCCCACAGGTGTCCGTTTCGGCGCTCCAGGCGCGTCATCGCGCCGAGACCGGCGCCAGTCGCGATGGCTATGGTCGCGCTCACGACCAGCAGCACGATATCCGTCGCATCCGGGTGCGACTTGTGGCTGCTTAGCTCGACAATTCCGATCACGGTAAGGACCGCGGGCAGGACGACCACACGCTTGCCGCGCAGCGCGCTGCCGACCAGCTGCTGCCCGATCACGTAGACGATGATCCCGATTGCTGCCAGCACTGTCAGAAGAGACATCTCCAGAGCTCCTTCAGGGGTCGATTCAGGGTCACTGACGCTACGGCGCCGCGGGCCCGCGCACATCGCCCCGGGGTTTGATCTGCGAGGTTGATTGCGGGTTGAGAGCAGGGTTGAGGCTCGGCGTGAAGTCAACCCATGATCACCCCGCAAACCAGCCCGTGCGGCGATGCCCGACCGCCCCCCGATGAGCAGTATTGATGAGGCATACCGGACCCCGTCGAAAGCGAGAAACACATGCTCACCAACGCCCTTATCGTCAACGGACTCGTTCTCATCGCCGTGCTCGAGGCCGACCTCGGCTCGGCCCGCAAGGTCAGCCGCTTCCGGCTGCTGCGACCCCTGCTCCTGGCCGCCTCGATCGTGCCCCTGTTCCTGGAGGCCGTCGCCACCCACGGCACCGGCCTCGCGCTGGAAATCGGCGGCGGTGTCGCCGGCGTCCTGCTCGGCCTCGCCGTTGTCAGCCTGATGAGCATCCGCCGCGAGCCGGCGACCGGCCGCGTCGTCACCCGTACCGGCGCTGCCTACGCGGCGGTGTGGATCGCGGTTATCGCAGCGCGCAGCTGCTTCTCAATCGGCGCGGTGCACTGGTTCAACCACCCGCTCGCGGCGTGGATGGCCAGCCACCAGGTCACCGGCGCCGCGATCACCGACACCCTGATCATCATGGCTGTCGCGATGACCCTCACCCGCACGCTCGGCATCGCCGTGCGGTCCAGCCAGATCCGCCGCCACGTCCCGATCGCCGCGATCGCCGCATAAACCACGCTGGTCCAGCGCCGAACCACGGCCGCGCTCCGCACGGAGCGCGGCCGATTTGTTGCCGCCTGCTAATGCCTTTGCCCGGATCCGGGTTCGAATGGGGCTTGGCGCTGCTCGGTCGTCATTTGGCGAACGACAAGAGTTCCGTTTGCGATCTGCGCACTAATCTGAGCGAGACTCTCGGCGCGTCGTTCTTCCTTGTGGCGCCGTAACGTCGCTGCGCCTTTCGCAGCGCCGCGGCTCCGGGCATCTTCCGGAACAGTCCGGCGGATGCTGGGGGTGGTGTCTTCGACCGGGTCGGTGGTCGGTAAGGATGACTCGCTGGGCATAGCCAGCTCCTCTCGTGTCTGCCCCTGTGGTTGTCGGTGACGGCCGCGCGACGGAGCAAGGGCAGCGAGCAAACGCGGCGGAAGCCTCACCGACGCTATCGACAGACTGAGGGCGCGCCTTGAGCGCAGCATCCAACGCCCAGCGATCTGCACCGCAGGGCGATCGCATCTGGCCTGCCTCCACGCGACGGCCAGAAGAAAGGTCTGCTCGTTGTCCATTTGGATATGTGAGCCGCCATAGGCGCATGCTTCTATCGCCCGATGCCACAGGACGAGACGCATGTGCGGGGGTCGCGAAAGGGATCGGAGCCCGGCTTCAGCCGCCGCGGATTCCTAGCCGGAGGCGCCGCTGCGGGCGCGGCGATGGTGCCGCTCCTGGATACGCCACTGGCCCAGGCGGCGCGGGCGGGACACAGCACCGCCAACCGCGAGAGCCCCGCCCGGACCCCGCACCACAAGCCGGCGGCGCCAGGTCTGGCCCCTGGACTTCCCGCCCCGGCTCCGATCGCCGCTCGCCATGCGAACGCCGCGGACCTGGGCGTACTCGAGGCGGCATCGCTCTTGCAAGCCGGGCGTCTGTCGAGCCGGGAGTTGACCGAGGCCTGCCAGACGCGGATCGCACAGCGCAACGGGCCGGTGACCTTCAACGGCTCACCCACCGAGATCAACGCGTGGATTCGGCTCTACCCGCAGATCGCTGCTCGGCTGGCCGCCGCCGCCGACGCTCGCCTGGCCAAGGCGCGTAAGGACAAGCGCGCGGCACCGGCCCTGTGCGGGATACCGCTCGGGCTCAAAGACCTTTACTCCGCGAAGGGGCTGCCCGTGACTGCCTCCTCGAAGGTGCTCGCGGGCAACGTCGCCACCGGGAACAGCACCGCCTGGGATCGGTTGAGCACCGCGGGCATGGTGCTCCTCGGACACACTCATACGGACGAGTTTGCCTTCTTGGCTGTGACCCCGCAGTGCGGCAACCCGTGGAATACGGCGCTGATCACGGGTGGGTCGAGCGGGGGGAGTGCGGCGGCGTTGGCCTCCCGCATGGTGACCGGTGCGATGGGCTCCGACACCCTCGGCTCGTTGCGCATTCCGGCTGCGTTCTGCGGCGTGAGCTCGATCAAGCCGACCTTTGGGCTGGTCAGCTCATACGGAGTGATTCCTCTCGCCTGGGCTCTTGACCACTGTGGCCCAATGGCGAGGTCGGTCGGGGACTGCAGCTTGATGCTCAGCGTGCTAGCCGGGGAGGACGGCAACGATCCCTCGACCGACGTCGCCCAGCAGCCGCCGGCTCGCTATCCGACGCTTCCGCGCCCTGGAACGAGGCCGCTGGCGGGGGCCCGGATCGGCGTGCCCACCAACCTGGGGGCGCCGGACGAGGGGCCGGGTCAGATCCTGGACCGCACCTACGATGAGCTCCGCGAGCTGGGCGCGACGCTGGTCGACCTGGCCGTCCCAGCCGATCCGTTCGGGACGCTGGGTCCGATCGAGTTCTACACCGACGCTCTCTCCTACCACAGCCAGTGGTGGCCGCAGGAGGCAAACCTCTACAAGCCGCCGGCGGCGCAGATGCTGACCCTGATCGAGGCGCTGAAGCTGAGCGCGCTTGACTATCTCTCGCTTCATCGCCAGCGAGCCGTCCTCCAGGCGCAGTGGAAGGCGACGCTGTCCGACAACCGGCTCGATGCCGTCGCGATGCTGGTCTCGCTCGCGGACCCACCGGCCCGCGACGACCCTGAGCTGGCCAGTCCCGTGAGCAACCCGGAGAATCCGAAGCTGCTGACGTTCCTATTCAGTTACCTCGGCTTCCCGGTGGTGACTGTGCCGGGTGGCACCTCCAGCGCAACTCACCTGCCCGTCGGGATTCAGCTCGGTGGCGCTCCGTTCTCCGAGGCGAATCTGATCCAGCTCGCTGTCGACCTGCAAGCTCACTTCCCCCACTACGAAGAGGTGCCCAGCTTTGCGTGAGCGGCGGGCGTCCGGACAACCATGAGCGACCCCACCAACACCGACGCCCAGCACCCTGCGATCGTGACTGCCACCGGCGCGCCGTCGCCCGTCTCCGGCACGGCCACGAACACCGATGACCAGCATCCGGCGCTCGTCACGCGTCCGGGCGACGCTCCCGCCTTCAGAACCAAGTAGCAAACTAAGTCGCCAGATGGGGCGGCGCATGAGATGCTGGTTGCGTGGAGCAGCGCCTCAGCGTCATCACCCTAGGCGTGAGCGACCTTGCGCGAGCGCGGTCGTTCTACGAGGCTCTGGGATGGAGCGGGGCTCGACAGCCTGACGACGAGGTTTGCTTCTTCCAAGCCGGGGGCTTGGTCTTCGCTCTGTGGACGGCGTTGGGTGGGCACGGAGCTCCGGGGATCGAGCTCGCCCACAACGTGCGGTCCCCGGAAGAGGTCGCCGGGGTCCTGACCGAAGCGCAGCGCGCGGGAGGCACGATCAAGCGACCCGCGGGCCCCGCAGAATGGGGTGGGACCACCGGAGCCTTCGCCGATCCTGACGGATACGTCTGGGAAGTTGCGCACAATCCCGGGTGGACGCTGGATGCCAGCGGCACCGTAACGATGTAGAACCGACTGGCTGTGCCACCGTCCGAGCCAAGTTCGAAGTGGTCACTTTGGTCACAGGACTCGTTCTTGTCGATCGCTTCAAAAGGCTCGTTCATGTCCATCGGCTCAGTCGGCTCCGTCCTGTCCATCGGCTCGGTTGGATCGGCCTTCTCGGCCTTTTCGATCTCCTCGTGCCTCTCGTCAGGAGCGATCCTGTCGTTTCGCACGCGCTGGGGAGTGATGCGAACCGGCGGCGACTGACCCCTCGGACGGTCCCGCCCGTCGGGCTACGGCTGCTCGTCCGGCCGGCGCCACGCAAGCATCACGCCGTCGCCGATCGTCAGCAGTACGTTGTGCATTCGTGTGTCGTCCTGCACCTGGCGGGCGAACGTCCGGATGCCCTGGTTACCCGGATCGCCGCTGGCTGGATCCAGCGCGCCTCCGCCACGGAATAGGTTGTCGGCGGCGATGATTCCGTTCGGGGCCAGCTTCCCTACCACCAGCTCGTAGTACGCCGGATAGTCGGCTTTCCAGGCGTCCATCCACACCAGGTCGAAGGGACCGTTCAGACGCCGAAGCGTCTCCTTGGCGTCACCGATGATCAGCTCGATGCGGTCAGCATGCGGGCTGGCCGCGATGTGACGCTGGGCCACCGCAGCCGTGTCCTCGTCGATCTCCAGTGTGGTCACGCGCCCGCCGGGCGGTAGGGCGGCGGCCAAGCTGAGCGTGCCGACGCCGGTGAACGTGCCGATTTCCAGCACTTGCATCGCGCGAGAGCTGACCACCAGCGCCTCGAGCAGGCGCGCCTCCGCCACCCCGGCCATCATCCCTGGCGACGACGTGTTGCCCTTGGTCCAGCTCGCGGCCGCCCCGATCGCGCCCTCGAACGCCGTAGTGTGCTCGGAGGCGTAGCGCTCGGCGGCGGGATCGACGAGCTCGGCCATGGCCAGCAGGCTATCCAGTCCCCGAACTCAGGGATGTGTTGTGTCGCGCGCCATCAGGCTCTGGAAGGCGAGCTCGCCCCGAATTGGATCGAGGTCCGAGTCGCCTGCCGCGTAGGCGAGAAACATCTCCGAGCGCTCGATCGCCTGCTGAAGGTGTTCGAGTGCCTGCGCCGTCTGACCAATGAGGCTCTCACAGCAGGCGAGGTTGTAGAGCAGCAGCGGATACTGGGGATACGCCTCGATCTGCTCGCGGCCACGCGCGACCACCTGGTCATACTCTCCGGCTTCGTACAGCGGCCGCAGCGGAGCCCACACCTCCCAGCCCACGGGTTCGTAAGGCTTCCCCGGTGTCCCGCCGACCGCGACGATCGTAGTTCCCGCCTCCTCGGCAAAGGCTGTCCGCTTGGCATTTGGACGTACGAAGACGAACGTGCCCGTGGGCGCGTCCTGACGCTCGCCGTCGATTTCAAAGACGGCGCGTCCCCGGATCACGACGTAGAGCTCCTCCTGCAAGTCCGGTTCGCCCTCGTCATGCTCGTTGATCATCCGGTCGCCGGCGTCGTGGCCAGTCCAAGCGTTGACGCCGAAGCTGGTGATGCCGAGGTGGTGGCGCACCGGGCGCATCGGGCACCGGCCGTCGTCCACCTCGGCGATGTCGTCGACGTGCGCGATCGCATAGTCACTCATCAGACCCCTTTTCACTCGTCATGCCCAACTCCGGTCGCGGCGAGTCTATGGCGTCCGCTGCGCCTTGCCCCAGGAACGGAAAAGTGGGGTCCGCGCGCAGACAACTGCGCAGCAGCAGCCCCGCGCCGATGTCCCCAGTGAAGAGCGTGTAACGCCCGCAGCCGGCGGCGGCCCGGCGCCGCTCGACGTCGGCGACCGCGTCCATCGCGAACATCCGCGCTCGCTCCAGCCAGCGCTCATCCCCTGACCGCGCATGAAGCGACAGGAAGGCGTAGGCATTTCCGGCCGTCCCGTGGCAGAGACCCACGCCCTTGACCAGCGGTCCCGCGCGCCAGGTGAGCTCGCCCCCGGCCGCGAGCAGGCCGTCGGTCCGTTCATCCGCGGGCAAGCCGGAGAGCGAGGTGACGATTCCCGGCGAGCCGTGGCACCACTGCACGGGGTTCCGGCCAACAGCGACACCGACCAGGGGGAGCCACTGAGCCATGCCCTCCCCCTCGACCGCCAGTGCATCCAACGCGGCGGCGACGCGTCCAACCATCTCCGTGGCACGACCACCAAGGAGATCCTGGCCGGAGAGGAGCGCGAACGCATTGCCGGCAAAGCCATGCCCGGCACCGGTGTAGCGCCGCGTCTCGCCGTACAGGTCCTGAATCCAGACGGTTTCCCGCCACTCGCTGAGCAACCACTCGGCCGACTCCAGCCACGCCTCTCGCCAGCGTGCCTCGCCGGTTCGCCGCCACAGCGTCAACGCCGCCAGCATCGTTCCCGGAGAGCCCCAGCACAGTTCGCGAGTCGGGTTGCGCGTGTTGCCCAGAATGCACGCCTCGAGCGCATCCAGGTGGTCCCCGCCCCTGCCCCTGCCTCCGTCCCCGTCCCCGCCGATTGCGTCTACGGCGAGGTGGATGCCGCTCTCTCCGAACAGCAACGACGGCGCCGGTGCCGGCGCGAGCTCCACCAACTCCGGTGCGTGCCGGAACCCGTCCAGCAGTCCACCCGCCAGTTGGGCCAGTCCAGGGAGCTCGGGGCCCAGTTGCTCCCGGGCCAGCAGATCAAGTGCCCAGGCCATTCCGGCGGCGCCGAAGTAGACGTTGCGATAGGGAACGTCGGGCGCATCTTCGAGATCGTCGAGGGCGTTGGGCCACAGGCGCTCCGGCCCGCCATAGGCCGCAACCGCGTCGCCGGCGATCGACTCGATCGCGGCGCGTGCGCTGTGCTCGCTCCACGCCGGGGCGGCCAGCGGTCGGTGCTGCGCTGGGTCATACAACGGCATCGCCATCCCAGCTGGCACCCTACCCCCAACGGGCACCCCATTTGAGACCGGCTCTACTGCCCCAGCCCGGTCAGGGCTGCGGAGCGTATAGGCTCGCGATGTGGACTTGGACGACGCGCTGCGCCAGTGGAACCGGGTGATGATCGGTTTCGACCTCGTGCTTGGCTCGGCCACGCTGCTTGCCCCGTCCGCGACCCTACGCGTCCTGGGCCACGCGAAGCCCAGCGCTGAGACCGAGCACATGTTCCGCCGTTGCGGGCCGATCTGGCTGACCTTCGCCGCCGGCCATGCCGCGGCCGCGGCCCGAGGCCGCCCCGAGGACTGGTGGGCGCTGGCCTGGTTACGCGCTACCGAGATCGCCACCGATGCCGTGTGGTCAAGCTCGCCCGGGCTGACTCGCCCCGGCGCACGCGCCGGACTGCGGCTGGCGGGGGTGGCCAACCTGGCCATGACCCTCGCCTACGCCCGTCTGGCCAGCAGCTCAGCCAAGTCCTGACCGTCGGCCGACTGGTCAAACCAGCGCCCGTGCCTGACCGGTTACTGGAGTCTCGCTTCCGCGCGAGCTGTTAAGCTCCCGCGGCTCCCGGCGGCGTCGGACGCGCTCCGATGAGCTCGGCGGGCGATGGCGGGAGTCTGATGGCGGGAGTCTGAGAGAGAACTGGATGCACGCACTTCGTCATGCGTGAGCTCGCCCAGCGGCGAGCCGTACGAGCAGGTGTCGAGACGCTGGCCGCGGCTCTGCTTCCGGTCGAGTCGGGCGGGCCGACGCCGGATCAGGTCGCCGATCCGGTCGAGGTGCTGCTCCGCGCCATGCCGGCGGCCAGCGTCGTCGGGGTGGCTGCTCTGGGACTAGCGGTTCGTGTTGCGGCACGGCTGCGCTACCGGCGCAACGTTCTTGAGCTGACACCGATCCAGCGCGCCCATCTCCTCCAGGCCGCCGCGCCCAACCGCGACGCACTCGACGCGGTCAAGGCCCTGATCCTCATCGCCTGGGGTTCCCAGGAGTACGCGGGCGAAATTGCCACCGTCGCGAACCGCCACCCGCCTTCACATCCGGACGCCGACCTGGATCTCATCGACGGGACCCAAATCGAGACGCGCTCCGCCTGCGACGCGATCGTCGTTGGCTCCGGTGCCGGTGGCGCGTTCGCGGCCCGCGCTCTGGCTCGGGCCGGACGGGACGTGCTCGTGCTCGAGGAGGGCGAGCGGTGGGACGTGGCCCGGATCCGCGCGACCCCGCCCGTCACGCGCTTCGCCCAGCTCTACCGTGACGGCGGAGCCACCCTCGCTTACGGGGTCCCCCCCGTGGTGCTCCCGATCGGACGTGCCGTCGGGGGAACGACCGTCGTCAACTCGGGCACCTGCTACCGGCCGCCACCCGCCGTCCAGCGCGAGTGGTACGCACAGCACGGACTCGCCCTGGCCGAGCCCGAGGCTCTGGCTGAGCGCCTCGACGATGTCGAGCGCACGCTCAAGGTCGCGCCAGCGCCGCTCGAGGTGATCGGCGCCAACGGTCGCCTCGCTCTCCAGGGAGCGCAGGCGCTCGGGTGGGATGCCGCGCCGCTGCGCCGCAACGCACCCGGGTGCCAGGGCGCCTGCCAGTGTGCGCTCGGCTGCCCGAACAACGCCAAGGCCGGTGTCCACCTCAATGCTCTCCCGGAGGCATGCGCGAGCGGCGCGCGGATTGTCCAGCGCGTGCGCGTGGACAGGATCCTGACCCACGACGGACGCGCGGTCGGGATCCAGGCCCGCGATCGCTCCGGGCGCACTCTCCAAATCGATGCGGCGCTCGTGATCGTCAGCGCCGGTGCCACCGAGACCCCGCCGCTCCTGCGGCGCAGTGGCCTCGGGCGACATCCCCGTCTCGGTCGTGGCCTCTCGATCCACCCCGCCCTCAACGTCGCCGGCGCCTTCGAGGAGCCGGTCGTCGCCTGGCGCGGGGTGCTCCAGAGCGTCGGCATCGAGGAGGCCCACGAGCGCGACGGCGTGCTCATCGAGGCCACCTCGACACCGCCGGGGATGGGCTCGATGATCCTGCCGGGCGTGGGAGAGGAACTGCTCGCACGGCTCCGCCACGCCGATCATGTCGCCACCCTCGGCGCGATGATCGCCGACGCGCCGAGCGGGCGGGTCCTCGGTTCCCGGCGCCCGCAGATCGTCTACCAGCTGGCCCGCGCGGATGCCCGCCGGCTCAGGATCGCCGTCGCGATGATGGGACGGGTGCTGCTGGCCGCGGGCGCCACCGAGGTGGACCTCGGAGGAGGGCTAGCACCGGTGCGCTCACCCGCGCAGATCGAGCCGGCCGTCAGGCGCCTGGCGGTGCGCAAGCTGCACCTGGCCGCGTTTCATCCCACCGGCGGCTGCGCGGGCGGGAGTGATCCTGCGCGGCATCCGTGCGACGCTCACGGCCGGTTGCACGGCGTCCGGGGCGTTGTCGTCGCCGACGCGTCACTGCTCCCGAGTTGCCCACGAGTCAACCCGCAGCTGTCGATCATGGCGATCGCCGCCGGTGCGGCCGCCCGAGCCGTCGCATAGCGCCCGTGGACGACAGCCGCAGCGCACCGAGCATCGTGCGGACAGCTTCCGAGGGCTCGTGGCTGCCCCTCCGCGGCTTTGTCATCGAGGTTGGCGAGATCTGCCTGATGGCCGCCCGGACGATCGTCAAGGCGGTGACGCCTCCCTACAGCTACGGCCCTGAGTTCATCGAGCAGTTCATGTTCGTCCTGAGGCTGGCCTGGTTCCCCATGATCCTGACCTCGCTCGGCCTGTCGTTCGGTCCCGCCGGGATCCAGACCGTGGGGATCCTGAAGCTGTTCGGCGCCGTCGACCGGCTCGGTGGCGTGTTCGCGCTGGTGGTCGTGCGGGAGTTCGCTCCGCTGGTGTGCGCGATCGTCATCGCCGGCGTCGCCGGGACGGCGATCACCGCCGATCTCGGCGCCCGCAAGGTCCGCGAGGAGCTCGACGCGCTCGTGGTCATGGGCGTCGACCCGATCAGGAGCCTGGTCGTCCCGCGCTTCCTCTCGCTGATGCTGATCACCGCGCTGTTCGACATCTACGCGCTGATCTTCGGCACGCTGGGCGGGCTGCTGGTCGCGCTCATCAATCACAGCGGATCGGGTCCCTTCTTCACGACGTACTTCACGACCGCCACGCCGCTCGAGCTCGGTGCCTCGCTGCTCAAGACCGCTCTCTATGGGGCGATCATCGCGATCGTCTGCTGTTACAAGGGGCTGACCGCCTCCGGCGGGCCAGAGGGAGTCGGGCGTGCCGTCAACCAGGCGGTCGTCATCGCCATGCTGGCCATCGGCGCGTTCGACTACGTGTTCACCCAGACGTTGCTCGCCACCCATCCGTCCCTCTCGGCGATCCGCTGATGCGCGAGCTGTGGTCGCGAGACTCCCCGCTGGCGTCCTTCGGTTGGATGCTGAAGTTCTTCTGGCGCACGATCACCGGGATCGCCAGCGGGCGGGTCTTCCGGTTCACCGGCGAGGTGCTGCGCCAGTCCGGGGTGCTCGTGTCCGGCTCGTTGCTGGTGATCCTCGGCCTGTGCGTCGCGCTCGGCCTTGAGACCGGCATCGAGGGCGCGTACGCGGCGCGCTCGGTCGGTGCCGCCCCGGTGACCGGTGCTGCGGCTGCCCTCGGCGATCTCCGGGAGGCGGCTCCGCTTGCCTTCGGGATCATGATGGGCGCCAAGGTCAGCACCGGCTACGTCGCCGAGATCGGCGCGATGCGCATCTCAGAGGAGATCGATGCCCTCGACGTGATGGGCTTCGACTCGCTCGTGTGGCTCGCCTGCACCCGGTTGCTGGGGATGTGGCTGGTCATCCCATTCGTGTTCGCGCTCTCGATCGCCTCCGCGTTCCTGGCCTCTTACTACTCCGCGGTGATCCAGCTGGGCGTCGTCTCCGCCGGCGGGTTTCTGAAGATCTTCTGGGAGTTCCAGACCCCCTCCGATTATCTGTACGCGGGGATCAAGGCGATGGCCATGGCGACGTGGGTGGTCCTCGTCGGCTGCTACTACGGCTACAACGCATCGGGTGGGCCGGTCGGGGTGGGACGGGCGACGGCGCAGGCGATGGCGGCCAACATCCTGGGCGTGATCGCCATCTCGATGCTCGGGACGGCGCTGTTCTGGGGGGCCAATCCCGGGCTTCCGATCGGCGGATGAGACCCCGCGATCACCTGCATGCAGAGCGCGGAGCGCTGACGGGTTCGGCCTCCCGAGTCCTGCCCATGGCGGCGCTCGCCGCCGCCGTCATCGCCGTCCTGATCCTGGTCTTCACCGGCGGACCGCAGTACACCGTGAACGCCGACTTCGCCGATGCCGGGCAGCTCGTGTCTGGCGATCTGGTCGAGGTCGGTGGAGTGCCGATCGGACAGATCGGCAGCATTGGCGTCACCAACAACGGCGAAGCCGACATCGTCATGAACATCACCGATGGCCGGTTCGTGCCGTTGCGCCTCGGGACCTCGGCCACGATCCGCGCCGCCGGGGCGGCCGGGATCGCCAACCGGTATATCTCGATCGCGCCAGGCCCGAGCGGCGCGCCGGCCATCCCCGACGACGGCGTCCTGCCCGCCACCGACACGCGGGGGATCGTCGACCTCGACATGCTGCTCGACGCGTTCGATGCGCCGACGCGTGAACGGCTGCAGTCGATCGTTTCGAACTCGGCGTTGGCGTTCGGTGCGCCTCACGCGGCCAGCCGCGACTTCGCGTTCCTCGACCCGGCCCTCAGCCAGACATCGCTGCTCGGCGCGGAGCTGGTCCGCTTTCAGCCCGCCCTGAGCTCGGTGATCGCCTCCACGGCGAGCACCCTGCAGGCGCTCGACTCCCGCCGCGCCGATCTGGACAACGCGGTCAGCAGTCTGGCCAGCCTGCTGCGAACGATCGCCGGCCAGCGCACGGCCGTGGCGGACATCCTGCAGCGCACGACGGGCGTGCTCAGCCGGCTCGAGGTCACGTTTGGCGGGCTGCGTGCGACGCTTCCCGTCGTCGGCGGGATGTTTGAAGACGCGCGGCCGGCAGTGGCACCGCTCCTCGCCCTGCTGCGGCGCGTCGTGCCCGACTCTGAGGCGCTCGTCCCCACGCTCGCGGCGCTGCGCGCACAGCTGCCACCGACCCAGCGCTCGCTCGCCGGCCTGCCAGAGCTCGCCCGGCTGGCGGTGCCGGCCCTGTCCTGGGCGCAGGCCGCCATCGCCGGTGCGACGCCGATCTTCACGGGTCTGCGCCCCTACACACTCGATTGGATGGCCGGCGCGATCACGCTGATCGGCTCGGTCCAGTACGCCTATTACGACGAGCTGGGGCACTACGCGCGCGAAACGATTCTCGGCGGCCAGGAGTCCCTGGAGGGATTGGCCTCGATCGTGCCGCAGATCACGGTCCCCTCGCCGACGGCGCCCACTTATCGGACCGGTCTGCTAGCGCGCTGTCCCGGTGGCGCGGCGGAACCGGCGCCGGACCACTCGAACCCGTGGATTCCAGAGCCCAGTGTGTGCAACCCGGCGGACGATCACAAGTGAGGCGCCTGGTCGCGCTTCTCGCCGTCGCCGGCATCGCCTTCGCGGGCGTGGCGGCGCTGACCGGCCAGCGCGGTTACGGCGGCTCGGGCTACACGGTCGACGCCATCTTCGACCAGGCCAGCGGGCTGATCCCCCAGAACAACGTGATGATCGCGGGGGCGAAGGTCGGCATCGTAACCGGCATCTCGCTCACCTCGAACTACCAGGCGCGCGTGCACATGCAGATCGACCGCCGGTACGCGCCGTTCTACGCCGACGCGCGCTGTCAGATCCGCCCGGTGGCGCTGATCGGAGAGATGGAGGTCAACTGCGACCCCGGAACGGCCGCGAGCGGGCTGCTGCGGGCCACGCGCGGCGAGCCGCCGACGGTGCCGGTTGCGATGACGACTGTCCCGGTGGATCTCACCGACCTGTTCGACATCTGGTCCGCGCCGGTGAGCCAGCGCGTGTCGATCGTCCTGTGGACGCTTGGCGCCGGCCTGGCCGGCCGCGGCGAGGATCTGAACGGCGTCCTCGAGCGCTCCAATCCGACGCTGATGCTGGCCCGCCAGACGATCACCACGCTCGACGATCAGCGCGCGGCGCTGCAGTCGCTGCTCGACGGCTCGGACCGGCTGCTGGCCAGAGTGGCGCCGAGATCACCGCCGCTCACCGTGGCGCGCTGGCGCAGTCGGTCCAGCGGTTGCCCGCCCTGCTGGGTGCGGCCCGGCCGGCGCTCGCCCAACTCCAGCTCGTGGCCACCGATGCCACCCCGGTGCTCGGCGATCTGCGTGACGCCGCGCCGGGCTTGAACCGGACGGTCGCCGACGTCGTGCCGCTGGTCGATGCGGCCCGCCCGGCACTCAGCGCCGTCAGCCTCCTGTCCCGCCGGGGGCTGCGGGCGCTTCCCTCGCTCACGCCCCTGGCGTCCGAGCTGACCGAGTTCGCCCACGCCGGGCTTCCGGTGGCGAGCCTGCTCAGCGCGCTCTTCACCAACATGCAGCAGCGCGGCTTCATCGAGGGTCTGAACGATTTCCCGTACTACGTCGGATCGTCGCTGGCCAGGTTCGACGCCACATCCCACCTGAGCGCCAGCAACTTCCTGACCAGCTTGTGCGGCGGCTCCAATGAGAGCGCCTACGCGGCCTGCTCCGCTCGCTACGGCGCGCCCGTGGCCTCCGCGTCGGCGTCGGTGCGCGGCCGTCGAACTTCCGCACGGTCCTCTCCGGGTGTGCCGGCCCGCCAGCCGGCACACCCGGCTCCACCGTCATCGCAAGACGCCCCCGCTCCGACCGCTGGCACGGCTGCGCCGACCGCCGCCGGCCAGGCGACCGCCGCCGCGCAGACGCTGAAGAGCCTGATCGCCTACCTGCTGAAGTGATGCGCCGGTATCGCACCCCGATCCTCGCCACGCTGACCAACCCGCTCCTGATCGGCGCGATCGTGATCCTGTGGACGGGGATCGCCGTCTATATCTCGAGCACAGCCCAGAACGGGCTTCCGTTCCTTGAGACCTACCAGGTCGCTGTCGACCTCCCCGACGCCGCTCACCTCGCCGTGAACGACGATGTCCGGATCGGCGGAGCCCGGGTCGGTCAGGTCAGGTCGATAACCGCGGAGCTCCGACCCAGCGCGGCACCGTACGCGCGGGTGACTCTGGCCCTGTCCCGCGGCGTCGCGGTGCCGGTGGATTCCACCTTTGAGGTGCTCCCCGCCTCGATCCTCGGTGCGCAGTACCTCGCCCTGACCCCCGGGGACTCACGCCGTCGCGTCCCGGACGGAGGCACCCTTCCCCTGTCGCAGGCGCGGGTGGCGGTGCAGCTGAGCGACACCTTCGATGCCTTCGGCCAGCCGACTGCGAGCAACATCCAGAACACCATCATCGGGCTGGGTAACGCGCTGGCGGGACGCGGCGCCGACCTGAACGACACGATCGCGGCGGCGGCCGAGCTGCTACCTCCGCTGGACCGCGTGCTCCAGCTGCTCGATGCCCGGCGGGCCGATGTGGCGGGCTTCATCCGCGGCGCTGCCACCACCGTCGGCGCTCTCGCGCCGGTGGCCGGCCAGCTCGTCGCCCTGCTGCAGAACGGCTCGACCACGCTGGAGGCCATCAACGCCGGCGGCGCCTCGCTCGGGCAAGCCCTCGACCGGCTGCCCGGGACCGAGACGGTCTCGACCCAGGCGCTGTCGGAGTTACTGCCGGTACTGAGGAATGCAGCCACGCTGACGCAGGCGCTCCGGCCCGCCGCGCCGAAGCTCACCGGCACCACAGACGCGCTGGCCGCCGCCTTCGAGACGGCGACGACGGTCCTGCACCGCCTGCCGGGGCCGCTGAGCGGACTTTCGGTCACGCTGTCCAGGTTGGGCGTCGCCGCGCCCCCGTTCCGGCAGGCGCTTGCCCAGCTTACCCCGGCGGTCGGCTCCCTGAAGGCGATCCTCGACCTGCTTGAGCCCGCGCAGGTCGACTGCAATGTCGCCGGCCTGTTCGTCCGCAACGTGGACTCAGCCTTCAGCGACGGGGACAGCGCCGGGTCCTGGTATCGGATCGTGCTGATCGGCCTTCCGCCCGGCCAGTACCTGCAGGAGCCCGCGCCGGCGAGCAACCTGCACATGAACTACTACCCCCAGGAGAACGCGCAGGAGTGCCAGGCGGGCAATGAGCCCTACAAGCCCGGCCAGGACATCGGCAACCCCGGCCCCACGTCGAACACCACGCAGTTGACCTACCCGCCGCCCGGGGTGACGCAGCTGGCCCAGCAGGCAGGCGTTCTGCCGGGCGGCTCGGGAGGCAAAGGATGAGCGTTGCGGAGCGCTCGTCACGTCCGTCCCGGGACGGCACCGCGACCGGTTGGCGGCGTGGTTCGGGTCCCTACCCGTTCGCGATCGCCGGTCTGCTGCTGATCGCGCTGATCACCTACGCAGCGTTCGAACACCGGCTGCCGTTCATCGGAGGCGGAGGCTTCACCGTCAACGCGATCGTCCAGAACACGAGCGAGCTCAGCGCGGGCTCGCCGGTGCGGATCGCCGGGGTCGACGTTGGCAGCGTCAGCCGCGTCGGTCACGGTCCGGGCGACAGCGCCCGGGTGACGATGACGATCGCCGCCAACGGCCTGCCCATCCATCGCGACGCCACCCTCGAGATCCGGCCCCGGTTGTTCCTCGAGGGCAACTTCTACGTCGACCTCCGTCCGGGCAGCCCGGATGCCCCGGCCATCAAGAGCGGCGGCACGATCCCGGAGGCGCAGACCAGCGAGGCAGTCCAGCTGGACCAGCTCCTGTCCACCTTCGACATTCCGACCCGGGAGGGCGTCAAGGAGACGATCACCGGACTGAGCCAGGCGCTGTCGGGTGGCGGCGCCCAGGGGCTGCGCGCCACGACCGAGGAGCTGGCGCCCGTCCTCAAGCAGACCGCGTGGCTGACCCAGGCATTGAGGGGCCAGGCGCCACACGACCTGTCGAACCTGATCCGGGCAGCCGCGCAGGTCACCGGCACGCTCGCCCAGCGCGACGCCCAGCTCGCCGATCTGGTCACCAGGACCGATCAGGTGGCCGGCACGCTGGCCGCCCACGACGCGGCCCTGGCGGCGAGCCTCGACGGGCTTGACTCGCTCGACCGTGAAATTCCCGGGCCGCTTCAGGCGCTCGACACGGCGCTGGGTCCCCTACGCGCGTTCAGCGCCTCGGTGGAGCCGGCGCTGCGGGTCGCGCCCCCCGTGCTCAGCGAGACCACCGGGCTGCTCGATCAGCTGGCGCTGCTCTCCCGCCCTTCCGAGCTGCCGCGCTTGCTGGCGTTGCTGGCTCCGGCCGTGGCTCGGCTCCCAACGCTCGAGCAACGCCTTGACGGTCTGTTCCCGCTCGTGACGCCGGTGGCCGAGTGCGTGTCGCGCCACGTCCTGCCCGTCCTGAATGCCACCGTGCCCGACGGCAAGCTGTCTAGCGGCCGTCCCGTCTGGGAGGAGCTCGGCTACCTGTCAGTCGCGCTGGCCAGCTACGCGCAGGACTTCGACGGCAACGGCAACTACCCCCGGGCCCTCGGGGCGCAGGGCGACCAGACCGTCTCGACGGGCTCGATCCCGGGCGAGGGCCAGCTGTTCGCCAACGTCTCTGAGCCAATCCTCGGCACCCGTCCGGTGTGGCTCGGCCCCGGGGTCCAGCCGCCATACCGTCCCGATCAGCCCTGCATCGATCAGCCGCCGGTCAACCTCCAGGCGACGACGGGGCCCTCCGATGTGCGGCTCGTGCCCGCGGGCGCGGCCAAGCTCCCGTCGGTGCTGGTCCGTGGCGCGGCGATGCTGCGCCGCCAGCTCGCCAGGGAGCTGGCCGGCGCCGGGCGCCAGGAGCGCTGATGCTGCGCCGCGCCGTCCGCCGCTACCTCCGAGCCTTTGTGGTGATCGTCGCGCTGATGGTCACGGGCACCGCCACCACGCTTTACATCCTCATCCACGAACGGTTCCCGGTGCCGTTCCAGGACACCTATGCGCTGAACGCCGAGTTCAGCACCGCCGACAGCGCCGCCGGCGGCGAGGGCCTGCCGGTGACCGTCGCCGGTGTCCAGGTCGGGACGATCCGCAATGTGACCGTGCGCGACGGCTACGCGTTCGTGCAGATGGCGATCGACCATTCGATCCTGCCCCACGTGTACGCCAATGCGCGGGCCAAGCTGATGCCCGACACGCCGCTCAAGGACATGGAGGTGCGGATCGCGCCCGGCGGGCCTCCGGCCAGACCACTGCGTCCTGGCGCGACGATCCCGCTGGCTGGAACCGAGAGCCCGATCGATCTCGACGAGCTCCTGTCCGCCCTCGACACCGACACCCGGGCCTACCTGTCGATGCTGGTATCGGGTTCGGCGGAGGGGTTGAACGGACGCGGCCTCGACGTCCGGGCGATGCTGCGGGCCCTCGGGCCGACGACGGCCGAGGTGCGCCAGCTCGGCGACGCCCTGGTCGGGCGCCGGCAGGAGCTCGCGCAGGTCGTGCACAACCTCGCGCTGGTCGCCGAGGCGGCCGGCGCGAGCGACCGGCAGATCGGCCAGGTGGTTGACGCCGGGGACGCCACCCTGTCGTCGCTCTCGAGCCAGGACACCGCGCTGGGCAACTCGCTGTCGCAACTCCCCGGGACGCTGTCGGTGGCGCGGACCACGCTGACCCACGTGACCGGCCTGGCCGACCTCCTCGGGCCGACGCTGACCGCGCTGCAGCCGGCCGTGCGGCGGCTGCCCTCGGCGCTGAGGGCGCTCGGTCCGCTGGCGGTGCAGGCCACCCCCATCGTGCGCGATGGGCTGCGCCCGCTCGTGGAGAAGCTGGAGCCGTTCGCGGCCGCGCTCGCTCCGGCCGTGCGCGACCTCAGTGCCCAGACCCCCGACCTGATCGCCGCCTTCCACATCCTGAACTACGTGGCTAACGAGACGGGTTACGACAAGCCTGGATCGTGGCCGGGATTCTTGTACTGGACCGCGTGGGCGCTCCACAACACCAACTCGACCTACTCGACCGAGGATGCCAACGGCGCCGTCGCGCGCGCCCTTCTGCTCGTGTCGTGCAGCACGCTGAGCTCGCAGCCGGAGATCGGCGCGTTCCTCCAGAAGCTGCTGGCCATCAACCCGGTGTGTGGAACGGGGTAGCCGACGATGCAGACTCAAGCCCCAAGTCGAGCGCGCGTGACGATCGCGGCTCTGTTCGCGCTCTCGTGCGTCGGCCTGACGATCTTCGTCTGGCTGTCGTTTGGCGGCTCGGTCCCGTTCGCGCCCAAGGGCTACGAGGTGCGGATCCTGTTCCCCGACGCGTCGAACCTCCAGGTCGGCGGAGACGTCCGGATCTCCGGCGTCAACGTTGGGAAGGTGGTCGCCATCTCCCACCGGGAGCTGAGCACGGAGGCGACGATCCAGCTCGACCAGCGCTTCGCTCCGTTGCCTTCCGATGCGCTGGCGATCATCCGCAACAAGACGCTGCTCGGAGAGACCTACATCGATCTGACCCCCGGCACCCCGGCCGCCGCGAAGATTCCCGACGGGGGATTGCTTTCGAGCCAGAACGTCGAGCAGATCCAGACGATCGACCAGGTGCTCGGGACCTTCGACGCTCGCACGCGTGAGCAGTTCAAGCAGTTCATGGCCGAGTTCGCCGCCGGGTTAAAGGGTCGGGACACGGACATCAACGATGCGCTCGGCAATCTCGCTCCGACCGCGCAGGAGATCGCGACCGTCTCACAGGTTCTCGACCAGCAGCGCAGCTCCCTGGCGGTCCTGCTTCACGACGGCTCCGGTGTGCTGCAGTCGCTGGGCCAGCGCGAGGCCGACCTGCAGAGCGTGGTCGACGCCGGCGATCAGGTGCTCGCGGTGACGGCGACGCGCAACCGCGCGCTCACCGCCACCGTCAACGCGCTGCCTCCGTTCCTGAGCGATCTGCGCAGCACGATGGCCATCGCCGGGACGGCGGCACTGCAGGCGGGCCCGACCCTGAAGGCCCTGCTCCCGGCCGCCCCTCTGCTCTCGCCCGCGCTCGACTCGCTTGACGCTCTCGCGCCCCAACTGCGCAGCACGCTCAGCGGGCTGCTCCCGGTCGTCAAGGCGCTGGGCCCGGCCCTGCCGGCGCTCGACCACCTGATCGCTCGGGTGCGGCCGTTCTCGGAGGCCGTCACCAAGGCGGGTGAGCAGATCGACCCGATGCTGGCCGTGGTCAGCTTGTATCGCCAGGAGCTCGTGTCGCTGTTCGCCAATGTCGGCGACGGGATGCAGGCCTCACTCCCCGGCCCCGGCGGGACGCCGCTGCACTACGTCCGCGGAATCGACGTGATCACCAACGAAGACGCATTCGGCTATGCCTACCGTCCCGGAACCAACCGGTACAACCCGTACATCAAGCCCGGCGGCGTAACCAACCTCGTCACCGGCCTGCAGGCGTTCGACTGCGCCAACGTGTCAAACCCGGTCCCGATCCCGGTCTTCGGCACCGGCGGGCCACCGCCGTGCCATCAGCAGGGGCCGTGGACGTTCGAGGGCATGAGCCTCGACTACCCGCACGTGCAGGCCGGGAAGTGACTTGTTGATTGAGGCGGGAGCGCCGGGTTCAGGGTGCGCCCGCAGGCAGCAGCTCGACGGTAAGCGACGAGGGGGCACCGGCATCGCGCTCGACCGTGTAGACGCCGCCGGCCAGCTCAGGAAGCTGCGGCGGGAGCGGAGTGAGGTGCGGTGTGTCGGTCGTGGAGAGGGTGAGCCGCAGCCGGTCTCCTGCGCCGATCGTGACCATCGTCGGGAAGATCTGGATCTGGTACTCGGTGACCTTCCCCGGCGTGACCGGGGTGGCAGATGCTTCCGTATATGGGTGGTAGGGCAGCAGCGTCATGCCGTCTGCCGTCCACGAGCGGCTTTGGTTCACCGCTCGCAGCGATCCGAGCAGGGCGCCCTCGGTCAGCGGATAGGAGGTGCCGTTCGGGGTCACGTCTTCCAGTTCGGCCACGAGCTCGGTCTCGGTGGTGGTCGCGCTCGCGTAGACGGTGGCGGTGATCGGCCCGGCCACGGCTTGGGCCCGCGCAAACGGAGCTGAGGTGTAGCTGACCTCCCACGGTCCGGTCTGCGAGAGTCCGTTGTTGTCGGCGCACGGCGCCAGCAGCCCCGCGGTGTGGGCCGGGATCGAGATGCCGCCCATCGACCACTGGTCGATCGGCCGGGAGCACGGATTGCCGGACGGGCTCCAAACGATCGCGTCGCCGGTGCTCACGCGGGGCGGTGCCGTGCGGGTCAGTGCGTCGCCCGCGCCGAAGTAGAACCGCGTCGGTGTGGCGTGTGTGAACGGGTAGGTCGTCGTCTCATCGAACTGGCCGGTGCCGAGGTCGTAGTAGTGCAGCGGCGTCGGGGTGCGGGCCATGCCCGTCTTCTCGCCCTTGAGCCAGGTGTCGAACCACTCCAGCTCGAGCGGATCGACGTCGACGCTCGACCCGTTCAGGTGTTCCCACGGCCCGTCGATGAGCTGGTAGCGGCCCGTCGTCCGCTGACCGGCTCGCATCGGCGCGGTCACGCTGCGACCGTCCCAGGCGTTCTGCAGCTCCGCGTAGTTGAGCGGCTCTCCGTTCTGGAAGAGGTCGAACTCGCCGCCAACGAGGTACGCCGGGATGTCGTTGGCCACGATCCGGCGGAGGATGTTCTCCGGGTTGCGATCCTGCCAATAGGTCTCGTCGTAGGCCTCGTCGCCACCTTCGAGCACGTTCTCGGTCGTCGCGGCGTGGTAGGTCGCCAGCCCGTCCACGTGATCGGTTTCGATCCCGGCCAGGTCGGAGAGCAGCTCCGGATCGCTCGCCGTGTCCTCGAACGGGGTGGCCGTGTTCAGCGCACCCGTCAGGCCGAGATAGATCTCGCTGAACTCAAAGTCGAGCAGCCCGCCCATGAACGAGGTGTCCCGGTAGATGTCGTTGGCCGACACCATCGGGAAGATCGCCTTCAGCGGCGAGTGCTTGCCGATTGCGCCCGCGAGCAGCAACTGGTCGATCCCGAGGTACGACGGCCCGTAGGTGCCGACCCGGCCGTCGGAATGCGGCAGGTGGGCCGCCCAGTCGACGACCTTGATCGCGTCCTGTTGCTGGATCGGGTCGAACAGGCCCCAGCTGCCGTTGGAATCGCCGCTCCCGCGCACGTCCTCAACGATCTCGATATAGCCGCGCTGGGCGAGGTAGTTGTCGGCGCCCCCGGTCGCTGCGCCGCCTCCCGGCGAGGCGGCCGAGCCCGGGGTGCTGGAGCCGCCCTGGCCCTTGCCGTACGGGGTCATCGTGAGCAGAACCGGGAAGCGACCCGGCGCCGCCTGCCCGGACGCGAGCGTGGGGTAGATCTCGTTGACCCGAATCGTCGTGCCGTCGGCGCCCGCGACGGCGATGTCGTTGATCGAGGCCGTCCCATAGATCGCCTTCTGCGGCTGCCACTTGCTGGTCGGAGCTGAGCTGGCGGAGATCACGCCGGCCGGCAGGGTGGGGTCGAGCCCGATCAGGCTCGAAGGAGCCGATTCCACGGCTGGCGCGCCTTGGGGAGGTTGCGGGGTGATCGCCGAGGCTGACACGGCGCTGAGGCCGGCGCAGCACAGACCGATGCCACATACCCCCGCGACGGTCAACCGGCGACGCAGACGGGCGCTTGAGCGCGGACTCCTACCACCGGGGCGCGAACCACCGCCCGCTCGCGAACGGTCCTCGTACCACTCCCGCATCGATCTCTCCTGATCTCGCATGCCTGCCGTGTGCATTACGGAAAAGACCAGCTCACACCCGCTGCGGCGGTCCTCCCGGACAATCGCGGACGAGTTTAGTTCATGAATCGGGACTTTTCGACAGTCACTTCACATCCCGGGGTTCCATGGACGCAGCATAGGCTCGCACGCTGCGGCACGGCAACCGGTCTTACGGAATGACCGTGTCGAGCGGAGCCGGCTTGCCTATATGGAAACCCTGACCGTAATCCACGCCCAGGATTCGCAATAGCTCGACGGACTGCTGGTCGCTGACGTATTCGGCAATCGTCTTCATATCCAGGCCCCGAGCCACCTCGACCATGGCCTTCACCATGCGCTGGTCGACCGGACTCGTGGCGAGCTTTTCGATGAAGTCGCCGTCGATCTTGAGGTAGTCGAGTGGCAGGTACTTGAGGTAATAGAACGAGCCAAAGCCGGCGCCGAAGTCGTCGAGGGCAAAGCGGCATCCGAGTTGGTTCAGCCCGCGAGCGAACCTGGCCGCCTCCTCCATGTTGGCGATCGCCGCGGTTTCTGTGATCTCGAAGATCAACTTGCCCGGATCGAGGCCGGTGTCGGCGAGATCACGAGCGATCAACTCGGGCAGCTCCGGATCACCCACCGACTTACCCGAGAGGTTTATCTCGAGTAGGAGTTCGATGTCGCTGCCGCTTCCGCTCAAACGCGCCAGCGTTGCGATCGCCTCGTGGACGACCCAGCGGTCGATGTCCCTGATCAGGCCGAAGCGCTCCGCCGGAGGGAGAAAGGCCCCGGGCAGGATGACTTCGCCGTCATCCTCGCCTTGCATGCGCAACAGCAGCTCGTACTGAGATACCCGATCAGTCGCCAGGTCGAGGATCGGCTGGCAGTAGAGCATGAACCCATCGTTCGCGAGCGCGTGCCGGATCCGCTCGGTCCAGGGCATCCCTGCTCTACGTCGCATCCTCGTCCCGACCTCGGACGTGTACACCGCGTGGCGATCCCGGCCGGCCTCCTTGGCTTCGTACATCGCGACGTCGGCCTCGACGAGAACCTCCTCCGCGGTGAGCTCCTGCTGGCCTAGGACAGTTACTCCGATGCTCGTCGTCACTCGAATCGGACGGTCGGCCGCCACGACAGTGTGTGCCCGGACGGCATGAACCAGGTTCCGGGCTATCTCGTCGGCGTGTTCGCGCCCCACCTGAGGCAGGAGAACGGCGAACTCGTCGCCGCCCAGCCGCGCCAGGACATCGGTGGCGCGAGAGCAGCGACGCAACAGCCCCGCGATTCCTCGCAGCAGCTCGTCGCCGCCCTGGTGGCCGAGGAGGTCGTTGATGTACTTGAAGTTGTCGAGGTCGAGGAGCAGCACGGCGCCACCGCCGTAACGCTGGGTGTAGGCGACCTGACGCACGAGCTCCTCCTCGAAGCGACGGCGGTTGAAGAGCCCCGTGAGCACGTCATGGTCTGCCAGGTACTTCAGCTGGGACTCGAATCGCTTGCGTTCGGTCGTGTCGTTGAAGGTGAGCACGGCACCGGTGATGTCGGCACCCCTCCGCATCGCCGTGCGGATGTACTCGACCGGGAAGGAGCTTCCGTCGCCACGCCAGAAAACGTCCTCGCCTGACTTGCTCGCGCCGCCGGCGCTTGACCGGGTGACAAGTGGACAGGCATCCGCCGAGTGCGACGCGTTCCGGCTGCCATCGCAGTGCACGATGTCGTGGATCAGGGTGCCGATGATCTCCTCAGTGCTACGACCGAGAATGGCCGCGGCGGCTGGGTTGACAAAAGTCGTACGGCCATTGACACCAAACCCGATGATGCCCTCACCGGCTGATTCGAGTACAGCCTGCTGCTGCTGGGCGAGGTAGTGGCGCTCGTCCTCGCCACGCGCGCGCTCCACCACGCGCCCCAGCTGAGTGCCGATCTGTGCCATCAGATGCAGGAGGTTGGCGTCCGGCTCGGCCAGCGTGAGCGAAAAGAACTCGATCGCTGCCACAACCTCGGGCCCGGTCACCACGGGAAACGCAAACGCCGCGGCCAGGCCGGCGCCACGTGCGACATCCGCCCGCGGGAAGTTCTCATCTTCGCGGACGTCGCGAATCCACGCCGGCGCGCATGAGGCGACGACCCGGCCCGGGAGGCCGACCCCAGCGGTAAAGGAGGTCGATTCGGTGGCCTCACGGAAGGCCGCGAGACGCACGGGATCTTCGAGGTGCCAGATCGCCGTCGGCTTCAGCTGCTGGGACTTGACGTCGAGCATGTAGACGTGGCCGACAGGCCAGCCGGTGTGGGCGCAGATGGCGTCCACTGCCACCTGTAGCGCCTCGTCGACCGTCGAGGCCTCGTTGGATGCTCGCGCGACGAGTTCGAGCAGCTGAACCTCGCTGCGCCGCTCGTACAGGTCGCGCGTGACCCGCTCGGCGATCTGCTCGGCCTCCAGACGCGCGGCGTGCTCACGCGCCAGACGGCGCCGAAGCCGCGTGAGCTCGTCCGCGGGAGGTGGGACGTCACCCGGGGGAGACTCGACCTCCTTATCCACCCTGGGCGTCCCCGAAGGCGATCTCGAGTACGCACTTGGGATCGCCCAGTTTCATGCATCGGGTGTGCTCGATCGAAGCCGTCTGTCCGTAGTGGTCGGCCGCGCCTTCGATCAAACCCTCGGCGAACGAACAGAGTTGCCGCGGGGACGCGTAGCCCATTACGAGCACCTCATCGGATGCGGCGTCGAAGTCGAAAACCGGAACATCCGCGCCTGGATACAGCTTGCGCACCTCGGGATGAATGATGTCGTTCAGCGTGAGGATGAACGGACGGGCCGAGTCGTGCGCGGCGAAGAAGTGCGAATGGCCCTCGGCCAGCAGTGGCAGGGCGTTGCGTCCGAACCAGCGGACGATCTCGTCCGGCGGCGAGTCCAGCGCGGAGGAGGCCGCGCCCACCAGCGCGATCAGATCGCCATCCGGATAGCCCCCGAGGGACGTGTAGGCGCCCTCCAGCCCAGCGGCATCGAGCAGATCGTCCCAGACCGCCTCGCCGTAGTCACGTGAGACGACCTCCTGCAGCAGGTTGAACACGACACCCTTCATTGAAGCCTCCTGTCCCCGGAATGGTCGTCGCGCAACTTATCGCCCACTTCGGCGGCCCTCAGTACACGAGAGACCGCCTGCGCGCGGGCGGTGGCAGTCGCATGGCTAGGGCTCGAGCACGACCGCGGCTTCCGGAGTCGCGACGTGGAAGCTGAAGCTCTCCTCGATGTACAACCGCACGACCTCGCCGTCGTGCGATTCGTAGCCGATCGACAGATCCTGACCTGAGTCGAACACGAAGTCGCCGCCCCTCAAGCTCAGCACGATCGCCCCTTGGGCGCCGGGCGCCCAGACGAACGGTCCGTCGAGGATCTTGCGCAGATGGTCGAGCAGCGGGTATCCACCGTGCTCGGCGGTCTCGACCACGCGGCGGTATTGCTCACGGCCGAGGGCGAGCCCGTAGGGGCCGGTGATGCCGTTACACAGGAGCCGTTCCACGGCACTGGCCACATGCTGGGGATAGCGATCCGTCGCCTCGCCGAGGCGTAGGTGCTCATGAGGCGTGATCTCGCTGATCCCGGTTATCGCGTCCTTCCAGCCGTGAAACACCGCGATGTTCTCCGCCAGCGCGATCTGGTGTGCAGCCTGATCGAGCGGCTCGAGGTCGATGTCGTCGGCGCCGCGATCGGCGTCCCGCAACTGTGATCGCGACAGCTCAAACGTCGCCCGGAGCTCCACCAGGGGCAGAACCCGCCGCTGCAAACCCGATACCCCATCGGACGGTGCGGAGGTCAGCGGGTTGGTCCGTCCGAGGTTGGTGGCCGAATGCTCCCAGCCGTGTGGCCCGGAGAAGTCGATCAGCTTGCGAGCGGCGAGCGCCGGCGCGAGTCGTTCGCGCGCTTCCTCGTCGAGCAGCTTCCAGCCGGCGTTGCTGATGGGCGCGTGGGAGCGAAGCAGGTGGTTCATCGCAAGCCTCCCCTCAGGCTCCCAATCCCGAGCGATCCATCCTCGAAGGCACCCTCGGTTTGCGAGCCGCCACCCTCGAAGGCTTCAGCCTCGGCCTCTTCACCGTGCTCGACGATGTCGCCGGACCGGAACAGGATCCCCTGTGCGACCTCTCGCCACGGCGGGGTCCGTCGCAGCAGGAACTCGAGATCCATGCTGAAGTGCTTGTACTCCTCGCCCAATGCGTCGCGCATCACCGCCGCCGCTTCCGGATCGCTCTCGACCGCCAGGCGCTGCTCGTACCAGCCGATTGCCTCGGCTTCCTCGGTCAGAGATGCGCACAGCCGAGCGAATGTCCGCGTGGCCGGCGGCAGCTCGCCAGGCGGCTCGTGGTACTGATCGAAACCCATGGGATCTCCTTGCGTGGGATGGCTCGCTTCACTTTATGCGGAACCATCAGTCGTGTAGCCGGCGCACTCTCTTGAACGGGCGTGTACAGTTGAGGCGTCAGGGAGACGCGGGAGCGTGAGGGAGCGCTAGAGCGTCAGGAAAACGCCACAGCGGGAGGGTTCTATGTCCAAGGTCGGGCTCATTCGTGGAAGGTCGGCAGCCGCGGCGCTAGCGCTCTGTGGCCTCCTGAGCTTCGCGGGCACCGCCCAGGCGCAGACCGGCAAGCAGCGGGCCGAGAGCTTTGCCAAGGCGGAGGTCGCCTACTACGCCGCCAAGCTCCCCAAGGATCTGCGGGCATCGGGCTCGGCCTCGGCCTCGGCTGGGACGACCGTGGACACGGATTGCTTCTCGGCCGCCGACAACAGCATCAATCCTGACGTCGACTCCAGCGGGATCCCCACCAATCCCGCTTGGTTCGAGCGTGACGCGCTCAACCAGTACTGCGCCACGCTGCGCCTCCGTGACCAGTACGCCAGCCCCGCTTACGCCTTCGAGGACGTCGTCCAGGGCGATTCCCTGTGGATCGGACAGCTCGGTGATCAGATCTCCGACGGTCCCGGCCACATTCACGGCGGGCTCACCACCCTGATCCCGGGCTCCCAGGCCGCTGATGCTTTCCGCACGGTCAGTGAATGGGAGCAGCGGACCGGCGGTGACGTCGTGCCGGTGTCGTTCACTTCGTTGGACGGCGCCGTCCTGCGCGGCAACATCTGGTTGCCGCCGCCGGGGACCCCGACGCTCGCCAATGGTGAGTATCCGGGCGTGGTCATCACCGACGGATCGATCCAGGCCTACCAGAACCTCTACTACTGGGCGGCCGAAGGGTTGGCGCAGTACGGCTACGAGGTCATGACCTATGACGTCCAGGGCGAGGGCGACTCCGACCTCCTACCGTCGAGTTGCGAGCCAAGCGCGCAGGAGCTGGAGTCCAGTTCGGTCTGCACCGGCGTTCCCTACCAGCAGAACTACAACTTCTTCCAGGGAGCCGAGGATTCGCTCAGCTACTTCCTCTCCACTCCCTCCGATCCCTACGGCGGCACCTACAACCCGGGTTGGTCCACCCTGGACCGGGGCGACGTCGGCATCGCCGGGCACTCGCTCGGAGCCGAGGCGGTCAGCTGGGTCGGGCAGTGCGACAAACGGGTAAAGGCGATCGTGGCCTGGGACGACCTCTATCCGGTCACCATCTCCCAGTGCCCGAGCAACGTCACGGTGCCCAAGGCCGATCAGGCCAGTGCCGTGCACGCCCCGGCGCTGACCACGACCAACGACTACGAGTTCAATATGGAGCCGCAGACCACGGTTCCCGATCCCAACGGGTCAGGCGAGCTGGGCGGCGGCGGCCTCGACGGCACCGCGGGGTACCTCAGCCTGGTCAAGCAGGGGATCGACTCCGAGATCGTCTCCATCCGCAACGGGACCCACCTCACCTACAGCTACATCCCGTACGTGCTCCCGGCCAACGAGATCGGTGAACGGGTGGCGTTCTATTACACCCTCGCGTGGCTCGACGAGTACCTGCGTGGGGGTCGTGACCCGCTGCTCCCGTCGAGTGACACCGCGTATCACCGATTGACCACGCTCGGCACCTACGATCAGAGCGCCGACCGTAACGACAACACCGCGGACCCGGGCGCGGCCGACATCTCGTTCGGGGCGGGCACCTACAGCGCCACCCAGGCAGCCGCCGATCCGACCGATCCGGCGGCCGGCAACGTCCCCTACGAGATCCAGGGCATCTCGATCCCGGACACGCTCTCCTTCTACTACTACTCCGAGTACAGCCTCCACGATCCGGCAGCCAAGGGCGATCCGCTGAAGACGTGCAACGACATGCTCGGGGGGTGCCCGGCGAAGCAGCCGCCGACGCCGTAACCGCCGGTGGCGGGGACGTTCGGGCGCTGCGCTCTGCGGGCCTCGGGTCGGGCTGAGCGGGCCTCGGGTCGGGGCGAGCGGGCCGTGGGACCTGCTCAAACGAGCAAATCGGCGGCCAGTTCGCCGGATTGCTCGATCCAGCATCTCCAGCGCACGTTTTTGAGCAAACGTCGAGATCCGGGCCTACTTTGTTCGTTTCAGCAGGTCGGCCCCCGCTCGGCTGCTGCCCAAGCTGGGAACATCGACGGGCTGAGACACGACGAAATGAACAGCTCTGACAGCCTCGGACTTGACCTTCCGGCCATCCGGGCCCGGTTTCCCGCCCTGCAGCGGAAGGTCAACGGCACGCCCGTGGTGTACCTGGACGGTCCTGGCGGTTCGCAGACCCCAGCCATCGTCATCGAAGCCGTGGCCGAGTACCTCAGGTCGGACAACGCCAACATGGATGGTCCGTTCCCCACGTCGGTCGCGACCGGCCAGCTGCTTCACGATGCCCGCGAGGCGGCTGCCGACCTCCTGGGATCTGACACCGACGAGGTGATCTTCGGGGCCAACACCACGACGATCAACTTCCTTCTCGCCCACGCGCTGGCGCGGACGCTGAAACGCGGCGACGAGATCATCGTCACCCAACTCGACCACGACGCTAACGTGGCTCCGTGGCTGCACGTCGCCGGCGACCACGGCCTGGCCGTCCGGACCGCACGCCTCGATCCGCACGCCACGACGCTCGACCTGGACCACCTGGAGGCGCTGGTTTCGTCGCGAACCCGCGTCATCGCCTGCACGCTGGCGTCCAACGCCGTCGGGTCCATTCCCGATCCCGAGCGGGTGGCGGCGATCGCTCACGCTGCGGGCGCCCTGATGTGGGTGGACGCAGTCCACATGGCTCCTCACCGCCGGCTCAACCGAGCCGCGATGAAGGCGGACGTGCTCCTCACCTCCGCCTATAAGTACTTCGGGCCGCATCTCGGCGTGGCCGCCCTACGCCGCGACCTGGCGCAGTCGCTGCCCGCCGACAGAGTGCGCCCAGCCGACGAGGTGCCGGCCGGCCACCGGTTTGAGACGGGCACCCTCTGTCACGAGGCGATCGCCGGCTTCCTGGCTGCCGTCGAGTATCTCGAGTCGCTCGGCGCGCAGGCCGCGCGGCGATCCGAACGGCTCGACCTCGCCTACGCCAGGATCGAGGTCCACGAGGCGGCGCTGACCCGGCGCACGCTGCAGCGACTCGCCGAGATACCCGGGCTGGCGCTCTATGGCATCGCGGATCCCGAGCGCGCTACCCAGCGGACTCCGACCTTCTGCTTCAACCTGGACGGCTGGTCTGCAGCCAAGCTCAGCGCATCGCTCGGCGAGCGCGGGCTGTTCACCTACCCCGGCAACTACTACGCGCTCGGCGTCATGGACGCACTTGGGCTCCAGAAGTCGGGCGGCGCCGTCCGCGCCGGCTACCTGCACTACACCACTCCCGAGGAGGCCGACCGCCTCTGCGACGCCCTCACCGCGCTGGCCCGCGGCTGACGGCGTGCTCCCCCAGAGCACACCCCGGCTTCACTCGAACGCGAACGTAGCCTGGTCCGGGAAGATCTCCGGCAAGCCGTCGCTGACGCGGTCGGGAAAGTCGGCCGGCCGCTTCTCGAGGAAGGCCGTCACGCCCTCCCGCGCGTCCGCCGATTGGCCCCTCAGGAACATCCCGCGCGAGTCGGCGCGGTGCGCGACCATCGGGTGCTGAGCCCCGAGCATGTTCCAGAGGAGCCGGCGAGCCAGAGCCACCGACACCGGCGCGGTGTTCACCGCGATCTCCTGTGCCAGGGCGTAGGCCGCCTCGAGCAGCTCGCCGGGCGGATGCAGGCTGCGCACGAGACCTCCCTCATGCGCCTCGGCGGCCGAGAAGACACGCCCGGTGGCGACCCACTCCATGGCCCGGCTGATCCCGACGATCCGCGGCAGGAACCAGCTCGAGCAGGCCTCCGGCACGATGCCCCGGCGGGCGAAGACGAAGCCGATCCTGGCCTCCTCCGATGCCAGCCGGATGTCCATCGGCAAGGTCATCGTGGCCCCAACGCCGACGGCGGGGCCATTGATCGCGGCGATGACGGGCTTGGTGCACTCGAACACGCGCAGGGTGAAGAGTCCGCCGTTGTCCCGCGGAACCGGCCCTTCGTCCTCGCGGGCCCGGAAGTCGAACGTCTCCCCGCCGCCGGCGAGGTCAGCGCCGGCGCAGAACGCCCGGCCCGCCCCGGTGAGTACGACCGCCCGCACCTCATCATCGGAGTCGGCCTGGTCGAAGGCCTCCAGCAGCTCGCGCGCCATAGTCGCCGTCCAGGCATTGAGGCGTTCGGGGCGGTTGAGGGTGATCGTCATCACCCGGTCCTCGATGTCGATGCGGATCTGTTCGTGGGGCAAGGGTTGCCGTCCTCTCCGTTTGCGTGCGGTTGCATAAGTGGGCGCTCGCAGGCATTAGGGCGAGCTTCCGTAGTTTTCCGTCCGTAAAACCGTTAAGCTTTGGCGTAAGTCTGCCGATAAGGCGATTGAGGACCGGTTTATGCCCAACAGAACCTGGCCTCTTTTATGCCCACCCAGCTGGATGAGGTGACCCCCCCAAAATGCCACTCCTGTCGCGCGCGCTTCGAGGAAGAGAAGCCCCGACCGAAGCCGCTCCCGAACCGCTGCAGTCGGTCGCCGCGGTTCTAGCCAACATCGAGTCGTCGCAGTTCGGCGGCGAACTCTCTCGCCGGGAGTACCGGGAGCTCATCTCCGAGCGCCGCCGCTCTCAGCAAGAGGCATGGACGCCGATTCGCGAAGCCGCACGTGGTCGCGGTCTTCGCTAGTCCCATCCCCCAGGTTTGAGTCCATCCGACCGGAGGAGCCGCGGCCTCGCCGAGGCTCCTCCGCGTCTTTGCCTGTAGCACGCCGCCCGCGCGGGGCAGGCAGACACAACGACGGCCTACATTTCAGCCGTGGTCGATCGGCACACCCACGAGATGATCGAGGTCCCGGAACGCGGCCGCGTGTTCGCGCGGCCCATGCGACCCGGGCTCGGAGATTGCGCTCCGTCGGGACGGATCCGGCTCGACGCGCTGGCCCGGTGGCTTCAGGACATCGCCTACGGGGACGTTGAGGACGTCGGGCTTGAGAACGCAGCCGTGTGGGTCGTGCGGCGCATGAGGATGCATGTCGAGCGGTTTCCCCGCTTCGGCGAGCACCTGGTCGTTCGGACGTTCTGCAGCGGGATCGGCAGGATGTGGGCGGAGCGTCGTACCAGCATCGTCCGCCAGGGAGAGGCGCAGGCCGACGTCGAGGCGGTGGCGCTGTGGGTTCATCTCGACCCGGTGGCGCGTCGACCCTCGCCCTTGACTTCGGCCGAGATGGAGGTCTACGGCGGGACGGGCGCCGACCGTCGCGTCACCGCACGGCTCAGGCATCCGGCCCCCGATGGCGCGAAGCCGAGCGGTGGCTGGCGCTTTCGCGCCGCGGACTGCGACCTCGCTGATCACGTCAACAACGCCGCCTACTGGGCGCTGCTGGAGGAGGAGCTCATCGGCGGCCCGGATCCCGTCCGGATGGACGTTGAGATCGAGTTCCGGACTCCTGCCCAGCCCGGCGACAAGCAGATCCTGGCCGACGGGACGCGGCGCTGGATCACCGACGGCAGCGGCGAGACTCACGCCTCGTTTCTTCTAAGCCAGCTCGAGGTGGACTAAGAAACCGCTCTCAGAAGACCGCCGGATCCGCTGCCTCATCGACGTGGCGCTGGATGTGACCTTGACGAAGCGCAGTCCGGCCGTCTGGCCGAAGCCCGCCCACGAACACCAGCGGCATCGGGTACCAGGCCTTCGTTTGCCTCGGTGAGGGCGGCCGACGCTCTGGCGGTTCCGCCCGGCGGCAGGGTCAACGTGAACCAAACGGTCTTGGCCGAGTTTGCGTCGAAGCGCACTCCCCAACGCGCCGACAGCATGTCGACGATCAGCAGTCCGCGACCGCTCGGATCCTGAGGCTCCGGCGCGCGCATGGCCGGGCGGCCGCCTCCCCGGTCGACCACCTCCACTCGGATCTCCTCCTCGTCCTGGGCGACGGTCAGCTCGAAGCTCGCGTTCACGTGTCGGATGCAGTTGGAAGCCAGCTCGGAGACCATCAGCTCGACCGCCTCGACCACCTCTGTCGGGGAACCGGCCAGGGCACTGGTGGCAAATCGCCGTGCCGCGGCGACCGAGCGTGGCTCTGCCGGGAAGTTGTGGGTCAGTTTCACGGCGACAGCTCCAGCGTCGCGTCCAGCCCCATAGCGGTGAGGACGCGCCGGATCAACGGCGATGGATTTCGTAGTTCCATGTGATCGACGAGCGCCGCCCACCGCACCCACAGTGCGATCGCGGAGCTGTCGGCGAACTCCAGTCCTTGCGCCTCGACCACGATCCGCTGCGGTGAGCTCTCGAGCGCGTGCGCCACCTGCGCCTCGAGCTCCTCGGTGTTGCTCATGTCGAGCTCGCCGGCCAGCCGGACGAAAACGGTGGCTTCATCCTGGATCGACACTTCCACGCTCAGCGTCGGCTCGGCCTGCTCTTCCGCCTCTAGCTCGTCCATCTCATCCCCACGATTGCTATGTCGTCCTGGTCGTGTTCGTCGGAGAGTTGTTGCACGAGGTTATCCAGCATTTGGGCTAGAGGGCTTACATCGGCCACGGCCGCGGCGCGGAGCCGCTCGAGGCCGATGTCCAGGTTTTCGCCGCGCCGCTCGACGAGCCCGTCGGTGAAGCCCAGCAGTGTCGCCCGTGGTGGCACCTTCACGATCGTCGAGCCGTAGGTCGCGCCCGCCTCCACTCCAATCGGGAGTCCCACGGGGCTGTCCACGAACCGGGCCTCGCCGGCGGCGATCAGCAGCGGGGGCAGATGCCCGGCGCTCGTCACGCAGACCTCGTGCTGCTCGACATCGATCCGGGCGCACAGGACCGTAGCCAGCTGTCCCTGGTGGACCACGCTGATCATCCCGGAGAGCTTGTGCAGGATCGTCTCCGGCGGATCATCCTGGGCGGCATAGGCGTGGATGGCGTAACGCAGCGCCGCCATCGTGGTGCCCGCCTTCAGGCCCCGGCCCGAGACGTCGCCCACCACCACCAGCAGCCGCCCGTGCGAGAGGGAGATCACGTCGTACCAGTCCCCGCCGATATCGACGCTGCGCTCCCCGGCGTGGTAACGCGCGTCCGCCTCGATGCCGGGAACCTCCGGAAGGCTCTCGGGCAGCAGGGCGTGCTGCAAAGTCTGGGCAATCGACCTCTGCTCGGCGTAGAGCTGTCGGTTTGCCGTGGCACTGATCTCCAGGTCCACAGCGAGCCGCTCGGCGTACATCTGACGCTGGGTGAGGCGCAGGACCAAACCGGCCGCGGCAAGTGAGAGCAGCGCTCCGGCGAGCGCGATGATCCAGGGCAACTCCTGCGGGAGGGTGCCGGAGAGCGATCCCTGCGCGGTCATCGCCATCGTTATCGCCGAGTCCCCAAAAGGCACGGAGAGCACCGCCTTGGGGCCGCGGAGGGGCAGGGGGGCGCTGGCGGCCAGCAGGTCTCGCTGGTTCTGGGTAGTGCCGAGGTAGAGCCCGAAGTTCAGCCCGGCGAAGGCCGAATCGCGCTGAACTGGCGAGTGGCGACGCGGAGCCAGCACCGACTCGCCGTAGGCGACGTAGGGGCCCGCTCCACCCGGCGTCCCGAAGGCGTAGCCGAGACGCGGACTGGGATCCGACAGGAGCCCCATCACGCTCAGCGACGGGGAGTGCACGGCAGCGGTCAGGAAGGGCAGCGCCTGCGCCGGCGTCAGCTCCGGCGTGAGGCCGGCCGTCGACACGCGGACGGCCTGCGTGGATGAGATGCGCCACAGTGAGACAGACGCGAACTGCTTGGTCTTGCCCGTCGCGTACGGCGTGATGAACCGCCGGAACTTGGCCACGTCCCCGCCCGTTGCATCGGCCAGTTCGGCCGCCGAGGCTAGCGGCGTCTGGATTCCCGGAACGATCGCGGTGATCACCGATGCGGCGTCCCGCAGCCGCAGCCGCAGCAGCCGGCGCTCGTTGTGAACGTAGACGCTGTGGGTCAGCACCACGAGGACCGCGGTGATCACCAACCCGATGATCAGCGTCGCGCCCGGCAGCCAGTACATCCGGCGTGAGGGCGCCACGCGAACCGGAGCGATCTCCGAGTCGCTGCTGAGTTCGGTACCCCGGTCCTGCTCCACCTCCACGACACTCAGGACTACGGTCCCCCTTCTGCTCTCAGAGCTGGCTTTGGTAAACGGTCCCGCGAGCCCTCGCGCAGTTTCCCACAAATCAGCAATGTGTCCGCGCGCGCCCAACGCACGCATTCCGTCATGCAGTCAGCCTGCGCCGCGCGCGGACGCGGCCGGCCGAGCCCGCAAGCCGGCCGGCCGCGCGCTAACCCTCTCCTACGGGGTCGGGCAGCTCAGCGCGTAGGCGCAGTCGTTGAACGACTGGCCATCGGATGCCAGTGCCGACGGCGTTGCCTCGTTGACCACACCCGTTCCGAGGTCGATCTGGGTCGGGTCGCCTTGAGCGATTGTGTACGTCGTTCCGTTCTCGGTGTAGGTCGACGTCGGACCGAAGTACGTCGTCCCGGTGTCGGCCAGAATCGTCTGGGCTTCCACCGTCGGGGCCTCCAGGATCCACTCGGCCGATGACTCGGAGGACGTGTAGGTGACGTCCTGGCTCCAGCTCCAGTGGCCGGCGTCGGTGATCGACACCGACCAGGTGTTGCCCGACACGTTGTCGATCGTCACCGAGACCTGGTCGCCCGGGTTGACGGTGCAGCTCGAATCGCCCGTGCAGCCCGAGATCGAGGTCTCGGAGGCAGGGAGGATCTCGTACCAGGCCGAGTACTGCGGGCCGAACACGTCGTTGGTGGGCAGCGAGTCCTCAGAGATGCCGGCCTGGATCAGGTCGCTCGTGTTGTAGCCACCGATGCCCGCCCAGGTGGCGGCGAAGCCCGGCGGGACGAGCCCGGCGGACGGCACGGTGAAGGTGGAGCTCACGGCGGTGACGCCGGAGCCCGGGGTCACCGCGTAACCGGACCAGTTGAGGCTGTCGGCGGTGCCACCATGGGTGGGCAGTAGCTCCCCGCGTTGGGCGGGGATCAGGACGCCGGAGCGCGGCGTCGCGGCTACGGCGGTCCCGGCGCCGACCAGAGTCAAGGCTGCCGATGTCAGCGTGACGGCGGCGCCGAGCGCGGTTCTACGGATCATGAATCCCTCCCTGGGTGATGGTGGGGAACCCCAATTCCCCGACCTGGATGTGGGAATCGTACTCGGCGGCGGCACGTTTGCACGCCGGTTGGTCGAGCCCGTCAGGGAGCCAGCCGCTCGATCCGCCAGCCCGGATCCCCGAGGCGGAAGAGAAGCCGGTCGTGCAGCCGGTCCTCCCGGTGCTGCCAGAACTCGAGGTAATCCGGGACGACCCGGAAGCCGCCCCAGTCCGCCGGCAGCGGCGGGTCGTCACTGGGGTAGCGACCGGCCAGGTCGGCCACCCGCTCCTCGAGCCATCGGCGGCTGGGCACCGGGCGGCTCTGCGGCGAGGCCAGCGCGCTCAGCTGGCTGCCACGCGGGCGGCTGCGCACGTATGCCGCCGTCTCCTCCGCGCTGACTGGCTCCACCCGGCCCTCGATCCGTACCTGCCGTCCGAGCGAGTCCCAGTAGAACATCAGTGCGGCGCGCGGGTTCTCAGCCAGCTCGTTCCCCTTGCGGCTGTCGTAGTTGGTGTAGAAGACGAAGCCCCGGGCGTCGGCCCCCTTGAGCAGGACCATGCGCACCGACGGCGCCCCAGCGGCGTCCGCCGTAGCCACCGCCATCGCCTCCGGTGCCCGTTCGCCCGCGTCCGCGGCTTCCCTGAACCACCGCTGAAACTGGCGCAGGGGGTCCGGGTCGACGTCCTCCTCGCGCAGGGGCTGGGCGAAGTCGGCCACGGGGCGGATCCTAGTCCCCCTCAGAGCACCAGCCCCGCCACCGTATCCTCCGTCGGGGTGACGCCGGTTCCCGACCTGACGTGCATCGTGATCGCGCAGCGGGATGAGACGACCATCGAGCAGTCTCTGAGCGCCCTCCGAGGCCAGGCGACCGCGTCGGAGATTCAGGTCGTCGTGGTGGTCAGCGGCTCTCCCGCCACGGCGGCGGCGGCACGGCGGACGTTGCCGACGGCCGAGGTGGTCGAAGTGGACCGACCGGTGTTGCCCGGTGAGGCGCGCAACCTTGGTCTCGAGCGGGCCCGAGGCAACGTCGTGTCGTTTCCCGGCTCGCATGTCGTGATCGCGCCGGGATCGCTGGAGGCCAGGATTCGCGCCCACGCCCAGGGCTACGCCATGGTCACCGGGATCCTGCTCAACGGCACCCGCACGTGGGCGGGTTGGGCCGCTTACTTCCTGGAGAACGCCGCCAACCTGCCGGGGCTGCCCGCCGGCGAGCTCGACTTTCCTCCAGTGCACTGCTCGTATCTCCGGACGGCTCTGGACTCGGTCAGTGGATTTCCCCCGGTGCGCTCGGGTGAGGACACAGAGGTCAATCAGGCTCTTCACGCCCGCGGCTACCGTTCCTATCGCGAGACGTCGATCGAGCTGTACCACCACAACCCCTGCCATACGGTGGCGCAGCTGTTCCGCCACCAGCTGATCCGGGGCTCGGGGTGGGGCCGGCTGATGCGCGGGCAGCATGCCGAGGGCAGGCTCGTCAGCCCCTCCGGCCTGCGCTACTGGCTGATCGACATGCTCTCAGGCCGGATCTGGTTCATAGCCCGGCACGTCCTACAGACGCGCGACCGCCGCCTGGTGTGTCGGTTCGTCTGGTCCTCTCCGCTGATCGTGGCGGGTGCCCTGGCCGGTTGGATCCGAGCCTGGCTCGTCGTCCTGGCGCGTCGCTCGACGGTCGACGACTCCGGCTAGCCCCTCGTCGACGACGATTGCCGGCAGGAGTAGT
>Ga0335074_10000638_pt1 | contig 48875 bp, 42 predicted proteins | sample Lox_Sample_23_FD_206715 | JGI IMG/M metagenome (GOLD analysis project Ga0335074, IMG submission 206715) | Soil microbial communities from Loxahatchee National Wildlife Refuge, Florida, United States - Lox_Sample_2.3 | ecosystem: Environmental > Terrestrial > Soil > Wetlands | place: USA...
ACGTTCAGGTTGAACTGCGCAGCGAGGAGAGCGGCGAAGCGCTCCGCCAGCTCGTCGGGGCGGGCGTCGGTGTCGAGCACGACGTTGCCGGACTGGAGGTAGGTGCGCACGTTGTCATAGCCGACCTGGCCGAGCGCCTCACGCAGAGCGGGCATCGCGATGCGGTTGGCCGACCCGACGTTGATTGCGCGCAAGAGGACGATCTGGGTGGACATCTCCTCAGAACAGCGAGTCCTGGCCGCGCAGCCGCCCCGTGTCGCCGCGCCCGGACCCGCCGGAGGGGTCCAGCCCGAGCGCGAGCGCCACATCCCGGGCGATCGCGCCCTCCGAGCGGGAGGCGATCAACGGCTCATCGATCCCCTCCACGTGGACGAGCGTGCGCCGGCCGTCGCCGCGGTCGCCGCCGGCCAGGGGAACCAGCGCGTACACGCGGTCGGCCCGGACGTACTTGCCATACCCGAGCGGAACAAGCGGAGACGCGCCACGAGCCATCGTCGCCGGGATCCTAACGGCCGTCTTGGAGAACGTTTCTGACCCCCTGGGTCAGAAACGTTCTCCAAGTCAGTCCAAAATCAACGCCAGGCGGCGTTCGAGTGCGTCCGACAGCACGTCGCGCACCGCCCCCGCCTCGAAGCGCTCGACCAGGGCGGCCAGGAATCCTTCGATGACCAGGCGTTTGGCGACCGGCTCAGGCAGCCCGCGACTCCTCAGATAGAAGAGCTGCTCCGGGTCGACCTGGGCGACCGCCGCCGCGTGGGTGCAGCGCACGTCGTTGGCCTGGATCTCCAGGCCGGGGATGGCGTCGGCGTGGGCCCGCTTCGATAAGAGCAAGTTGCGCGACTCCTGGAAGGCGTCGGTCTTCTGCGCGCCCGGGTCGACGATGATGTTCCCCTTCCAGACGGCGGACGAGCGCTCGGACAGGACGCCGCGGAAGGCGAGATCCGAAGTCGTGTTGGGCGCGGCGTGCTCCTGGGTCGTATCGAAGTCGATGTGCTGGCGGCCGTGCGTGGCGTAAGCGCCGGTCACCCGGGCGTTCGCCCCCTGCCCGCTCAGCCGCGTTTCCATCCGGACCCGCCCGTGCGCGGCGCCAAAGCCCAGCGCCACCCAGTCGAGCACACCGTCGCGTCCCACCTCGGCGCGCTGGGCGCCGAAGATCCAGCTGCGCTCGGACAGCGACTGCCCGCACACGTAGCGCAGATGCGCGGCGTCTCCTACGACGAGTTCCGTCACGACGTTGAGCACGCTCTCCGAATCCGAATCTCCGGACAAGTACTGCTCCCACACCTCGGCCTGGGCGCCCTCCTCGAGCACGATCAGGGTCCGCTGGTTGAGCAACGTGCCCGTGTCCGGCAGAACGCTCGTCAGTGAGATCGGCGCCGGGACCACCACGCCTCGCGGCACGTAGACGAACGAGCCGCTGCGATACGAGGCGTCCTCGTTCAGGGCCACGAAGATGTCGTCGACGGGGACGAGCGAGCCGAGGTGGCGCTCGATCAGCTCAGAATGCAACGCCGCCGCCTCACCGATCGTCGAGACGATCACGCCCTCGGGCAGGTCGCGCAGGTCGGCGGCCTGGAGCGCGAACAGCGGATCGGCTCCGGCCAGCGCACCGGCCGGCTCCTCACGGACGGGCTCGTAGGCGTCGAGGTCGAGCTCCGAGATGTCGGTGAACTCCCAACCGGGGCGCCCCTTGAACGTCGGCAGCTCGGGCGCCGGGACCGAGCCCGCCCGCCCGCCCCCAACCGCCGAACTAGCCAATCGAGCCCTCCATCTGCAACTCGATCAGCCGGTTCATCTCGACGGCGTACTCCATCGGAAGCTCCTTGGTGATGGGCTCGATGAAGCCGTTGACGATGAGCTTGGATGCCTCGTCCTCCGGGATCCCGTGGCACTTCAAATAGAAGAGCTGGTCCTCGCCGACCTTCGACACGGTCGCCTCATGTCCGACGTTGACGTCGTCCTCGCTGATCCTGATCGTGGGGTAGGTGTCCGAGCGCGAATGCTCGTCGAGCAGGAGCGCGTCGCACACCACCTTCGAGCGAGAGCCGTGGGCACCCTTGGCGATCTCCAGCAGACCGCGATAGCTACCCCGCCCGCCGTCCTTGGAGATCGACTTGGCGAAGATGTTGGACGTCGTGTTGGGGGCAGCGTGGATGATCTTGCCGCCGGCGTCCTGATGCTGGCCTTTGCCAGCGAACGCGATCGACAGGATCTCCCCGTGGGCCCGCTCGCCCATCAGGTACACGCTCGGGTACTTCATGGTCAGCTTGGAGCCGAGGTTGCAGTCGACCCACTCGACCGTCGCATCCTCATAGGCGACCGCCCGCTTGGTGACCAGGTTGAACACGTTGGCTGACCAGTTCTGCACCGTCGTGTAGCGGATCCGCGCCCCCGGCTTGGCGATCAGCTCGACCACGGCGGAATGCAGCGAGGAGGCGCTGTAGGTCGGCGCTGTGCAGCCCTCGACGTAGTGCACGTAGGAGCCCTCGTCGGCGATGATCAGCGTCCGCTCGAACTGGCCCATCGACTCGGTGTTGATCCGGAAGTAGGCCTGCAGCGGCATCTCGACGTGCACGCCCGGCGGGACGTATACGAACGACCCGCCCGACCACACGGCGCTGTTCAAAGACGCCAGCTTGTTGTCGTTGGCGGGAATGATCGTGGCGAAGTACTCGCGCACGATGTCCTCGTGCTCGCGCAGCGCCGTGTCCATGTCGGTGAAGATCACGCCCTGCTTGGTCAGGCTCTCGTTGATCTGGTGGTAAACGACTTCAGACTCGTATTGAGCTCCCACGCCGGAGAGGAACTTGCGCTCGGCCTCGGGGATCCCGAGCCGGTCGAAGGTCTTCTTGACGTCGTCAGGGACGTCGTCCCACGAACGCTCGGCGCGCTCGGAGGCGCGGACGAAGTAGTGGATGTCGTCGTAGTCGACCTCGGCCAGCATCGGCGAGCCCCACGTCGGCTGGGGACGGGCGAAGAAGTGCTCGAGCGCCTTGAGGCGGAACTCACGCATCCAGAGCGGCTCGGACTTGAACTCGGAGATCTTCTCCACGATCTCCCGATTGATGCCCTTGGGCGCCTTGTACAGATAGTTCTCGGCGTCGTGGAAGCCGTAGCGCTCGGTGTAGTCGGCGTTGATCTGCGCCAGCTGCTGGTTTTCGGTCAGCACCGGCGCGACGATGTCCACAGCTTCGGTCTCAGGCGTTGCCATTTAGTCCACCTCCAGCTTGATCATGTCCTCGTCGATGATCACCTGGAAGGTGTCCACCGGCTGGTAGGCGGGCAGGCTCTTCGGCCGGCCCGTCTTCAGGTCGAAGCGCGATCCGTGCCGCGGGCACTCGACCGTGCAATCCGCCTCATCGAGGATCCCCTCGACCAGCGGCCCGTCGTCGTGCGAACAGCGGTCCTCGATCGCGAACACCGTACCGGCGCAGTTGAACACGCCAATCTCCAGGTCTTCCCACTCCACGAGCCGCATGGCCCCGGGCGGGAGCTCGTTCAGGGGACATACATCTACGATCCGCGACACAAGTAAATCCTAGCGCAGCGCTAGGTTTTACTACGTGACGGGCTCCCAATCGGCCATCCCGCCGAGCCCCGCACTCTTGAGCACCTTCAGGGACAGCAGCGCGCACTTCATCCGCGTGGCCGAGATGTCGATGCCGAGCAGGTCCAGGACGAACGACCGGTCGAGCTCCACCAGCTCCTCCACCTTCATCCCCTTGACCTCGTCGGAGGCCATCGAGGCAGCCGCCTGCGAGATGGCGCAGCCGTGACCGGAGAAGCGCACCGCCTCGATCGTCCCGTCCCCGGCCACGGCCAGCTGCACCCGCAGCTGATCGCCGCACAACGGGTTGATGTCCTCGAACTCGAGCGCCGCGCCGTCCAGCTCTGGTTCGGGCGGACTCCAGTTGTGCGGGTGCTTGTAGTGGTCGAGGATGTTCTCGCGGTACAGGTCGTCCATCTCAATCAAGGCTAGCGAGGAGCCAACCGATGCCCGAAGCGCTCGAGGAGCTGACCGTTGTCGACAGCGCCGCCTGGCGTGCCTGGCTGCACGAGCACCACGCAACGCGCCAAGGGGTCTGGCTCGTGCTGGCCAAGAAAGGCACCTTGGAGCCCACCCGGCTCTCCTACGAGGAGGCGCTGGAGGAGGCGCTCTGCCATGGCTGGATCGACGGTCAGGTGCGCCGCCGCGACGAGGCGACCTACCGCCAGCGCTTCACGCCGCGCCGCCCGAGGAGCGCATGGTCGAAGACCAATGTCGTTCGCGTGGAGCGCTTGACCCGAGCGGGGCGCATGCAGCCCGCCGGACTCGAGGAGGTGGAGCGCGCTCGGGCCGACGGGCGCCTCGAGGCCGCCTACGCCGGCCAGGCAACGATCGAGCTCCCGGACGATCTGGCCGCGGCCCTGACCGCCTCGCCTGAGGCCCAGAAGACCTTCGCCGGCCTCACCTCCCAGAACCGCTACGCGATCCTCTACCGGCTGACCACGGCCAAGCGCCCGGAGACCCGCCGGCAGCGGATCGAGACATATATCGCGATGCTCGAGCGCGGGGAGACGCTTCATCCCCAGCGCCGCTCGCACTAGAGCTGCATGACGCGCCGGACCTCGTGCAGCCCGGCGATCAACCGCTCGATGTCCTCCGAGCTGTTGTGGACCGCAAACGAGGCCCGCGCCGTGGCGGGCGCGGCTAGGCGGCGCATCAGGATCTGAGCGCAGTGGTGCCCGGCCCGGATGCAGACTCCTTCTCGCCCGAGGATCTCCCCGATGTCGTGCGGGTGGGCGCCGTCCAGAGTGAACGAGATGACCGCGCCCCGCTCCTCGACGGCCGGCGGCCCGTGGACCGAAATGCCCGGGACCTCGTCAATCAGACGCTCGAGCGCCTCGCCCACCAGCGCCTGCTCATGCGACCGCACCGCCTCGATCCCGATCGCCGACAGCCAGTCGACCGCAGCACCCAACCCGATCGCCTCGGCGATCTGCGAGGTACCGGCCTCGAACTTCCACGGAAGGTCGGTCCAGGTCGACTCCGCCTCGCTCACCGTGCGGATCATGTGGCCGCCACCGATGAACGGCGGCATCGACTCGAGCAGCGTGCGCCGGCCGTGCAGCACTCCGATCCCGGTCGGGCCGTAGGCCTTGTGGCCGGTCCAGGCGTAGAAGTCGGCGTCGATCGCACGCAGGTCGACCGGGATCTGCGGCACCGCCTGGGCACCGTCGACAACGAGCACAGCACCAGCCGCGTGAGCCCGGCGGGCGATCTCGGCCACGGGGTTGATCGTGCCCAGCACGTTCGAAACGTGGACCACCGAGACGAGCTTCGGCTCTCGCGCCAGGAGAGCGTCCAGGGCTTCCATGTCGAGCACCCCGTCGTCGGTCACCGGCACGTAGGCGATCTCCGCTCCCCGCTCCGAGCACACCAGCTGCCAGGGGACGATGTTGGAGTGGTGCTCCATTTCAGTCAAAACCACGAGATCGCCGGCCCCGATGTTGGACCGCCCCCACGTGTAGGCCACCAGATTCAACGAACCCGTGGCATTGGGGGTGAAGATCGTCTCCGCCGGAGTCGATCCGAGCCACTCGGCGATGCGCGCACGCGCGCCCTCGAACAGATCGGTGGCTTCGACCGCGAGGGGGTAGACGCCGCGGTGGATTGAGGCCCGCGACTCGGTGTAGTAGCGGGTCATCGCGTCGATGACCGGCTGTGGCGTCTGCGAGGTGGCCGCGGAGTCCAGGTAGGCAACCGGACGTCCATCGAACTCCCGGTGCAGGACGGGGAACTCGAAGGCGACCTCGCGCAATGAGGAGACGACCGCCATCTACGCCGCCTCGGCATCGATGTCGTCGGTGATCCAGCCGTAGCCCTTGGCCTCGAGTTCCGTGACCAGCTCCGGGCCCCCTTCCCGGACGATCCGCCCGCGGTACAGGACGTGCACGTGACTCGGCTGCACGAGGTGCAGGATCCGCTGGTAGTGGGTGATGATGAGGACCCCCATGTCAGGCCCCGCCACCGAGTTCACGCCCGCGGCCACCGTCTGCAGCGCGTCGATGTCGAGTCCGGAGTCGGTCTCATCGAGAATCGCCAGAGCCGGCTTCTGCAGAGCCAGCTGGAGGATCTCCATGCGCTTCTTCTCGCCGCCGGAGAAGCCGTCGTTGAGGTAGCGGCGGGAGAACTCCTCCGGGACCTTGGTCAGCTCCATGGCCGCCTGCACGGTCTCCCGGAATTCGCGCAGCGGCACCGGCTCGAGCCCGTGGGCGGAGCGGTGGGCGTTGAGCACCGTGCGCAGGTACTTGGTGACCGTCACCCCCGGGATCGCCACCGGATACTGGAAGGCCATGAACAGGCCCATCCGGGCCCGCTCGTCCGGCTCGGCCTCGGTGATGTCCTGTCCGTCCCACAGGATCAGGCCATCGGTCACCTCGAGGTTGGGGTGGCCCATGATCACGTTGGCCAGCGTCGACTTGCCCGAGCCGTTGGGGCCCATGAGGGCGTGGATCTCGCCCTGGGAGACGCTCAGGTCGAGACCGCGCAGGATCTCCTTGTCGCCGGCCCGCGCGTGGAGGTTTCGGATTTTTAGATCAGGCATGTGACGCTTTCAGGGTTCGTGGTTAGACGGCGCCGGCGGGCACGCGCTCAGGCTCGCTGCGCCTCGCGAACTCGACCAGCTCAGCCAGCGTGGTCGTCTGCAGCGAGCGGATGATGCCGCCCTGCACTCGCGTCCACAGCAGCTTGGTGGCGCACGGGCCGCGGCCGGCGTCCGGTTGGTGGGAGCAGACCACGCGCTCCATCTGGTCGTGCACGAAGCACTCCATCGGAGCGATGGTTCCCTCGAGCGCCGCAACAACGTCGTACATCGTGATCTCCTCGGCCGGGCGCGACAGCCAGTAGCCGCCGTGTGCCCCGCGCGCGCTCATGACCAGATCGGCCTTGCGCAGGCGCGCGACGACCTGCTCGAGGTAGGCCAGCGGCAATCCCTCGGCGTCGGCGATCGCCTTGAGGCTGGTCGGCTGCTCAGGCGTCTGGCGGCCCAACTCCACCATCAGGCGCACGCCGTACTCAGCTTTGGAGGAGAAGATCACTGCTCTAAATCCTACCATCGCGCTAGGTGTTGATTTTTTATAGGGGCCGCTGACGCGGCCCCCGTGTTTTGCGTCTCCCTGCCCTGACGGTAGTGTCAGGGGCGCGAACATGGCTGCAACTGGCCGGACCGACCTCGCCGGGCCCTCCGACGTCGCCGAGACGGCGCAGCTCGCCCGAGCCGTGGGCCGCTTCGGCATCGACACCGAGTTCATGTCTGAAGGGCGCTACCGCGCGCTGCTCTGCCTCACCCAGGTGGCCGTTGAGGACCCACGCGAGCCCGGCGGGATCCGCACGATCCTGATCGACGGACTCGGCGGTGTCGACGTCTCACCACTGGCTGAGCTGCTCGGCGACCCGGAGATCCAGGTGGTGTTGCACGCCGGGCGTCAGGACGTGGCCATCCTGCGCCGGGCATGGGCCGCGGACATGAACAACATCTTCGACACGCAGATCGCCGCCGGTTTTGCCGGCGAGAGCGCCCAGGCCGGCTACGGCAACCTGATCGGCGCGATCCTCGGCGTGCGCGTGGGCAAGACCGCCAGCTACACCCGCTGGGACCAGCGCCCGCTGACGCCCGAGCAGCTCAGCTACGCCGCCGAGGATGTCGCCCACCTGCTGCAACTGGCCGATGAGCTCGAGCGTCGTTTGTACGAGAGCGGCCGCCACGCCTGGGCGGTCGAAGAGTGCCGGCGCCTGGAGTCGGCCACCGACGAGCGTGATCCGGAGACCGTATGGGAGCGGCTGCCCCGCGTTGGCGCGCTCGATCCGCGCTCCCGGGCCGTGGCGCGCCGGCTGGCCGCATGGCGCGAGCGCACGGCCTCCCAGGAGGACCGTCCGGTCGGGGCCGTCCTGCAGGATGCAGCGCTGGTGGAGATCGTCAAGCGCCACCCGGCCGATCTGGCCGGGCTCGGACAGATCCGCGGCGTCCACCCCTCGATCCTGAAGCGACGTGGCGAGCCGATCCTGGAGGCCGTCCGGGCGGGCCTGAAGGACCCGCCGATCCCCCGCGACGAGCGCCGCGGACGCTCGGAGCCGGGGGACGCGCCGCTGATCGCGCTGGCCGAGGCGTTGCTGCGAGCCCGCGCGATCGAGGCGGGGCTGGCCTACGAGCTGATCGCCTCACGCAGCGAGCTTGAGCGGATCATCGCTGCCTCACGGCAGTCCGAGCCCGAACCGGACGTGCGCACGTTGATCGGCTGGCGTCGCGAGCTGGTCGGCCGGGACCTGGAGGACCTCCTGACGGGCCGGACGGCGCTCGCCGTGCGTGACAACCGCCGGCTCGCGCTGCACGACCTCGACGGCGGCCGGCTCGAGTAGTCAGCTCAGGTTGTGCCCACCTGCAGCAGGACGGACAGCGCGGATTGGTGGTCGAACAGGGTGCGGGACAGCGCCACCGTGAGCGGGCGGGCGCGCTTGATCCAGCCGAGCTCAACCCCCTGGAGGTCGCCGGTCGCCGTCGCGTAGGTGACGCGCCAGCGATCGTGCGGCGAGTCGGCCGCCCGCTCCTGCCCGATTTCGGCGTGGACGGCTGTCCACTTGCGGGCGTCCAGCAACTGGGTCTCGGCGTTTTCCAGCTGCGCAGACGTGCGGTAGCCGCTGCCAACGACGACCAGCTCCAGCGCGCAGTACGCGTTCGCGCCCGGGTTGCAGGAGCGATGGTCCAGCGTGACCTGCGTTCCCGGCGGGATCGGCAGGCTTGACAGCGGCGGAACGCGGTCTCCCCCGCCACAGCCGGAAACGGCGCAGGCCAGGCCGAGCGCCGCCAACCAGGCGACGGCCAGCCTCCTGGCGTGGACACTTACCCTTCTTGCCGGCATGGGCGCTTCAAGCGTAGCCGTGGCGGGGCCCTCCGTCGCCCGCTACGGGCTCGGCGTGGTCTGCCTACTCCTGATGGCGCTCGCCTTCGTGGTCACAGCGCAGCGACTACGCCGGTGCTGGCTACCCGGGCTGGCCGGCGCCGCCGCCGGGCTGGCCGAAACGGTCATCGGCCTGGCCCTGCTCGTCGCCGAGATGGAGCTCCTGGGCGCGGTGGGCTGGTTCCGGCTCGCCCCGCTCGTGCTGGGCGCCGCCGTGATCGCGGCCGCGGTCCATCGCTGGGTTCCCGCGGCCCCCGCGGGACCCGGCGGGGCCAAAGCCCCAGCGCGGCCCCGCCGCGAATGGCTGATCGCGCTCGTCGCCGCCACCGCCGTGCTCGCGGAGTGGCTCGGCCCGACCCTGCAGTCCTATTCGGTGGGGATCCATTCGTTCGACTCGGTTTGGTACCACCTGCCGTGGGCGGCATCGTTTGCGCAGACGGGCTGGATCACGCCGCTGCGCTTCTTCGACGTCGACTACTTGACAGGGTTCTATCCGGCGACAGCCGAACTCGTCCACGGCCTCGGCATCGTGCTCCTGGGTCGCGACACGCTCTCCCCCGGGCTGAACCTCGTCTGGCTCGGGCTCGTGCTGCTGGCCGCCTACTGCCTGGGCCGGTCACGCGGGCTTGGCGCCGCCACCCTCCTCGGCGCCGCGGTGGCGTGCGCCACACCGATGATGCGCGGCTCCCAAGCGGGCACGGCGGCCAACGACGCCGCCGCGGTGTTCTTCCTGGTGGCTGCGTGCGCGCTCATTCCCAGCGAGGCTGGCGAGGATCCGTCGCTGGCGCTGGGCGCCGTGGCGGCCGGCCTGGCCATCGCCACCAAGCTGACCGCCGCCTTCGGTGTGCTCGCGCTGAGCCTTGGAGTGATCTGGCTCACCCGGGGCCGGCGGCGCCGGGCCGGCGCGATCTGGTTCGGCGCCCTGATCGTGGCCGGCGGCTACTGGTACGTGCGCGACCTGATCGCCGTCGGCAATCCGTTCCCGTTCATTCACATCCCCGGGTTGCCAGTTCCGGCGCCGACGGCCGAGGCGAGCACCAACTTCTCGATCGCCCACTACCTGGGCGACGGGCACCTCCTCACGAAGGTGTTCGCGCCGGCGCTGCATGCCGGGCTCGGGCTGGCCTGGCCCGTGCTGCTGGTCGCCACGATCCTCGGTCCGCTCCTCTGCCTCGCCCCGGGCGCCGACCGGCGTACCCGGGTGCTCGGCGTGGTGGCGCTGGTCGCGACGGTCGGTTACGTGGTGACGCCGATGAGCGCCGCGGGCCCCTCCGGGGATCCGGTCGGGTTCGCCTTCAACCTGCGCTACAGCGCCCCAGCGCTGACGCTGTCACTGGCCGTCCTGCCGCTCGCGCCGGTCTGGTCCGGGGCCCGCGGCCGGATCCTCGCGCTCGGCGCTCTGTCCGTGCTGCTGATCCTGACGCTGGCCCGGCCGGGCAGCTGGAAGGGACCTCACCTGGTCGCGGCAATCGCGCTCGCGCTCGCGCTCGCGCTCCTCGCGCTGGCAGTGGTGACCCTGCGCGTCCGTCCTGGCCGTCGGCCCGCGCTGGGCGCCGTCGCGGTCGCGCTCATCGCCGCGATCGTGATCGGGGGCTACTTCGGCCAGCGCCACTATCTGCGCGGCCGTTACGCCTACCAGCCCCACGTATCCCATCTCGCTGAGGTGTGGGCGTTCTTCCGCGGCGTGCACGATGCCCGCGTGGGCTTGGCCGGTAGCTACGGCGACTTCTTCCAGTACCCGGTGGACGGGCTCGACGACTCCAACCGGGTCACGGTGATCGCCGCCCACGGAGCGCACGGATCCTTCACCCCGATCGAGCGCTGTGCGGCGTGGCGGCAGGCGGTCGACGCCGGGCACTTCCAGTTCGTGTTGATCACGCCGAACCGGAGCCCATGGTCCCCCCGCCTGCGACCATCGCCCGAGTACGCCTGGATCGCGGGCGCGTCAGGGGCGACACCAGTGCTCGCCTACCGCGCCCAGCGCCAGCCGATCGTGCTCTACCGGCTGCACGGGCCACTTCGGCCGCAGTCCTGCCGGGCTGGATAGTCTCCAGTGCGATGGCCACGACCACGGACTACCTCGCCGATCCAGAGCTCCAGGAGACCGAATGGGACCTCAGTCCGCTCGTGGACGGAGACGAACTGGACGGGGTTGACCGCCTCCTGAAGGAGGCGGTCGAGCGCGCCACCCGGTTCGCGCAAGCCCACGCCGGGAAGGTGGCCGAGCTGGACGCCGCCGGCCTGCGCGCGGCGATGCAGGAACTGGCCACGATCAGCGAGCTGGTTGGGAAGGCAGGCTCCTACGCCTCGCTGCGGTTCGCCACCGATACGGCCGACCCGACCCGGGGAGCGCTGCTGCAGAAAGTCCAGGAGCAGGCGACCGAGGTCGAGACGCGGCTTCTGTTCTTCGACCTCGAGTGGGCCGCGCTGCCCGATGAGCAGGCTGACGAGCTGCTCGCCGGCGAGGATATGGAGTTCTGCGCTCACCACTTGCACAGCGTCCGGCGCTACCGGCCTCACCTGCTCTCCGAGCCCGAGGAGAAGATCATGGCCGAGAAGGCGCTCGCCAGCGAGTCGGCGTGGAGCCGGCTGTTCGGCGAGCTGGTCTCGGCGTTGCGGGTGCCGCTGGACGACGAGCAGGTCTCGCTGGAGGTGGCTATGAGCCAGCTTCAGTCGCCCGACCGCGATCTGCGCCAGCGCACCGCGGAGGCGGTCAGCGTGGCGCTCGAGCCCGGCCTGCGCACCCGCGCCTTCATCTACAACACGCTGCTGTACGACAAGTCAGTGGAGGACCGGCTGCGCTCCTACCCGCACTGGCTGGCCGCCCGGAACCTGGCCAACGAGGCCTCCGATCAGTCGGTCATGGCTCTGATCGAGGCGGTGCGAGCCCGCTTTGACATTCCGCAGCGCTGGTACCGGGTCAAGGCCCGGCTGCTGGGCGTCGAGCGGCTGGCCGACTACGACCGCGCCGCCCCCGTCCTGCCTGCGGACACGTTGTTCGCCTACGGTGAGGCCCGAGACCTGGTCCTGGAGACCTACGAGGCGTTCTCGCCGCGGGCCGGTGAAGTGGTGCGGCGGTTCTTCGACGAGCGCTGGATCGACGCCCCCGTGCGGCCGAACAAGCGGGGCGGGGCGTTCTGCTCCTACACCGTGCCGAGCGTCCATCCCTATGTGATGCTCAACTACACAGCGCGGCGCCGTGACGTGCTGACGATGGCCCATGAGCTCGGTCACGGACTGCACGCGACGCTCGCCCAGCCTCAAGGTGTCTTCCATCAGGGAACGCCGTTGACGCTGGCCGAGACAGCCTCGGTGTTCGGCGAAACGCTCGTGTTCGAGCGCCTGCTGGGCGTGGCGGCGAGCGACGAGGATCGCCTGAGCCTCCTTGCCGACCGCATCGACGGCGCGATCGCGACGGTGTTCCGCCAGATGGCGATGAACCGCTTCGAGCACCTGGTCCACACCCGTCGCCGCAGCGAGGGCGAGCTGGCGGTGCAGCGGATCAACGAGACCTGGGTGGAGACGCAGGCGGAGATGTTCGGCGACTCGGTGCAGATCACCGACGGCTATCGAACGTGGTGGTCCTACGTACCCCACTTCATCAATACGCCCGGGTACGTCTACGCCTACGCCTACGGGCAGCTGCTGGCGCTGTCGGCCTACGGGCGCTACGCCGAGGAGGGCGAGTCGTTCGTCCCCCGCTACCTGGATCTGCTAGCCGCCGGCGGCTCCCGCAGCCCGGAGCAGCTCGGCCAGATCATCGGGATCGATCTCGCCGACCCCGGATTCTGGGACGCCGGCCTCAGGCTGGTCGACCGGCAGCTGAAGGCGGCCGAGAAGCTGGCCGAGAAGGTGCTGCCGAGCGGCAATTCGGCATGATCCGCGGGGTCGAGTCCCTCCGCCGTCAAGGCTCCCGGGGGACGACCGATCATTAGAGTGAGGTTGGGAGTGTTCGTTCAGGCACCCGCTCCTCCTTGACAGGCTTGATTGCTCCTGTTTGCATCTTTTTTCCTTCCACACCAATTTGCCCTGGGGAGGGCTTATATGAGATCCCTTTTCGCCACCCGGGCACCCGCCCAGATGCGCTCCGGCCGGAACCTTCCGCTGATCGGCGTCGCCGCGGTGGCCGCGCTGACGCTGGCCGCCTGCGGAAGCACGACCAGCACCACCAACCTCAACAAGGCCGCGGCCAACTACGGCACCGTGCTTTACGGGAGCCTGCCGGCGGCCGGCACCCCGGCCTCGTCCGGCACGCTCTCGATCGGCCAGATCACGGGTCAGACGCCGACCTACATCATGCCGCTCGCCCCCGGTGCCGACACCTCGACGGCGACCATCACGCTGCTAAGCAACCTGTTTATCCCCCTCTACGCCGGCCCTACCGGCGCCGAGCCGAAGGTGGACGAAGCGCTGAGCGCGGCTGAGGCGCCCGTCTACAGCAATGGCGACAAGACGGTGTCGATCACCATCAAGCCGGGCCTGAAGTGGGCCAACGGCGCGCCGGTCGACGCCAACGATGTGGCTTTCTTCTACTACATCGCCAAGGCGGCGATCGCCGAGAGCCCAGCCAACTGGGGACAGTACGGCGGTCCCAAGGTGTGGCCGGAGAACGTAACCAGCGTTTCCGTGCCCAGCAAGTACACGGTCGTGTTCAACCTGGCCTCGGCCGTCAACCCCGGCTTCTTCCTGAACAACAACGTCGCGGACACCAACAACGTCTATCCGATGCCGAGCACCGCTTGGAACATCGCCTCGGCAGGCGGTCCGCACCTCAACTTCACGATTCCGGCCAACGCCACGAAGATCTACAACTACCTGAATAAGGAGGGATCCGACGTCGCCGGGTTCGCCAGCAACCCGCTGTGGAAGGACGTCGACGGCCCGTACTCGCTGACCTCGTTCAGCCCGACGAACAGCTCGTACACGCTTACTCCGAACCCGAACTACTCCCTGTCCCCCAAGGGCCTGGACACGGTGAACTTCGAGACCTTCACCGGCTTCACAGCGATGCTGGACGCGCTCAAGGGCGGCTCTCTGGACGTTGCCCCCGGGATGGACCCGTCGTCGCTACCTGAGGTGCCGACGCTCAAGACGGAGGGCATCACCGTCTACGGCGGTCCCGGATGGGGCTGGTTCGGTGGGATCATCAACTTCAAGGACACCACCGACGACTTCGACAAGGTCATCTCGCAGCTGTACGTGCGCCAGGCGATCGATCACCTGATCAACGAGCCGGAGATCATCACGGGCGCCTACCATGGGGCCGCGGTTCCGTCCTACGGGCCGATCCCGTCGGCCCCGACGTCGCCGTACACGACGTCGAGCGCGACCAACGCGGTGTACCCATATGACCCGGCCACCGCGGTGTCGCTGCTCAAGTCCCACGGGTGGAAGGTCGTGCCCAACGGGACGACGACGTGCACGAGCCCGGGCACGGCGGCGAACGAGTGCGGCGCCGGCATCCCGGCCGGGACGCCGATCACGTTCGTGTGGGCGAACCTGCCGGAGGCGACTTCGACCACCGGCGTGCTCGAGTCCGACGCGCTCGCCTCCGAGGCCAAGTCAGCCGCCGGCATCAACATCCAGCTGTCGACCAAGACGTTCAACTTCCTGACGGCCGATTACAACGATCAGAATCCCGCCGCCACCAAGTACACGAACGACTGGGGCGTCAACAACTACGGCGGCCTCTACGAGGACTACTACCCGACGCAGCTGGGAGCCCTGGTGCCCTACAACGCCGGGTTCAACCTAGGTGACTACAACAGCTCTGAGGCCGACACACTGGTGAACCTGTCGGTCGGCAGCGCCAACCCGACTGCGGTCGAGAACGAGGCCACCTACTTCGCGCAGAACCTGGCCGTGTTCTACATGCCGAATCCCGACTACCTGGTCGGGGTGGGCAAGACCGTGGGCGGGGACCCAGATGGCTTCCTGGCCATCACCCAGCAGCAGGTCTACCCGCAGTTCCTGTGGGTCAACAAGTAGAGCCACGCTGAGCAGCCGTCGAAATGGCGCCCGTGACCGTGTTCCTTTCGAGGAGGACGATCCGGGCGCCGTTTCTGCGCCGCTCGCATCGGCGGGGCGTAAGGTATCGCCCGACGATGACCGCCACGGAAGAGTGAACGCGGAGCCCTGAGCACATGACCGGCTACTTGATCCGGCGGCTGGGGATGGCGATCATCATCGTCCTCGGGATCGCGGCGATCACGTTCGCGATGCTTCACTACCTCTCGCCCAGCCCGGTCTACATCGTCCTGGGGGCCAAGGCAAACCCGGCCGCGGTGATCTCGTGGAACAAGCTCAACGGCTACGACCGCTCCGAGGCTGCCCAGTTCGTCACCTACGTGTGGCACCTCATGCATCTGAACTTCGGCTACTCGTACAAGCTCGACCAGAGCGTCAGCGCGCTGTTCAAGGAGAACGCCGGCCGCAGTGCCTACCTGTCGGGGGCGGCCCTCGTCCTCTCGCTCCTGATCGCGATTCCGCTGGGGATCGCCCAGGCGGTTAAGCGCAACAGCGTCGGGGACTACTCGGCCACGACGCTGAACTTCGTCCTGTACTCGATGCCATCGTTCTTCCTCGGTCTGATCCTGATCCAGTTGTTCGCGCTCGATCTCCACATCTTCCCCCCGACGGTGAGCGACAGCATCACGAGCACGTGGGGCGCCGTAACCCACCCCAACCAGCTGCTGCTGCCGATCGTGACGCTGACCGCGATCAACGTCGCGTCGTTCAGCCGCTACATGCGCTCCTCGGCCCTGGACAACCTGGCCCAGGACTACATTCGCCTGGCCCGGGCCAAGGGCCTGTCCGAGCGGACCGTCCTCTTCCGCCACCTGCTGCGCAACGCGTGTCTGCCGATGATCACGCTCATCGGGCTCTCGATCCCCAGCTTGCTGGCCGGCAACCTGCTGATCGAGGTTCTGTTCAACTACCCGGGGCTCGGGCTGCTGTTCTTCAACGCGCTCGGCAACGAGGACTACAACATCCTGCTCGCCTACACGATCCTGGGTGGGATTCTCACCGTGCTGGGCAATCTGATCGCCGACATCGCCATCACCGTGGCCGATCCGCGGGTCCGCCTTGGTTGATCCCGGCCGGACCCTGGTCGAGCCGGTCGGCAGCGTCGGCGGCCGGCCCGACGTCGAGTTGATACCCCCGGAAGGCGGCGAGGTCCAGGTCATCGCCAGCGGCTGGCGGCTGGCGCTGCGGGAATTCATGTCCAACCGGCTCGCCGTGTTCGGGGTAGGGGTGATCATCTTCTTCGTCCTCTTCTGCTTCGTCGGACCGCTGATCTACTCCACCAACCAGTCGGCGACGAACCTGGCCATCACCAACCTGCCACCCGGTGCGGGCCACCCGCTGGGAACCGATGAGAACGGCTTCAACGAGCTTGGGCGGATCATGGCCGGTGGTCAGACGGCACTCGAGATCGGCTTCTTCGCCTCCTTCATCGCGACGGTCATCGGAACGCTGTGGGGTGCGGTGGCCGGACTGGCCGGCGGGATCATCGACGGGATCATGATGCGGTTCGTCGACATTCTCCTGTCGATCCCGTTCCTGTTCATCGTCCTGGTACTGGCCACCAAGTACAGCGCCACGGTGCTGGAGGAGAGTCTGATCCTCGGCCTCTTCTCGTGGCTCATCCCGGCGCGACTGGTGCGGGGCGAGGTGCTGACCCTCCGCGTGCGCGACTTTGTCTACGCGGCGCGGGTCATGGGCAGCGGGCGCTCGCGCCTGGTCTACCGTCACCTGATCCCCAACGCGCTCTCGGTCGTCATCGTCAACGTCACCTTCCAGGTCGCCGACTCGATCCTCGCCCTGGCCTATCTGGGCTTCCTTGGCTTCGGACTCAAGTACCCGGAGGCGTCGTGGGGGGACATGCTCGGCAACGCTCAGCAGTACGTCTCCTCCGGCTACTGGTGGCTCGTGTATCCCGTCGGCTTCTGCCTGGTCGCCGTGGTCCTGGCTTGTAACCTCGTCGGCGACGCGTTGCGCGACGCGCTCGATGTCCGCCTGCGCCGTCGCTGAAAGGAATCGACCGCAGACTTGCCCCCCGCCTTAGAGGTCACGAACCTCACCACAGAAATCCAGCTGTCGCGCTCGGTCGTTCACGCGGTCGGAAACGTAGACCTGCGGATCGACGCCGGCGAGACGCTCGGCCTGGTCGGCGAGTCGGGTTGCGGCAAGTCGATGCTCGGCCTCTCGATCCTGGGGCTGCTGCCGCCGGGCGGCCACATCACCGAGGGGTCGATCAAGCTGCTTGGCCGCGAGCTTGTCGGTCTTCCCACCGAGGAGCTGCAGAGGATCCGTGGCGACGAGGTGGCAATGATCTTCCAGGACTCCCAGTCGTCGCTGAACCCCACGAAATCGATCGGCGAGCAGGTTGCCGAGCCGGTCCGGCTGCACCGGGACGCTTCCAAGAAAGAGGCTTTCGAGCGGGCGCTGGAGGTGCTGGAGTTGGTGGGGCTGCCGCGCCCCAAGGAGCGGATGGGTTACTACCCGCACCAGCTCTCGGGCGGGATGCGCCAGCGCGTGATGATCGCCATCGCCCTTGCCTGCGATCCGAAGGTCCTGCTCGCCGACGAGCCGACGACGGCGCTCGACGTGACCATCCAGGCCCAGATCCTGGCGCTCCTGGACGACCTGGAGCAGAGGCTGGGGATGGCCACGCTGCTCGTGACCCATGACATGGGGGTCGTGGCCGGGCGCACCAAGCGGATCAACGTGATGTACGCAGGACGGATCGTCGAGACGGCCCCCACCGAGGAGCTCTTCACCTCGATGCACCATCCCTACACGCAGGCCCTGCTCGGGTCGATCCCGCGCCTGACCCAGGACAACACCAAGGCCCTGGTCAGCATCCCCGGGATCCCGCCGGACCTGACGAATCCTCCCACCGGTTGCCGCTTCCACGCCCGCTGCCCCCGGGCCAGCGAGAAGTGCCAACTCCAGGAGCCGCCGCTGGGCGGTCCCGACCCGAGCCACCAGTTCTCCTGCTGGCATCCGGTTGACGGCCCGATCCGCGAGCGGCCGCAGATCGCGCCGGCGGCAGACGCCGCTGCGGCGGTGGCGTCCGAGAATGGGCGGTCGCGGCTACTGGAGATCAAGGATGTGGTGCGCGAATATCCGGTCACCGCGGGCGCCATCCTGCAGCGCAAGATCGCCTCGGTGAAGGCCGTCTCCGGTGTGACGATCGACATCCACGCCGGCGAGTCCTTCGGGCTGGTGGGCGAATCGGGGTGCGGCAAGACCACGCTGGGCAAGATGATCGTCGGGATCGAGAAGCCCGACGGCGGCCGGATCGCCCTGGAGGACCGCGAGGTGTTCCGCCTGCATGGCCGCGCGCTGCGCAAGGCGCGGCGCGATCTGCAGATGATGTTCCAGGACCCGTACGCGTCGCTGGACCCACGGATGCGCGTCCAGACCATCCTCCGCGAACCGCTCCAGATCCAGAACATCGGCTCGCGCAAGGAGCAGGACGAGCGGATCGTCCGCCTCCTAGAGGAGGTGGGGCTGCCGCGCAATGCCCTCGAGCGCTACCCGCACGAGTTCTCCGGCGGTCAGCGGCAGCGCATCGCGCTGGCGCGGGCGCTGATGCTGGAGCCGAAGGTGCTGGTGGCCGATGAGCCGGTCAGCGCGCTCGACGTGTCGATCCGCTCCCAGGTGCTGAACCTGATGAAGCGCCTGCAGGCCGAACGCGACATGGCCTCCCTGGTCATCTCGCACGACCTGGCCGTCGTGAAGTACCTGGCCGATCGGATCGGAGTGATGTACTTGGGCAAGCTCGTCGAGCTCGGCAGCGGCGATGACATCTACTACCGGCCGGCCCATCCCTATACCGATGCGCTGATCAAGGCGGTCCCGCTGCCCGACCCGTCGCTGGAGCGGGCAAAGTCCGGCGTGTCGGTAAAAGGCGAGCTCCCGAGCGCGGTCTTCCCACCCTCCGGGTGCCGGTTCCGGACCCGCTGCCCGCGGGCCCAGGCCCTGTGCTCCGAAGTGGAGCCCGCCCTGCGCCAGTTCGGCCCGGGACACCGGGCCGCTTGCCACTTCCCGCTTCAGCCTGCGCTCGAGAAGGATGCCGAGGCGGAGGCCTCGTCGCTGCCCGGCCCGGACCTGGATCCAGCGGTCATGGCGGGCATGGGCAGCAGCTCTCCGGACGCTAGTGACGCGCTCGGCGCGTCCGGGAGCGCTCCTCCTGACGCTCCACCACGTTGACGATCAGCTTGAGCACCTGCTCGATGCCGGTCGCCTTGGCGTCACCGTGCTCGAACGCGTCCCGCCAATCCTGCACGTGGCCCTTGGTGGCCAGCTCGTTGAAGTGCGAGCGGGAGACGGAGAGCGTGACCTTGGCGTCGGGGGCGATCGCCTTGGTCACCTGCGGTCCCGGCAGCTGCACCCGGTAGAGCTGCACGTCGCCGCGGCCCCGGAGCTCGAGGCCCGCGACCAGCTTCAGCGGCTGGAGCGCCGGCACCTCGTCCAGGAACCGCTTGACCGCGGTCTCGATCAGGGTCTTGGTGTCGGACGGGGAGGCGATGGCGTCGAGTCCCGGATCAGATCTTGTGGCGCTGGAGCAGCTTGCGCCCGATCACCATCCGCTGGATCTCGCTCGTCCCTTCGCCGATGAGAAGAAGCGGGGCATCGCGGTAGATGCGCTCGATCTCGTACTCCTTGGAGTAGCCGTAGCCGCCGTGGATGCGCAGGCACTCCTCGGCGCAGAAGCGGCCGGCCTCCGACGCGAACAGCTTGGCCATGCCGGCCTCGATATCGGAGCGCTCGCCGGCGTCCTTCATCCGCGCCGCGCGGTGGGTGAGCAGGCGGGCGGCCTCGACCTGGGTGGCCATGTCGGCCAGCTTGAACTGGATCGCCTGATGCTCGGCGATCGGCTTGCCAAAAGTGCGCCGCTCCTGGGAGTACTTGAGAGCCAGCTCGAGTGCGCGCTGGGCCAGGCCGACGCCGCGTGAGGCGACGTTGACGCGGCCGAGCTCGAGCGCATCCATCATCTGGGAGAAGCCCTTGTTCAGGCCCGCCTCCTCCCCGCCGAGGATGTTGTCGGCGGGGACGCGGTACCCGTCGAAGACGAGCTCGGTGGACTCGACGCCCTTGTAGCCCATCTTCTTGATCTGCGGCGGAACGTTCAGGCCCTTGTAGTCGCCGGTGTTCTCGCTGGCGCCGGGCTCCTTTTCGCAGATGAAGCAGGTCATGCCGCGGTACCTGGGCTCGGCATTCGGGTCGGTCTTGACCAGGACGAACACGAGCGAGGAGCGCAGGCCGTTGGTGACCCACATCTTGGTGCCGTTGATCTCGTAGGCGTTCTCGTCGGGGAGCTTCTTGGCGCTGGTCTTGATCGCCTGGACGTCGGAGCCGAGCTCCGGCTCGCTGAGGCTGAAGGCCGCGCGCATCTCCCCGGTGGCCATCTTCGGCAGGTACTTCTGCTTCTGCTCCTCGGTCCCGAACTTCATCAGCAGGTAGGAGCCGATGAAGTGGGTGTTGACGATCCCGCTGACGCTGATCCAGCCTCGCGACAACTCCTCGACGATCATCGCGTAGGTGGTCAGGTCGAGGCCCATGCCGCCGTACTCCTCAGGGATCGTGACCCCGAACAGACCGAGCTCCTTCATCTGCTCCACGATCGGTTCCGGGAAGGCGTCCTCGTGGTCGTAGTGCTCGGCGTTGGGGATGATCTGCTCGTCGGCGAACTGGTGGACCATCTCGCAGATTGCCTTCTGCTCGTCGGTCAGCTCGCTGGGGGATGTGGCGGTGGCCATACTGTTCTGACTCCTGGGTGGTTGCCGCTCCGAGGATACCCGCGCCCCGCGCCGAGGGCCGCCCCGGTGACGCGCCCGCGGGGCCGCTCAGCGGCGTCAGCCGCGGGTCAACACGGGCGGCAGGTTCTGGGACTTGACGCCGTCGCTCCAGGGCGACTCGGGCCGCTCCTGGAGCTCACCGTCGAGCTCCAGGTCGACCCGCTCGTTGAAGAAGCAGAACAGGCCGGCGACCCGACCCGCCTCGGGCAGGGGATCGGCGTAGAACCAGATCAGATCCCTGACCGTCTCACCACTCGGCAGGATGACCGAGTGGTAGCCCGCAGCGCCCTTGTATGGACATGCCGTAGTGGTGTCGCTGGGGGCGAGCTCGACCTGAACATCCTCCCGCGGGAGGTACCAGCGCGTGGGCAGGTTCGACTCGAACAGCGCCATGGCCCGGGTCGAGTCGGCCAGCGGGACCCCCTCCAGCGACACCTTGACGCGACGGTCGGTGCGGCACACGTCGATCCGGTGGTAGGGGTCACGCGGGTGGACGAACACCTGCTCGTCCTCCTCGAACCAGCTCTCCATCCGGTTCCAGTAGAAGGCGATCAGCCCCTTCAGGCGGTTCGCCCCGGGGATCGGGTCGGGGTAGTACCAGGCGCCGGCTTCCAGTAGCTCGTCGCCGACCCGGATCGTGTGGTAGCTGGCGTCGCCCTTCTTCGGGCAGTGGGTGTGACGGTCGCTGGGCTCGAGCAGGTCGGCCCGGACATCCTCAGGCGGGAAGTAGTAGACCGGCTGGTGGCCGGACTCGTGCACCAGGCTCACGCGGCGGCTGTCGGCGACCGTCTCGCCGGCGAAGGTGACCCGCACCCGTTTGGGAGACGGCTCGATGTAGAGCGCCCGCCCGGGGGGCGGGGGGTCGAAGTTGAACGTGCCCGCCGGCTCGCGGCCCAAGGGTCCCTTGGCGGTCATCATTCCCATGGCCTCCCAAATTACTCCTCCGGCCAGGTGCGCGGGGCGGTTTCTGCTTCAGCCCGTCACACATCACGGCGCTGGAACATGACCAGCGTCCCCGCGGCCACGACGACGGCGTAGAGCGTCGCGATCAACAGCGCTCTCGAATAGCTGGTGACGCTCGTGCCCCCGTGGGCCACGGCGCTCAGCAGCTGACCCGGGAGCCAGCGGTTCCCGTTGTCCCATAGGGCCAGGATGATCTGCTCGCCCGGCAGCGCGTAGGCGATCCCGACCGTGATCGCCACCGCCGGCGAGCGGAGGATCACCGCCAGCGCCGTCCCCAGCACGCCGTAGCCGATCGCCGCCAGGTAGATGTGAAGTATGGCCTGGAAGGTGTCATTCAGTCCCGAGCTGCTCGTCCACGCCGAGGTGTGGACGCCCTTTCCGGGGCCAACCGCGAAGGCGACGGCGATGGCCACGACGAAGGCCAGGATGATCGCGATCAGGACGAACAGAGCGATGGCCAGGAACTTGCCGGACAGCAGCTTGATCCGGCCCGGCTGGCGAACCAGCAGGTTGCGCAGCGTGCCCTGGCTGTACTCGCTCGCAGTCGCGCCCGCGAACAGGGCCAGCGCGACGATCCCGACCAGGTTGGAGACGTCGACGATCCCGTGGACCAAGCCGTTGGGCCGCGACAGTTCGGCGATCGTTACATGGAACCGATGGCCGTGGAAGCCCGGGGTCAGCGTCTTGACCGCCCGCTCGAACGTGAACAGCGTGGCCAGCACCGTGAAGAACAGCGTCCCGCCCAGCCCCCACAGCAACATCGACCGGCGCCGGAGCTTGACCCACTCGCTGAGGAACGCTCCGAGCATCAGCGCTCCGCCATGGGTGGGTCGGGTGGGTCGCGTGGGTCGGGTCGGTCGGGTGGGTCGGGTGGGTCGGGTGGGTCGCGTGGGTCGCGTGGGTCGCGTGGGTCGCGTGGGTCGCGTGGGTCGCGTGGGTCGGGTGGGGCCTCGTCACCGGTGATCGCGAAGAACGCCTCCTCCAGGGATGCACGGGCGGCCTGCAGGCCCTTGAGAGTGATTCCGGCGGCCATCGCCTGGCGGTTCAGCTCGGCCGCCCACTCCTCGCCGGCCTGGACGCGGACCGAGTCCCCCTCGGGGTGGGCCGGCTTCCCCAGCCCGGCGCACAGCTCGGCGAGGGCAGGTACGTCGTGTGGGTGCTCCGGCGTGGCTAGCAGAGCGTCGCGCTGGGCCTCGAGCAGTGCCGTGACACCGCCCTGGAACACGATCTCCCCCCGCGAGATCATCACGAGGTGGTCGCAGATCGCCTCGATCTCCGACAGCAGGTGGCTCGAGACGAACACGGTGATGCCGCGGTCAGCCAGATCTCGCAGGAGCGAGCGGATCTCGCGGATCCCGGCGGGGTCCAGGCCGTTGGTGGGCTCGTCGAGGATCACCAGCTCCGGGTCCGGGAGTAGGGCCGCCGCGACTCCCAAACGCTGCTTCATCCCCAGGGAGTACGTCCGCACCAGGTCGTTGCGGCGCTCGGTCAGGCCGACGAGGTCCAGGACGGTGTCGATCCGCTGGCGGTCAAGGCGGCCCAGCCGGGTCAGCACGCTCAAGTTGCGAGCGCCCGACAGGGTGGGATAGAAGGCGGGAGACTCGATCAGGGCTCCGACCCGCGGCAGGTAGGCGCTGGGGTCGCTGATCGGATGGCCGAGCACGCGAGCGCTGCCGCTGGTCGGCCGCACGAGCCCGAGCAGCATCTGGATGGTCGTCGTCTTGCCGGCGCCGTTAGGACCGACGAACCCGCTGACGACCCCCGAGGGAAGCTCGATGTCGACCTTCTCGACGGCGGCCCGCTGGCCGAAGTGCTTGGTCAGCCCAGACGTGACGACGGCAGCCTGCGGCACCACTCGGCATCCTACCGGCATGAACTTCGCACGCGACGTGGTCGACGGCGCCCCCGCGGACCGGTTGGCGCTGGTCGAGCTGGCGCGCGACGGCCGCCGGCGGGAGTGGTCCTTCGGCGAGGTGGCGGCCGCGTCGACGGCGCTGGCCGGCCGGCTGTCGGCGCTCGGCGTCGGGCGCGGCGACGTGGTCATGACGCTGATCGGCAACCGGCCGGAATGGGTGCTGGCGATGGTCGCCTGCTTCCGGATCGGCGCGGTGGTCCTGCCCTGCAACGAGCAGTCGCGAGCTCACGATCTGCGCCTGCGGCTCGCGGCGGCTTCGCCGCAGGTGGTGCTGGCAGACGAACGCAACCTCGCCGAACTGGAGGGCGCTCGGCCGGCATGCGAAGTGCTGACCGTGCCGGACCCAGCGCTTTTCTCTGGCTCTGGCTCTGGCTCTGGCTCTGGCGAGGGGTCCTTGGCGGTCGATCTCGCACCGACCGATCCGTGCCTGATCACGTTCACCAGCGGCACGACCGGCGAGGCCAAGGGCGTCGTGCACGGCCAGCGGTACCTGCCCGGGCAGGGGTTGCAGGCCGAGCACTGGCTGGGCGCCGAGCCGGGTGATCTGGTGTGGTGCACGGCGGCCAGCGGCTGGTCGAAGTCGGCGCGCAACGTGTTCATCGCGCCCTGGTTGCGGGGCGCGGCCGCCTTGCTGCACGACGCGCGTTTCGATCCGGCTGAGCGTCTGGAACTGCTGGCCCGCGAGCGCGTGAACGTGCTCTGCATGGCTCCGACCGAGTACCGGGTGATCGCCAAGCGGGCGACGTTGTCGCCCGTGCCGTCGTTGCGCGGGCTGGTGGCGGCAGGCGAGGCGCTGAACCCGGAGGTGCTGCGCGCATGGGAGGAAGCGTGCGGCCTGCAGATCCGCGACGGCTACGGGCAGACGGAGACCGGCCAGCTAACGGGCATGCCGATCGGCGAGCCGGCCCGGCCCGGGTCGATGGGACGGGCGCTGCCGGGAGTAGCGTTGCGCGTTGAGGACGGCGAGCTGGTGCTGGCCGATCCGCAGTCCGATCCGACCTTCTTCGTGGGGTGGCTCGGAGGCGATCCGGCGCCCGAGGTGGGTACGTGGCGCACCGGCGACCGGGTCCGCCAGGACGAAGACGGGTTCCTGTACTTCGAAGGACGGTCCGACGACGTGATCATCTCGGCGGGGTACCGGATCGGACCCTTCGAGGTCGAGTCGGCGCTCGTCTCCCACGATGCGGTGGCCGAGGCCGCCGTGGTCGCCGCGCCCGACGAGGAGCGTGGGGCGGTCGTGCGAGCCGTGGTCGTCCTGCGGGAAGGATGGGCGCCGGGACCGGAGCTGGCGCGCGAGCTGCAGGAACACGTCAAACGCGAGACCGCGCCCTACAAGTATCCGCGGATCGTCGACTTCGCCTCAGAGCTGCCCAAGACCGCGAGCGGCAAGGTCCAGCGGGCACTGTTACGACTGGGCTCCGGGGTACGCTCAAGCTAATGAACGCATCCGGAGAAGTTTCATGAGCGAAACCAGACCGGTGATCGGAGTCGTCACCGCGCTCGAGCAGGCGCGCTACGGGATATGGGATTCCCTCTGCGCGCTCACCCCGATGTCCTACGTGCGGGCCGTGCAGAACGCCGGCGCAATGGCGGTGATGATCCCGCCGGACGCCGAGCTCGCCGAGTCGCCGGACGAGATCCTCGATCGGGTCGACGGACTCCTGCTGGCCGGCGGGGCCGACATCGACCCGTCCTCCTATGGAGCCGTGCCGCACCCGCAGACGAGCGGGACCACGCCCGCGCGCGACGAGATCGAGCTGGCCTTGGCGCGGCGCGCGATCGAGCGCGACATCCCGCTGCTCGGCATCTGTCGCGGCATGCAGCTGATCAACGTCGCGCTGGGTGGGACTCTGGTCCAGCACTTGCCCGACCAGGTCGGTCATGGCGAGCACCGGCGCAACCCCGGCAGCTTCGACGGCTCTGAGCACGAGGTCCAACTGGAGGCGGGCTCACTCGCGGCGCGGGCGACGGGCGAGGAGATCCACGTGAGCAAGTCGCACCATCATCAGGGGGTGGATGCACTCGGGGAGCGGCTCGTCGTGACCGGTCGCTCGACGCTCGACGATCTCCCGGAGGCGATCGAGGCGCCGGATCAGACCTACGTCCTGGGCGTGCAGTGGCACCCGGAGGCAGACCAGGACTCACAGGTCGTAGCCTCGCTGGTCGAGCAGGCACGCGAATACCGCCTGGCCCGCCGCTGACCCGGCGCCGGCGCCGGCGCCGCGCCTCCAGCCCGATACACCATATTTCTGACCTGTTGATCCGAGCAAACCGGAGGCTCTGGCGCCGATTTGCTCAGATCTGCGCGCTGAGCCGCATCTCACGAACAATCGGCCAGCGCCGGGCGGGGGCGCGGGGCTGACTAGCGCAGAACCCGAGGCTCGGTGTAGCCGCCGGCGCGCACCGCCGCGGTTACGGCGCGGGCATGGCCGGCGCCGCGGGTCTCCAGCACGAGCTGCACGGCCGTCTCGCGGATGTGCAGGTCGATGCCCTCTCGGATGTGCTGGACGTCCAGCAGGTTCGCGCCCGCATCGCCGACGAGCGCGAGCAGCTGTGCCAGCGAGCCCGGCCGGTCAGGCACGCGGGCCAGGAGGACCAGCCGGCGCCCGGCCTGGGTTTCGTGCCGGCGCGCCACCTGCGCGAGCAACCCGGCGTCGACGTTTCCTCCCGACAGCACGATCGCCGTGGTCCCCGCCGGCCTGGGTGACAGCTTGCCGCCCAGCAGCGCGGCCATTCCCACCGCGCCGGCGCCCTCGACCACGAGCTTGCTGCGCTCGAGCAGGAACACCATCGCCTCGGCGACCTCATCCTCGTCGACGACCAGAATCTCGTCCACGAGGCGCTGGATGAGCGGGAGCGTGATCTCTCCTGGGCGCTTCACGGCGATGCCGTCGGCGATCGTGAGCGCTCTCTCCACGGCCACCGGATGGCCGGCGGCGAGCGAGGCGCTCATCGGGGCGCAGGACTCGACCTGCACGCCCACGACGTTCAGCTCGGGGAGCTCGGCCTTCATGGCGGTGGCGATGCCGCTGATCAGCCCGCCGCCGCCGATCGGCACCACCACCCGCGTGACGTCCGGGACCTGGCGCAGAAGCTCGATCCCGACCCCGCCCTGTCCGGCGATGACGACCGGATCGTCGAACGGATGGATGAAGGCCAGGCCACCCTCCTCGGCCCTGGCCTGCGCCGCGGCCAGGCATTCGTCCACGGCGGCGCCACCGATGGTGACGGTGGCGCCCAGGGCGGTGGCCGCCTCGACCTTGCTGATCGGAGCGCCCTCGGGCATGAACACCTCGCAGGGAACCGCGAGCGAGCGGGCGGCGTAGGCCACGGCCTGGGCGTGGTTGCCGGCGCTGCCGGTCACCACCCCCCGCGCGGAGCCATCGCCGAGGGACGCGATCTTGGCCAGAGCTCCCCGCAGCTTGAACGAACCTGTGCGCTGAAGGTTCTCGGCCTTGAGCACGACGGTCTCGCCGAGGCGGCGCGACAGCGTCTGCGAGCTCACGACCGGCGTCTCGCGGACCACGCCGGCGCCGGCGAGCATCGCCCGCTCGACGTCCCGCCGCGTCACCGACGGGGCTTCGGTGACGGCCCGGTCAGTCAGCGAGCGCCACCACAGCGTCGATCTCGACCTGAGCCCCGCGAGGCAGTGAGGTCACGGCGTAGGCGACGCGTGCCGGTGGGTCCGCGGGGAAGAACCCGGCGTAGACGTCGTTGACCTCGGAGAAGGCGCCCATGTCCGTGAGCAGGACGGTCAGCTTGACGGCATCGGCCAGGTCCGCCCCGGCCGCGGCGCACACGGCCTGGAGGTTCTCCAGGCAGCGGCGTGCCTGCTCCGCGGGCGTGGAGCCACTCAGCTCGCCGGTGGCGGGATCGAGCGGGATCTGGCCCGAGCAGAACAGCAGCCCCCCGGTGCGTACGGCGTGAACATAGGGGCCGACCGCCGCCGGCGCGTCGGGGGCGGTGACCGTCTGGCGATGGGGCGGCAATCGGCTCTCCTTGTCTGCTGGTTGGGCGGCGCGGGCGGCCGTGGGGGCGCTGGCGCCGCGCTCTGTAGCGTATCCCCGGTTTGCTGGCCAGGGTAGGGTCATCGCATGGCCAACCGTCTCGCCGCCGAGACCTCGCCGTACCTCCTCCAGCACAAGGACAACCCGGTCGACTGGTTTCCCTGGGGCGACGAGGCCCTGGAGCGAGCCCGGGAGCTGGAGCGGCCGCTGCTCGTTTCGATCGGCTACTCGGCGTGCCACTGGTGCCACGTCATGGAGCGGGAGAGCTTCGAGGACGCCGGCATCGCGGCCGTGATGAACGAGCGATTCGTTCCGATCAAGGTCGATCGCGAGGAGCGGCCCGATATCGATGCGGTGTGCATGGAGGCCTGCCAGGGGATGACCGGGCAGGGCGGCTGGCCCCTCAACGTCTTCCTCACGCCGGAGGGGAAGCCGTTCTTCGCCGGGACCTACTTCCCGCCCGCGCCGCGTCCGGGGATGCCGAGCTGGCCGATGGTCCTCGAGGCCGTCGGCGAAGCCTGGGAGAACCGGCGCGAGGAAATCCGGGCTCAGGGAGAGCTCGTCGCGCAGTCGTTGGGGGCAACGGCCCGGATCGAGCCATCGGAGGAGCCCCTGCCGAGCACGGTCGTGTCCGACGCGGTGGCGGCTCTGGGTCAGATGTTCGACCGCGTGAACGCCGGCTGGGGCGGCGCGCCCAAGTTCCCGCCCTCCTGCACGCTCGAGTTCCTGCTCGCCGCGGGGGAGCGAGAGATGGCGCTGGCCACCCTGCGAACGATGGCGAGCGGTGGCATCTACGACCAGATCGGCGGCGGATTTGCCCGTTACGCGGTTGACGCGACATGGACGGTGCCGCATTTCGAGAAGATGCTCTACGACAACGCGCTGCTGGCGCGGGCCTACCTCCACGGCTGGCAGGTGAGCGGAGAGGAGCGGCTCGTGCACGTGTGCTGCGAGACGCTCGACTGGGCGCTGCGCGAGATGCGCGGCGAGGAGGGCGGGTTCTGCTCGGCTCTCGATGCCGATTCCGAGGGAGTCGAGGGGAAGTTCTACGTCTGGCGCCTCGACGAGCTGCGCGAGGCGCTCGGCGACGAGGAGCTGGCCGATGCGGCGGTCGCCCACTTCGGCGCCACCGCGCGGGGCAACTTCGAGCCCGGACTGAACGTACTGGAGGCCCGGGGGCCATCGCCCGAACGGCTGCCCGAGATCCGCTGCAAGCTGTTCGGCGCGCGGGCGCAGCGCATCCGGCCCGGGCTGGACGACAAGCGCCTGACCGCGTCGAACGCGCTGATGATCGCGGCGCTGGCCGACGCCGGGGGCGTCCTTGACCGCGCCGACTACCTCGAGGCCGCCCGCCGGTGCGCTGATTTCCTGCTCAGCTCGCTGCGCGATGGTGAGGGCCGGCTGCTGCGCACCTGGAAGGACGGCCGCGCTCGGCTGTCCGCTTACCTCGAGGACCATGCCTTCCTGCTCGAGGCCCTGCTCGTCCTCTACGAGTCGACGTTCGAGCCGCGCTGGTACGACGCGGCGGTGGACATCGCCGAGACGATGATCGAACGTTTCGCTGACCCGGAGCGCGGTGGGTTCTTCACGACGGCAGCCGACCACCCGTACCTGGTCGTCCGGCGAAAGGACCTCGAGGACGCGCCGATCCCCTCGGGAAGCTCCGCGGCGGCCCTGGGCCTCTTGCGTCTGTCCCGGCTCTCAGGCGACGCCGGCTACGAGCGCCACGCGGTCAGCGTGCTGCGCCTGAACGGTCCGCTCGCGGCGCGCCACCCCGGCGCGTTCGGCCATCTGCTCCAGGCGCTCGACCTTTACCTCGCTGCGCCGCAGGAGATCGCGATCGTCGGCGACGACGCTGCCGGCGCGGGCCCGCTGGCCCGCGCCGTCCGGGCACGCTTCCGGCCCCACGCCGTTCTGGCGGGAGGGCCCGAGGATGGGGTGCCACTGCTGGCCGGACGCGGGTTGGTGCGCGGACAAGCTGCCGCGTACGTCTGCGAGCGCTTCGCCTGCCAGGCGCCGGTGACCGAGGTGGCAGCGCTGCAAGCGCTCCTCCCCAGCTCTTGACGGCCCGGCTATTCTCGGGTGCGGTGCTGAGGAGCAGGACGTTCCTGGGGGCATTGACGGCGGGGCTGGCTGGGCTCGCCCTCGCAGGCTGCGGCGCCAGCAGCGGCTCGTCTCCGTCGGCTCTCGACCCCGCCGGGGCAGCGCCGGCGAGCGCCCTGATGTTCGTTGAGCTGCCCGCCCATGTGCAGGGCCAGCAGCAAACGGACATCGACCAGACGCTCTCGCGCCTGGGTGGGGCAGATGCGCCGGCCAAAGTGAGCGCAGCCATCCAGAAGCTGTTCGACAAGAGCGGCACGGATTTCTCGAGCCAGGTGGAGCCGTGGCTGGGGCAGAAGCTCGGGATCGTCCTGACCCAACTCCCGAACGGGTCGAACCCGAGCGCGGCCGGTATCGCCATCGTCGCGCCGACCAGCGATCCGAGCGCGGCTCGCGCCTTCATCCAAGCCGATGCCAAGAGGCTCGAGGGGCTTGGCGACAGCGCCACCGTCGTCGGGCACTACGCGATCGTCGGTGGCGCCCTGGCCTATCCGGCAACCGTCGCCGCCGCCTCCGGGTCGGGAGCGTCGCTGGCCGACGACAACTATTACCGGACCGCGGTCAGCACCGTCGGCGGCGATCCGGACGCCTCGATGTGGGTGAACGCACCGGCCATCGAGCGGGTGCTCACGTCCTCGGCGACGGGCGGTTCGGCGCTGGGCGCGCAGCTTGAGAAGGAACTCGGGAAGGTCCCGGCCGGCTCTGGCGAGTACCTGGCGCTGACCCTGACCCCCACCGCAATGCGACTCGACACCTACGCCGGCGGGCTCGCGTCCCGCACCGGCGCCGCTGCGGGCAGCGCCCCGGATGCGGGAGCCCTTCCCGCCAATTCGTGGCTTGCCCTCAGCACCGGAAGCCGGGGGCTCGGGCCGAGTCTTCAGCGCAACTTCGCGAGCGGCTTTCGGATCGGAATGGCATCCGAGGCATCCGAGCTCGGGGCGAGCCCTCTGGCCGCACGCCAGCTGCAGATGCTCACATCGGTCCTGCAGCAGGTAGGCATGGCCCTCGGCCCGTTCTCACTGTCGCTGGGTGGGACCTCGCCGCTGGCGATCACGGCCGGCTTCGAGATGAAGTCCCCCGATGCGAAGGCTGCCGGGGGACTGGTCGCTGAGCTCGAGTCGCTCGTGTCACGGAGCGCCCACGTCACCGGTAACAGCAAGGCCTTTTCGATCCGGTTGCCGACCGGCCAGAGCGTGTCGCTGACCAACGCCGCCGGGAAGATCGTCGCCATCTACGGCTTCGCAAGCCAGCGCGCCTTCCTCGACCCAACCTCGACGCTGGCCGGCACCTCCCTATACCGCCAGGCGGTCTCCCAGCTGAACAGCGGAAGCAGCGTCCCGCTGTTCGTCTCCTTCGCGCCGATCGCGGCGCTCGTGGAGCTGGGCGACCATCAGAGCTCAGCGGCCAAGACGGTCGCCGTGCTGCGCAAGCTGAGCTACCTGATCGTCGGCACTCACGCCCACGAAGAGCAAGTGGTGCTGGGGTTCAGCTAGCGCGCGGGCGGTCTTAAAGCACCGGGAGGTAGCGCTCTAGCTCCCAGGGCGTCACCTGGACCCGGTAGTCGTCCCACTCCTGGCGCTTGATCTCGATGTAGCGGTTGAACATGTGCTCGCCGAGCGTGCGCAGAACGAGCTCCGACTGGGCGGTCAGCTCGATCGCCTCGCCGAGGGTCTCAGGCAGCTGCTCGATGCCGAGTCGCCGTCGCTCGTCCGGCGAGAGGTGGTAGAGGTTCTTCTCCATCGGGTCAGGTAGCTCGTAGCCGTGCTCGATCCCCTCGAGGCCCGCCTGCAGGAGCACGGCAAAGGTCAGATAGGGGTTGCAGGCCGGGTCGGGACAGCGCAGCTCCATCCGGGTGGCCGCCTCCTTTCCCGGGTGGTACAGCGGCACGCGAACCAGCGCCGAGCGGTTGCGCCGAGACCAGGCGACGTAGACGGGCGCCTCGTAGCCCGGGACGAGGCGCTTGTAGGAGTTGACCCACTGGGCGAAGATCGAGGAGATCTCGCGGGCATGGCGGAGCTGGCCGGCGATGAACGCCTTGCCGACATCGGAGAGGAAGTAGGGGTCCTCAGCGTCGAAGAACGCGTTGTGCCCGCCGCGGAACAAGGACTGGTGGGTGTGCATGCCGGAGCCGTTCTTGCCAAACAGCGGCTTGGGCATGAAGGTCGCGTGGAGGCCGTACTTCATGGCGTACTCCTTGACCGTGATGCGGTACGTCATGCAGTCGTCGGCCATCTTCAGCGCGTCGGAGTAGCGCATGTCGATCTCGTGCTGGCTCGGACCCACCTCGTGGTGGGCGTACTCGGTGTGGATGCCGAGCTGCTCCAGCGCCAGGATCGTCTCCCGGCGCAGATCAGAGCCGGCGTCGAGCGTGGTCAGGTCGAAATAGCCGCCCTCGTCGAGCACCTCGGTCGACTTGGCGTCCCGGAAGTAGAAGTACTCGAGCTCGGGCCCGACATAGAAGTGGTCGAACCCCATCGCCTGAGCTCGCTGCACGGCGCGCCGCAGGACGTGGCGCGGGTCGCCCTCGTAGGGAGTGCGCTCGGGAGTCAGGATGTCGCAGAACATCCTGGCCACCCCAGCCTCGTTCGGACGCCAGGGCAGCACCCTGAAGGTGCTCGGATCGGGCTGAGCGATCATGTCCGACTCCTCGATGGCATTGAAGCCGGTGATCGAGGAGCCGTCGAAGCCCATCCCGCCCTCGAAGGCGTCGGCCAGCTCGGTGGCATTGATCGAGAAGGCCTTCAGCTGGCCCAGGATGTCCGTGAACCACAGCCGGATGAAGCGAATCTCGCGCTCCGCGGCCAGCGACATCACATCGCTGGAGGTGAGCGGCGCAGGCGAGGTCATCGCGCCGGAACCTTACTTGTTCGCCCGCCGAGGCCGCCCCGGATAGGGCTACCGGGGCCCCAACCGAGCTCGCCCGTTCAGAGCCGCGAAGCGAGTTGGCGACCCAGCCAGCGCCGGGCCCACGACTGAAGCTCAGCCAGAGCCGGCTCCAGCTCGTGCCCCATCTGCGAGAGCGCGTACTCAACGCGGACCGGAGGCCCGGAATAGACGGTGCGCTCAACCATGCCCCTCGCCTCTAGCTCCTTCATCCGCTCGGAGAGGAGGCGATCGGACAGCTCAGGAATCGACTGGGCGATCTCCGAGAAGCGCAGGGGACCGTCCATGAGGACGCGCAGGATCGCCCCCGTCCATCGCCGGCCCACCAGCTCCACCGCCTCGTGGTAGAGCGGGCAGCAGGCCGGGCGATCATCCTGCGCCTGAGCTTCCGAGCTGTCGACGCGAGCGTCCATCTGCTCGCCGGGACTCTACGCCGCCTTGAGCGTGCGCGATTCCTCGCTCGAGCCGTCTACGGGGATCTCGCCGGCCACCTGCACCATGGCTGTGAAGCCTTCGAGCGCCACCGCGGCGATCGCCTCGAGGAGCTGCTCGTCGTCCCAGCCGGCCTCGCGCGCCTCCTCGTGGAGGTGCATGGGCGGCCGGCCCTCGACCACGAGCGCGTGGAGGTAGCGAAGCAGCGCCGCCTCACGGGGATCGCCGGAACGGAAGTCGCGGGCCATGGCGACCTCATCGAGAGGCAACCCGGCCCCGCGCGCGGCCCGGGAGTGCATCAGGATGCCCTGCTGGGACTGGTAATGCTCGGCGACGGCGAGCGCGATCCGCTCCAAGGTCGCCAAGGTCAGCCGGCCATGGCGCAGCTCCGAGCGGAAACGAGCGTAGCCGCGCAAAGCCGCGGGCGAGCCCGCGAGGACACCGAGGAAGTTGGGAAGCTGACCGCCGCCCGACAGCGCGCCACGCAGGATCGGCAGCGAGCGCTCAGGAGCTGTCAACTCGTCATGGATCTGGAATCTGCTCATCGAAATCTTCATGTCGATCACCAAACGGCTGCTCAGGAGAATTTGCCCCGGTCGCCAGCCCGCTCCTATACATCGGGAACGAGCTTACGGTTGATAAGTTTACTCCTGGGGAGGTCCGTAGATCAAGGGTTTCAGGGGAAATTGTTGCGGGCTGTTGGGGCATACGGTGGAGGGAACGGTTCGGATCAGCCGTCGTTGGCCGGTTTCATCGCGACTTCCGACTGCGTCGCTCTATAAACGCATCGTCAGCTAAACGCGGAGCCATCCCGCGACGGCGAGTTCTGTAAGAAACGCCAAACGGCGGTCAGTGCGGCAGTACCGCGAGCACCGCGGCGTGCGAGCTGGTCACGGCGACCAGCAGCAGTACGAGCGCGAGCAGGAAGGCCCACATGGCAAGGCGATCGGGCCGGAAGCCGGCCCTCTCGTGGGGACGCAGGCCGGAGCTGTAGGTCCGGCGCGGCTGGGCATAGCGCTCGGCGCCACGCCCGGTGATGACGACGGTGCGCCTGGCGCCCAGCTCGGGAGCATCCGGGCGGTCGGAAGCAATGGGGCGCTCGGGATCAAGGGGACGCTCCGAAGCATGGGGATGCTGGTCAGCATCGAGGCGATCGGAAGCGACTTCGTGATCGGGCTCCAGCCAGCTGTCCACCGCTCGCAGCGTTCGCCCGGAGGGGCGCCGAGCGTAGGCATCGTCGGCAGGGTAGCGCCTGACCTCGGCGGCGCGGCGGCCACCAGCCTCCTCGAGGCGGCGTTCGTCTCGGCGCGGGTAAGCCGTCGTTGCTGCGCTACGGCGGGCCCGCTCCGCGCGGCGCGCCTCGATGTACTCGTCGACTTCGTCGTAGCCGTGGTATCCGTCCTGGCGCATGGGCTCGGATGGCGGCATGTTCGAACCGTCCTCTTTCTTGGTACCTACGGGGTTAGCTGACGGACTCGCGCCGAAAGAGCGGCGCTACGCGATCTGCGACTCGCCCCAAACAAACTGGGTCCCCCGCTCCCCGCGAGCCCCGGGGTTTGTGCCGGATGCAGCGGGAATTCAGCGTTGACGGTGACGACTGTACCAACGGCTCCGGACGGCATCCCCATGTCCGGAGCGCAAAGCCGCTATTTGCGGCTCGCTATGCGTGCCCCGCGACGCGGGCCACGAACTTCGCCACGTCCTCGGCCTGCTGGCCCTGGACGATGTCAGGCGGCATGGTGCCGTAGCCGAGGCAGTTCTCAGCCGCCTCCGAGGCAGTCGGGTCCTGCAGGCATCCGTTCTCCAGGGTGTGCAGAACCAGGGATTCGGAGGGCCGAATCTGGTCGAGGTTGGGGCCGACCTTGCCGATCGCCGAGGCGGCCGCCAGCGTGTGGCAGACGGCGCAGTGCTCACCGAACAGCTCGCGACCGGTCTTCTCCGCAGCTGTGAGCTTGATCCCCGCCACCTGAGCGCTGGCGCTGTCGTGATTGCCGATCAACATGACCGCCGGGAGGGCGATGCCAAACCCGACGTAGGTAAAGACCAGGACCACATTGACGACGCGGCGACCCAGCCGCGACTGCGTCTGCATCGCGTTGGTGACACCGCCCAGACCGCCTCGCGAGGCACCCCACCAGATGCCGAGGGCGAGCCCTGTGAAGACGACCGCGATGATGACTACGCCGACCATTAGGCGCGCACCTTATCGCGAGCGGCCACGCGAGGCGTCACCGGCGCCGGCCAGCCGCGAAGCTCATCACGGGGGGTGCGACGGCACGGAAATCGTCCGCCGCAGCGCGGTCGGCCGCTTCCTGCTCCTCGCGCCCGAGACGGACCTGTTCGTCCAGGAGTGAGAAGTCCTTGACCTGGGCCACGAGGCGGTCGGGGGCGGCGATGGACGCGACCCGATCCACCAGCACGTTGGTGGCCCCCCCGGCGGCGGCAAAACGCTCCAACTTTCCCCCCACGAGCAGTAGAGGTTCGGTTCTGACCAGGAGGCGATAGCGCTCGTAGACCTTGGGCGGAACGATCAGGTTGATGACCCCGAACTCATCCTCCAGCAGCACGAACACCACGCCTCCCGCGGTGCCGGGCCGCTGGCGCGCCACCACCAGGCCACCGGCCTGGACCCGGGAACTGTGGGCCAGCCGCTCCAGATCCTGGCTGTGCACGCTTCCGGCCGGCAGCCGACCGCGCAGCAGCGCCATGGGATGGGAGCTGACGGTCATGCCCGTGGTGCTGTAGTCGGCCAGCATCGACTCCCATTTCGAGAGCTCCCGCAGGCGCGGGGGCGCGGGGAGATCGAGCGGGAGCGCGAGCTGAACGCCGCCACGCACCGCCCGACCGGGGGTGGCGACGCCGAGCTGCCAGAGAGCCAGACGCCGAGCCGAGCCACCGCCTGCGCCGCCCGCGCCGCCCGCGCCGCCTGCGGCGCCCGCGGCGCCCGCGGCGCCAGAGGCGCCAGTGGCGGCCAGCGAGTCACACGCTCCCGACCACGCCAGAAGCTCCAGAGCCGGTGATCCGGCACCCGCCCGAGAGGCCAGGTCGGACAGGCTGCGGAACCGGCCCGCCGCCTTCCGAGCGGCCACCAGCGCCTCCATCTCGACCCGCCGGACTCCGCGGATATAGCCAAGGCCGACGCGCACCGATCCGTCCTCCCCCATCGTGCATTCCACTTCGCTGCTGTTGACGTCGGGCGCCAGCACCTCGATCCCCCGCCGTTGGGTCTCGTGCACGAGCGCATCCGGCGGATAGAAGCCCATCGGCTGCTCGTTCATCAGGGCGCATAGGAACTCCGGCCCGTAGTGCACACGCAGCCAGGTGGACTGGTAGGCCAAGAGGCCGAAGGCGGCGCCGTGAGCCTTGGGGAAGCCGAAGCCCGAGAAGCCCTGGACCATCGAGAAGACCCGCTCCGCCGTGGCCTCGTCGACGCCGTGCTTGCGCTGGGCCCCGGCGACGAAGCGCCGGTGGTGGGCCTCGATTGCCGCCTCGGAGCGTTTGCGACTCATCGCCCGCCGCAGCCCCTCTGCCTCCCCGGGCGAGAACCCCGCGAAGGCGATGGCCACCTCCAGCACCTGGTCCTGGAAGATGATCGTGCCAAGGGTCTCCTGGAGGACGGGCTCCAGCGAGGGATGCTCGTAGGGCACCCGGAAGGTCGGATCCTCCCGCATCCGCTGACGGCGCTCGATATAGGGATTCACCGCCCCGCCCTGGATCGGCCCGGGGCGCACGATCGCCACCTGGATGGTGAGGTCCTTGAGCGTCTCGGGCCGGGTGCGGCGCAGCGACTGCATCTGGGCACGGCTCTCGATCTGGAATACGCCGGTGGTCTCGGCGTTCTGGATGCACTCGTAGGTGGGCCGGTCGTCGTAGGGGATCCGACTGAGGTCGATCCTCTCCCTCCGGGTCCGGGAGATCATCTCCACGCAGCGCTCGACCGCCGAGAGCATCCCCAGGCCGAGCAGGTCGATCTTCAGAAAGCCGGCGTCCGAGCAGGAGTCCTTGTCCCACTGGACGATCTGGCGGCCCTCCATGGCAGCCGGGACGATCGGGCAGCAGTCGATCAGCGGGCGGGTGGCCACGATCATCCCGCCCGAGTGCTGGCTCAGATGCCGCGGCAACCCGTGGGCCTCGGCGGCGAGCCGGGCCAGCCACACCCAGCGACCCCCGGCGCCACGCCGCGGTGCCGCGCCGGCGCCGCGGCGGAAGCCGGCGCTCGGACCGCTGATGTCGCGGCGCGGGTCGGGCTCGGGCGGCGGAGGGTCGTGATAGTCGCGGGCGGTCTGGATGGCCCGCTCCCGGGACGCCTCGAACTCGTCGCCCAGCTCGACCCCGAACGCGCTCTCGATGTCACGAGAGACGTTGCGCGAGTCCCATCCCTCGCTCCCTCGCGCCACTCGCTCGATCTCCCCGGGCGGTAGACCGAGGGCCTTGCCAAGCTCCCGGATGGCGCCTCGAGCCCGGTAGGTGGGGAAGGCGGCCACCAGGGCGGAGCGGTCGTGACCGTAGCGCTCGTGGACGCGCGGTATCAGGACCTCCCGGATGTCGCGGGGGAAGTCGAGGTCGATGTCGGGCAGAGAGGTCAGCTCCTCGTTGAGAAAGCGGCCGATGAGCAGGTCGTTGGCGATGGGATCGACGTGCGAGAGCCCGGTCAGGTAGCAGACGATCGAGGAGACGCTCGAGCCGCGCCCGCGCCCGGGCGGCAGCAGCGCCCGGGCACTATCCACCCCCCGTATCTCGACGGCCACCTCCCGGGCCAGCTCGAGCAGGTCGTGGTGCAGCAGGAAGAAGCCGGCCAGGTTCAGCTTCTCGATGATCCGCAGCTCCTCCTCCAAGCGGGCGGCGGCGGTCTCGCGGTGGGCCATCCGCTCGCCGGCATAACTGTCCTGCAACCGGACGGCGCAGAGCTCCCCCAGCTGGCGCATCGCCGTGGCGTCCTCGGCGCCCGGATATCGGTAGCCCAGATCGTCGGCCAGATCGAAGCGCAGCCCCTCGGCCAGCCGAGCGGTCTCCGCCACCGCCTCGGGGTACTCCGGGAAGCGGGCCGCCATCGCCGCCGGCGAGGCGAGGACGTGGCTGAAGTTGCCGCGGCGCTCGGGCTCGGAGGCATCGAGGCTGGAGTGCAGTCGGATGGCCACGAAGGCGTCCTGGAGGGGCGCCCGGGAGCGTGCGTGGGCATGGACGTTGCCAGTGGCCACGCAGGGCAGATCCAGACGCTCTGCCAACCCGGCCAGGCGCCGGTTGCGCGCCCGGTCATCGCGCAGGAAGGGACGCTGCAACTCGACCCGCAGCCGCTCGGGGCCGAAGGCATCGCGCAGGCGCCGCAGCGTGGGCTCGTCGTGGACGCCCCGGGAGGCGCACCCGCTCAGGCAGACGAGGCCCTCGGCGTGAGCGAGAACATCCTCGAGGGCGACGAAGGGCTGAGTGGGTGGTCCCGGTCCGCTCTCACGCGTGTGCGCATGCGCACGCGTGAGGAGGCGACAGAGGTTGGACCAGCCCTGGGCGTCCTGGACGAGCAGGGTCAAGTGGCGGCGCGAGTCGTCCGGCTCGAGATCGAGCTCGGCCCCATGGATCGCATGCAGGCCGAGGGCCTGGGCGCTGACGGCGAACTCCATCGAGCCCGAGACGGAGTTGTGGTCGGTCAGCGCCAGGGTGTCGTAGCCCAGCGTCAGTGCGGCTGCGACCAACTCGTCCGGCAGGGAGGCGCCATCGAGGAACGAGAAGGCCGAGTGGCAGTGCAGCTCAACGTACATGGATACGAACAGATGTTCGCATCATGGTCGGACGGCTGCGCCCTCGATCAGGGCCGGCGCCGACGGACCGCGCCGCTGCCTGTGCGGCTCAGACGGTGGGTGGCCGCTGCCTGTGCGGCTCAGACGGTGGCCGCGGCCTTGGCCTCCAGGTCGGTGATCCGGTCGGCCAGCGGCGTCAGCTCGACGTGCGAGATCTCGCCCCGCTGAACGAGCGCGTACGCAACCCGTCCAAGTTCGCTGTAGGCCTGGCCGAGATCCCGCTTCGTGGTCACGCCCTCCACCCCCTCTTGAGCCTTCGCAGCCGCCTGCTCGGCAGCGGTCTTGGCCTTGTCCAGAAAGCCCATCTCCATCTCCTTTGTCGTCCTTACAGGCAACCTAGTGGACCGGGACGGCGGGCGGGCAAAAGCGAGCCGTGCATGCCTCAGGCAGGCCGGCCGCTCGGTCGGGCCGGAGCCTGACGGCCTCGGGCTGGCGAAATCGCCCCCACCCCCGGTATGTCGGAGGGGTGAGGGCGATCTTAGGCAAATAGCCAGCACTATCGCCCCCGGGACACGCTGGCCGGGAGGGTGGGGGCGATCTTGCCAACCCACTCCTTCCCTGCCCTTGACTTCTTATTAGTGAGTGCTAACTTATCCACCTGCCACACTTAGCAGTCACTAAGCAAAGGAGGGCCACGTCATGTCCGTCACCAGCATCGTCGAACCAAGCCAACAGGCTCCGCCCCAGCCCAGCGACGCACACGGGCGGGGCTGGACGCTGGCGATTGTCTCGATCGGGTTGTTCATGGTCGTGCTGGACAACCTCGTGGTCAGCGTCGCGCTGCCGAGCATTCACCGCACGCTCGGCGCGTCGATCCAGTCCCTGGAGTGGACCGTGAACGCGTACGTGCTCTCCTACGCCGTCCTGCTGCTGACGGGCGCTGCCCTAGGTGACCGGCTCGGTCGCAAGCGGATGTTCATCTTCGGAATCGCGCTGTTCACTGCGGCCTCGGCGGCGGCGGGAGTCGCCCCCACCACCGGACTGCTGATCGCTGCGCGCGCTGTGCAGGGCGTCGGCGGCGCGATCGTGACGCCGCTTACCCTGACGCTGCTGGCGAACGCGTTCCCGCCCGAGCGGCGCGGCATGGCGCTCGGAGTCTGGTCTGGCATCAGCGGGATCGCGGTCGCACTCGGGCCGCTGGTCGGTGGCGCCGTGATCCAGGCCAGCTCCTGGCACTTCATCTTCTGGATCAACGTGCCGGTGGGGATGATCCTGGCGCCGCTCGCCGCCCGGCGGCTGACCGAGAGCCAGGGGCCGACCCGGAGCCTGGACCTGCCGGGGCTCGGTCTCGCCTCCGCCGGGCTGTTCGGGATCGTCTTCGGGCTGATCCGCGCGCAGACGATCGGCTGGACCGCCACCGAGGTGCTGTTCTCGCTGATCGCCGGAGTCCTGCTGATCGTGGCCTTCGTGTTCAACGAGCGGCGGGCGACGCATCCGATGCTGCCGCTCGAGTTCTTCTCCCGGCGCAGCTTCGCGGTGACCAACGTGGTCTCGCTGTCGATGTACTTCGGGATGTTCGGCTCGATCTTCTTCATGAGCCAGTACCTGCAGAACGTCCTGCACAACACGCCTCTGCAGGCCGGAGTCAAGCTGCTCGTGTGGACGGGGGCAACGATGCTCGTCTCGCCGGCCGCGGGCTTCTTCTCCGAGCGGTTCGGGAGCCGGCCATTCATGGTGGCGGGTCTGTCCCTGCAGGCGATCGCGCTGGCCTGGCTGGCCTCGCTGGCCGGTGTCCACCAAACCTACGCGAGCATGATCATCCCGTTCGTGTTCGGCGGCAGCGGGATGGCGCTGGTGTTCGCGCCAGCGGCCAACGCCGTCCTGTCCTCGGTGCGCGCTGACCAGACCGGCCAGGCGTCAGGAGCGACAAACGCCATCCGGGAGCTCGGCGGTGTCCTGGGGATCGCAGTCCTCTCCACCGTGTTCACGAGCCACGGCAGCTACGCGTCGGGTCTCGCCTTCGTCCACGGTCTCGTGCCGGCGATGTGGGTGGGCACGGTTGTGCTCGCGGGCGGAGCGCTGATCGCCGCGCTGCTGCCGTTCAGCACGCGAGCGCAGGCAGCCGCGATCGCCGCAACGGCAACGCCGGCGACGGCCTGAGGCGATCGTGTCCGGGCGCCTGAGGCTCCTCTAGGATCGACACGTGGCCACCACCGCCAAGACCGGACGTCAGCGCGTCCCCGCCGCCGAGCGCCGGGACGCGCTGATCGATGCGGCCATGCTCGAGTTCGCCCACGGGGGGCTGCACGGCACGCCCGTGGACCGGATCGCACGACGTGTCGGAGTGGCCCAGCCGTACGTGTTCAGTCTCTTCCCGAGTAAGCGCGAGCTGTTCATCGCCGCCGTTGAACGTGGGTTCGAACGGGTCGGGACCGTATTCGAGCGAGCGGCCGACGAGTTCGATCCCGCCACCGCCGCGCCCGATATGGACGTGCTGAGGGCGATGGGCCGGGCCTACGTCGAGCTGCTCTCCTCCGACCGGACGGTGCTGATGCTCCAGCACCAGGCCTATGCGGCGTGCGACGACGAGATCATCCGCGAGCGGGTCCGCGCGGCCTACGCCCATCTGATCGTCCGGGTGCAGGAGCTGTCGGGCAGCGAGCCGGAGGCGGTCGACGAGTTCATCCGGCTCGGGATGTGGCTGAACGTCGCCGCGACGATGGGCGTCGAGGATCTGTCGGCCGGCTGCGACTGGATCCAGGCTCAGGCTACCCGCGCCGCCGAGGGCTGAGGCACGGCTCCCGCCGGGGCGTGCGGCTCGAGCGGGGCGTGCGGCTCGAGCGGAGCGTGCGGCTCGAGCGGGGCGTGCGGCTCGAGCGGAGCGTGGGGCTCGAGCGGAGCGTGCGGCTCGAGCGGAGCGTGCGGCTCGAGCGGAGCGTGCGGCTCCAACGAGGCCTCGGGCCCCTGAGGGTTCGATCCTTCGGAGGCGGCGACGCCCAGCGCGATCGCCCCCCAGGCTCCTCGCAGCGCCCCGTATAGGACAAGCACGACGAGCCCCGCCCCCGCGGCCAGATACGCGGCCCGGGGCGAGAACATCGCGGTCAGCGCCCCGCCTAGGAGGATGCCCACTCCCGGGGCCAGCGACGCCAGTGACTCGAGCACGGCAGCGGCACGGGCTCGGAAGGCCTCGTCGACGAGGCGGTGCAGCAGGGTCTCCACCGACGCCCACTGCGTCCCGTTGCCGATCCCTCCGATCACGCTGGCGGCGCCGGCCACGACAATCGTGGGAGCGACGGCGGTCCCGAGGTAGCCGACGGCCACCGCCGCCGTCGAGACGAGAATCATCGTCGAGCGAACCCGACGCGCCAGCCTGACCTGGATGGCCGATCCGATGGCGATGCCGACTCCCCAGCAGGCCAGGATCGCGGCGTACCCTCCCGGCCCGGCGTGGAGGGTGCGCGTCGCGTACACGACGGTGACGGGCACGACGAGGTAGAAGAAGATGAAGGCGAGCCCCTCACCCGCGATCAGCGCCCGCAGGGCGGGACGGCCGGCCACGTAGCGCAGGCCTTCGGCGAGCCGACCCCGCGACGACTCGCCGGGCGTCTGCGCTTCCGGCGCGTAGCGAAGCCCGGGAGCGCTCCGGACGAGGACGCCGGCCAGCAGGAACGATCCGGCGTCGACCAGCAGCGCGGCCGGCGAGCCAACCAGCGCGACGAGCAGTCCGGCGATCACCGGGCCGGCGACCATGGCGGCGGCCAGGGCGACGTTGAACGCGGCCTTGCCCTCGGGCATCAGCCCGTGCGGCAGCAGGACGGTGGCGGTGGCGGCGCGGATGATCGTGCGGGCGGAAAAGGCGAGGCTGGCATCGACGAAAGCCAGAGCGATGATGGGAGCCGCCCCGGCATGGTGGACCAGGGCGGCGAGCGCCACGAAGAGCAGGCCCTCGACCAACAGGAGCGGCGGCAGGAGCCGCCCCGGTGAACACCGATCGATGCGGGCCACGAACACCGGGCCGATCAGCCCAGGCAGGAACTGCGTGGCCAGGAACAGTGCGGCCGTGGCCAGTGCAGAGTGCGTTGCGGCCAGGACGACGACCGCCAGCGCGAGAGCCCCGATGGCATCGCCGGCCCGGTTGATGGCGTAGGCGACGAGCAGGGCGCGGAACCCATTGACCCGCAGCGCGGCCCGGACCCCGCTCAACCCGCAGCCCCTGCAGCCGCGCGCGGGCGCGCGAGCTCACGGATCTTCTGCTCGAAATCGAGCTCGGCTTCGAAGTCGGCGGCCTCGGTGTGGGTGAAGCCGAGGTGCTCGCTCTCCAGGATGGCGACGAACAGCTCCACGAAGTGCGCGTCCAGCTGGGTATCGGCGACCCGCCTGAGCTCGGCGATCGCCTCGACCTCCGAGACCGGGGAGCGGTATGTGTCCCGCGAGGTGATGACGTCGTAGACATCCCCTACGGAGATCATCCGGGCCAGCGCTGGGATCTCCTCGCGGCGTAGTCCGAAGGGGTAGCCGTTGCCGTCGACCCGCTCGTGGTGGGCGAGGATGATCGTGGCGATCTCCTCCAGGCCCTCGACGCTGCGCACCAGATCCGCGCCATTGACGGGGTGATCTCGGACGATGGCGTAGTCGTTCTCCTCGAGCGGGCCATCGGCCTGCAGGATGCGATCGGGGAAGGCGAACTTGCCGATGTCGTGCAGGAGCGCCGCGGTGTGGACTGTCCGTTGCTCCTCATCCGAGCACCCCGCGGCGCGCGCGATAGCGGTCGCGTAGCGGGCGACGGCCGCCGAGTGGCGAGCGGTGAACTTGTCCCGCAGCGAGAGAGTGCGGACCATGGTGACCAACACGCCCACCTGCAGCGAAGCGAGCTGCAAGGTTCGCCGTTCGAGCTCAGTGCCCCGCTGTTGCGAGCTGAGGAGCTGGACGAGCAGTGCGTAGAACGCGGCGAGGAGCGCCAGCGAGAGCATCAGCGAGCCCGGACCGACGCGGATGTACAGCATCGCCAACGCAGCCGCGAACACGTTGGGAGCGGCGATCCAGGGGATGACGGGGAGGAAGTCACGGCGCAGCTGCACCCGGAGGGGAGGCCCACCGCGGGCACGGATCCATGTTGCGGCGAGCGCGAAGTTGATGACGTTGGCGAGGCTGATGGCGCCGAAAACGACGAACGCGAACCCAGTGCTTCCACGGGACAGTCCCGCTTCCACGGCCGCCCGGATGACGAGGCCACCGGCCAGCACGTTGATGCTCATGCTGAGGTTCCAGAGAAGCGCGAGACGCCGCCCGCGCAGAGCTGGGCCATCGGTGAGCAGGGCGTCGACCACCCGGGAGAGGACGCAGATGGCGACCGCGGGCGCCGGCCCGAGCAGCGCCATGGCCAGCCCGACGATGGTCAGGCCGGCCGACAGACGCATGCCTCCGGTCCGGGCGTGCACCCGGTCCCCGAGTAGCCCGAGCAGCAGGAGGGTCAGGAACAGCCAGAGCGGCCGCCACTCCGCAGCTCTGGAGCTGATGACCGCGCCGGCGACGGTGACGGTCAGCAACCCGGCAGCTGCGCCTTTCAGGGCATCGTCGGGCCCTCGACGCACAGTTTCCATTTCGGCCACGGGCGCGCGGAACTTAACGCTCTCTAGCTCGGTAATTCCAGCTTGGGCGATTAGATGCTCCAGTGCATCATGGCTCTCTCCTCGCGCAAAAAGCGCGGTCCTGGTTGCGGAATTCGTGAGCTCGGGTGCTCACGGATATGTGGCCGGCGTCGTGGGTGGACACCTTGACCAGGAGGAGGAGTCGGCCGGTGGACTACCGTCCTATTCCCATAACACCAGAATGTGGACGAACGTTCTAGCGCTGATGTTGGGGAGCGCGTCGGCTCGTGCGGCTCAGCCCTGGACGAGGTCCCGCTCGGGCTCGATCTCCCAGCGGCGGGCGACCTCGGCGAGTCGCTCGTCGAGGCCCCATCGGTCCGGGCGTTCATCCCCCTCGTAGGCGGGACTCGCCCCCTTGAGCGCCATGCACCCCGTATTGTCCCCAATAGCCCGGATCGTCTCGACGTCGGAGTCCGACAGCCGTTGCTCCGGTGGGAGGGCGGAGAGCTCGACGCGCTTTTCCTCGACGGGACGAGCTCCCTGCCCGATCTCCTGAATGAGCGTGGGGACGACGCAGCGGACGGGGTCGTGGGCGAGGTTCCACTGGCAGGCGAGCTGGATCATGGTCAGATCGGCGCGCTCAGCGATCGGGCGCAGCTGCTCCAGGCGCTCGCGGCCCGCCTCGATCCAACCGGCGGGCCGGAAGCTGCGGTGGTCCTGGCGCACCAGCTCCTGGCCGGGCCGCAGATCGTCGAAGAACAACCCGCCATAGTCGACGACGCGCGTGATGACCTGGACCCCGTGGCGGGCGGCGGCGCTGAGACAGAGCTCGCCGGGCCATGGCTCGAGCGGATTGAGGATGATCATCGCCCAGTCGATCCGGTCCCCGAAGCGCTCGAAGCAGTCGATCAGGTCGACGGTGAAGCCGTTGGCCGGACCCGGAGCGACGCCGATGCGGCGAGTGAGGCCGGCTTCCTGAAGCGCGGACATTCCGTCCCACACCGTCTCGCTCGTATATCCCGTCCGGTCGGGGTTGTGGAGGAGAAGGAGGTCGAAGTGATCGATCTGGCAGCGTTCGAGGCTGCGCTCGGTCGCCTGGCGCAGATAAGCGGCGTAGTCATCGGGCCCGCGCAGCCCCGGGTCGGTGAAGCGCGGGAAGCCCTTGGCACCGTCTCTCTGGCCGGAATAGAAGTCGTGGCCGACAGCGCCCACGATGCAAACCTCATCGCGCGCCAGTCCACGAGGGGCGCTGAAGGCGGCGCTGAGGGCGTGGCCGAGCATCGTGTCGGCCTCCCCCGCGCCGTAGACGTCGGCGGTCAGCACCGTCGGGATGTCGCGGTCAGGCGTGATCAGGGCCAGGAAGCGCTCGTCGTTGAGCGGAAGACCGAAGTGCATGAAGCGACCGCCACTCCAGGTGCCAATGGCGGTAGGGGTCGGGTCGAGTCCGATCAGCGAAGAGGTCATGGCTGCCTTGATATTAGGGTTCGTCTGGGCATCGCCTCCTGTCCGTCCCTGACACCGCGAGCCTGGCCTCGCAGTTCACCGCTGGCGCCACCAGCGACCACTGATGAGGTCGTGGAAGACGACCTCGTTGCGCCCGCAGGTCGTGACGGTCTCCCAGTAACGCCGCCGCAGCGGGCGCTCTGTCCACCAGCGATCCTCGATCAGCCACGACTCGCGAACGGCGTCGACCTCACGGCCGTCGACATGATGCGGCTGCCCGTCGTCGCCGGCCTGGACTGCGACTCGGCGCGGAACCGAGAGGCGGCGCGGCCCGCTCATGCTCCCTCGTAGGGTGTCAGGACGGCACGCCGCTCCGGGAAGCGCGAGCTCGGGTCGACCTCGAGGATGCGCAGCGCGCTCTCCGGCCCGGCGGCAACCCGGGTCTGACGGATCGCCTCCCGCAGACGAGCGGCGCGCGCGGCGGCGGGATCCTCCAGCAGCCCTCGCTGGTCGCTGGATGGTGGCCCGAACCGCTCTACCGCCAGGCGCAGCGTCTGCGCCGGCGCCGGCATCGACGCGAGCCGGGGAGCGAGGGCCAGTCGCATCCGGACCGGGTCGCTCAGCGCCTCACGGAAGGTGACCAGCTCCCGCCACGTGCCGCCGTGCTCCACCAGCACGGCCGAGAGGACGACGGCCCGCAGCGTCCGGCTGCGGCGCTCGCGCCGGGCCAGCAACCGGTCGATGAGCAGGCCCAGAGCCCGCTCCAGCTGCAGGCCGCTGGCGGCCTCGGGCAGGTCCAGGGACTCGCTCACCGACTCCCTTGCGCAACGGGGACGCAGAACAGTGTCCACTCCACAGGCGAGCAGGTGAGCCTGCCGCCCACGGCTGCCGAAGCGATCGGCGACGGCGGCCGCCGGCAGGGCCGCAAGCTCCCCCAGAGTTCTCATCCCGAGACGCTCGAGGGCCTCGGGCAGATCCGCCAGCGACGGGCGCTCCCGCAGGAGGCCCACCGGAAGAGGAGCGAGGAATTCGCGCGCTTGGGCGATCCCGCCGGTCACGATCACAGGACGCCGCGGACGCGCCTGAGTGGCCGCAGCGATGGCGGCGAACCGTGTGGGCGCCACACCGAAGCGAGCGGGCACGCCGAGCGCCCGCCGCGCGACGGCCAGAACTCCCGAAGGCTGCCCGCCATAGAGCTGCAGAAGACCGCGCGCATCGAAGCAGGCCAGGCCCGGCTGGGCGGGCGGACCAGGCTCCACAGCCGCCCCGATCGATTCCAGCGCCACCATCCGCCGCTCCCAGAAATCGGCCACGCCGGCCGGGTCGGGTGCAACGAGGATCAGTCGCGGGCACCGCGCCAGTGCCTCTCCGAGCCGCATCCCGGGGTGAAGACCGAACGCTTCGGCGGCGAGCGAGACCTCCCCGACCTGCTGCGCCGCTCTTGGTTCGGGGGCGAGCGCGATCGGTACCCCCAGCAGGTCTGAGCGCTCGCCGACGGCGACGATCAACCCCAATCGGGGGAGCAGGACGCAAGTGACGATGGGACCTGGCATCTGTGCGAACACATGTTCGCATCAATGCCGGACGGAAAGCGCCCCAGCGTCAGCGTTGCGACCAGGCGTCCTGGGGGTTGCGCAGCGTTCGCGCCCCGTACCCCGAAGCCGCGCATTTCTACCCCCACAGGCGCTCACCTGGACGTTTGATCGAGCAACGACGCGCAGCGTAAGCGCAGCCCGCAAAACCGCCGATTGCTGCGGAAACGGACCGGAGGCGTCCCCGATGGGCGCCGACATCTGGGGACACCTGCCCGGAATGCCCAGATCGCCCTCACAAGAGGAACGATGAACCAACCAACCCTCAAGACCAAGTCCTTCCGCGCCCTCCACCGCGCTCGCCTCGCCCTCGGCCGGCGGCTGCTCGCCGAGAGCGGGCAGTCACTGATCATCATGACTATCGCCGTGACGGTCACGATAGGCATGGGGGCACTCTCGATCGACGTCGCCAGCTGGTACCGCACGCACCACCAGGCCCAGGTGGCCGCCGACGCCGCCTCACTGGCCGCCGCCAACTGCCTGGCCAACGCCGGCGGCTCCAGCACCAACGACGTGTGCACGTCGACCGCGGACACCACGCACGCCGCCCAAGTGGCAACGAGCATCGCCGCCGACAACGGCTTGACCATCCCCACGAGCGATGTGAGCTTCAACGATGGGGTGGTCACCGTCAAGCTGCCGACCTCGGCACCGGGGTTCTTCGCCAACTTTGTCGGCATCCACTCGGCAAGCGTCCAGGCGGACTCCGCCGCGTCCTACCTCGGCCCGCATGACACGGTGTCGACGTCCTACAACACGATCTCGACCACGATCACGAATGTGAGCACGGTCCCGACCACCACCACCGACAGCGGGAGTCCGCTCGTGCTGTTCGGCATGGACAGCGGATGCTCCGACACCGGGGTCGATCAGCAGGGTGGTTCGATGACGATCGATGGCGGAATCCTGAGCAACAGCGGCGTGTCCCTCGACCCGGGGGGATCGTCGTATGAGACCGTCGAGGATGGCCCCGGCTGCAGCGTGAGCGAAGAGGGAGGGGGCGGCACGTTCAATCCGAGTACGAACAACCCGTCCTCCGAGACGGTCACCGTCCCGGACCAGGCGGCGGATTGGCCGGTCCCGTACGACACGAGCGCGGACCCACTGCCTGCCTGCACCGATACCTATAGCGGGTCGGGAACGTGGGACATCGGCAACCCGCCGGGTGGGGCCGAGGTGTACTGCTACCCCGGTGGCGCCATCGAGCTCACGGGCTACGAGAACTACGACGACGACACGTTCATCTGCGGAAGCTTCTCCATCCAAGGGGGCGGGATCAGCTTGGAGGCAGCCAACTACCCGACGAACAAGCTCCTGATCTACGCGACGGGGACTGGTACGCCCGTCAGCCTGACCAATGGCTCAGGCACGGTCATCGGCGACGTGGAGACCCCGAACGGGAACATCACGCTCGATTCGGGCTCGAACAACTTCACCGGGCTGCTCGAGGGACTGTCGGTCAGCTTCTCCGGT
>Ga0335074_10000639_pt1 | contig 48873 bp, 31 predicted proteins | sample Lox_Sample_23_FD_206715 | JGI IMG/M metagenome (GOLD analysis project Ga0335074, IMG submission 206715) | Soil microbial communities from Loxahatchee National Wildlife Refuge, Florida, United States - Lox_Sample_2.3 | ecosystem: Environmental > Terrestrial > Soil > Wetlands | place: USA...
GCGGGCGCCGTCACGGAAAGGGCGCTCGCGCTCAGCGAAGAGGGCCGCACGCATCCGATGCAGGCGGATGCATGGGGCCCCAATCTCTTCGCCGAAAGCGCAATATTTTTGTTACACGCCGATCAGGGCAAGACGGCTTAGTGGGTCGCCGCCGCGTCGGCATTCTGCGCGACCCCCAGCAGCTGCAGGGCGCGGTCGTAATGCGAAATGCCCGTCGCATAGAACCCGTTGTTGCAATATTCGAGACCGAAGGTCCGCTCTTTCTTTGCGGCGTCGTAATTCGCGGACTGCGTATTGGAATTGAGCGCAGTCTTAACCTGTGAGGCAACACTGAGGCAGGACTGCACGTCGGCGACCTGCTGCGCGTTTGCTGACACGATCGTCATGCCAAGACCGAGACTCAATGCAGCGACACATGCTGCGAATTTCACCGAGCGCATAGGCTCCTCCTGTTTGCGGCTCGACGCGTTGTGCGCCGGCACGCAGCAGATAGGTCGCGTTTTTTACAGTTGAAAGTGCGCGCGCATTACCAAGCGTTCAGGTTGCACGCACGTTTCGAAACCATGTACGGGAAAGCCGCGCGTGACGGGCTTTTCTCGTGCCGCCCGCCCCGCGCCATGCCGCCATGCGCGCATTGGCATAACGGCCATGCCGAACTTATGTGCAAAAAAACTAGCGGCGATGCTCTAAAGGTTGCAGCGTCATCAATGGCGCGCCGGCGCAAGTATGCGCCGTCCCGCGCGGAACTTTGCCGGCGGCACCAGCGCGTATAACGATTTTGTCGCATCGACAATGTGAACGCCGGCAAGTCGCGGCCACAGCCTGCGGCCCGCGCGTTCCCACCCGAAACCGCTGCGAATCAACCGTCGCACGCGCGCAGGTGGAAAATAGAGCGCCGTGTCCCATTGCTCCGGCACGAACATGGACTCGCGCAGGAGACGATCGAGCTGTCTCTTGTTGAACGGACGGCCGTGCGCAAATGGCGAGCGTTCGACCTGCGCCCAGAGGCTGGCGCGATTGGGTGCGACAACGAGGAGGCGTCCGTGCGGCGCCAGCACGCGCCAGACCTGGCGCATCACCGGCCGTATGGCTTCCGCCGTCTCGAGCCCGTGCACCATGACGATCCGGTCGAAAAACGCGTCGGGAAACGGCAGGGCGTCTTCTTCGCCCAGCGCCACGATCGATTGTGCGGGCGGCCAGCCCATGATGTCCTGCTCGGCGGGCACAAAAGCCACCACCCGCTCCGCTTCGCCGAGATAAGGCCGCACATACGGCAGGGCATAGCCGTAGCCCAGCACCCGCAAGCCCCTCAAATCCGGCCACGCAAGCCGCAAGCGCCGGGCGATCAGGCGGCGGGCGATCTGGCCGATCGGCTCATCGTAAAAATCGGAAAGGACTGGCGCATCCACCGGCATGGCACCCTGCCTAATCCTGCCCCGGCCCCGGTTCAACTGCAGCTTTGATAGAGTCCGCCCAACCCGGCATTGTTGTGGCGGATAAATCGCCTCGAGGACCCGTCATGCTCGCCATCGAGCCCGTCGCCTGCCTGACCGACAACTACGCCTATCTCGTTCACGACTCCGCTTCGGGCCTTTGCGCCGTTGTCGATCCCTCGGAGCCTTTGCCCGTCAAGCGCGCACTGGCCGCGCGCGGCCTGAAGCTCACGCACATCCTGAACACGCATCACCATCTGGACCACACGGGCGGCAATGTTCCGCTCAAGGAGGAATTCGGCGCGGAAGTGGTGGGCCCTGCGAAAGACCGCGCGCGCATCCCCGCCATCGACAGGGGCGTCGACGAAAGCACCGGCTGGCAGTTCGGGTCCCATCGCGTGCGCGTGCTCGAAATCCCCGCGCATACGCGCGCCCACATCGCCTTCGCATTCGAGGACGAGAGCGCCGTCTTCACCGGCGACACGCTCTTCTCGATGGGCTGCGGCCGGCTTTTCGAAGGCACACCCGACATGATGTGGGCGAGCCTCTCCAAGCTCATGACGCTGGACGAACGGACGCGCGTTTACTGCGGCCACGAGTACACGCTCAACAACGGCCGCTTCGCGCTCACGCTCGAGCCCGGCAATCCCGATCTGAAAGCGCGGATGAAAGACGTGGAAGCCTTGCGCGCGAAGAACGCGCCGACGATCCCCTCCACCATCGGCCTCGAGAAGAAGACCAATCCGTTCCTGAGGCCGGATTCTGCTGAAATTCGCAAGACGCTCGGCATGGCGTCCGCCGGCGATGTTGAAGTCTTCGCCGAGATGCGCTGCCGCAAAGACGCTTTTTAGACTTGGAAAGCGTGGTCGCGGCTCGTAAACACGGGCCATGACGCCGAAGGAAAATTAGATCCCGGCCAGCATCCGACTCGCTTCGGCCCAATCGCACACGAGCTTGTCCGCACCGGCGGCCAGAAGGCGTCTTCCCGCCGCATCGTTCATGTGGCCGCCGCCCATGAAGCCCCAGACCGGCATGCCGGCGGCACGGGCCGCGCGCACGCCGTTGCCGGAGTCCTCGAATACCAGGCACCGCTCCGGCGCGATCTGCAGCGCCTCCGCCGCGTGAAGGAACAGATCGGGCGCGGGCTTGGCATGCGTCACATGATCGGCGGAATAGATATGTGGCGTGAACGGCTCCCAGAGATCGGTGAGCTTGAGTTTGCGGTTGAGCGCCTCGTCGCTGCTTGAGCTGGCGACTGCTTTCAAATGCGAGACTTTCGCGACCGCCTCCCGTGCACCGGGGACTTCGCCCAGTCTGTGCCACGACGCGCGATAGCGCGCGCTGCAGAGATCGCGGAACCCATCCGGCAAATTGCTGCCCAGGCGAGCGAGGTGATCGGCGTCGAGCGCGTCGTAGAAGGCCGTCGTGCTCATGCCCATGAAGCGGGCCTTGAACTCCTCTTCGTCGTAGTCGAGCCCGATCTCTGCCAGCGACATCAGCTCGACCTCAACAGCCAGCACCTCGCTGTCAACGAGCACGCCGTCGCAATCGAAGATGACGGCCTCGATCATTGGGAAAAGAGTCCGATCAGCGAGAGAATTCGAGGGCGATCGCCGAGAAGTGCATCGCAGCAGCCACCAGCACGAAACCATGCCAGATCGTCTTGTGAAACGGAATGTGCTCGAGCAGGTAAAAAGCGATGCCTGCCGTGTAGACAAGACCGCCGGCCGTGAGCAGCCAGAAATCGACCGTCGCCAGCGAGGCTGCAAGCGGGTGGATCACCGTCACGATCATCCAGCCGGTTACAATATAGAGTGCGATGCTTGCCGTCTCGAACCGGTGCGGGAACAGGACCTTGAGAATGATCCCGCCTGTGGCCGACAGCCAGACGGCCGAAAGAATGAGCGGACCGGCAAGCCCGCCCAGCCTGTTGGCGGCAAAGGGCGTGTAGGTTGCGGCGATCATGAAGAAGATCGCCGAGTGGTCGATGCGGCGGAGGATCGGCTTGGCGGGGCCGTTCGGCCAGAGATTGTAGGCGGCCGACGCGAAGATCATGGCAAGGAGGCCGACGCAATAGATCAAGACGCTCGCAATCAGCGTGCCCGAACCCGACACGTGGGCGAGAAGCCAGGCGCTCGCATTGACGGCAAAGAGCACGCCGAGAACATGGATCACCATGTCGGTGCGATGTTCGACCCTCGAATAGATCCGTTCGGCGTTGGTCGCGAGATTCAACGAAATGCTCCGCTCACAGTTTAAACTTCGGTGCGCAAATCCCGTTCCGCCGCGTCTGGTTTTTGGTTAATACGAGGCAACCAAGCGGTCCGGATTTGAAGCGCATTCGACTTTAATACCACCGGCAGTGTTACACGGGCCTTAGCAGGCGTCGCGTGAAAATGGCGCCATGAACGGGGCACTGGGCATTGCCGTTTCCGGCATGGACGCAAGCGCGACCTGGATGGACACGATCGCGTCCAACGTCGCCAACATGAACGACACGTCGGCGCTCCCCGCCGGGAACGCGCCATATACGGGCTACCAGCCGGTGACCGTCGTCATGGCGCCATCGGCGTCAGGCGGAGTGACGGCACAAGTCGAGCCGATGATGCCGGCCTACAGCTCCGGCTACGATCCCTCGGCGCCGCTCGCCAATTCGCAGGGCCTCGTCGCCGTACCCAATGTCGATCTGGCGACGGCAGTCGTCAGCCAGACCATGGCGCTGCAGAGCTACAAGGCCAACGCAGATGTTTTTCACGCGGCCGAAGACATGGCGAAAGTCACGCTCGACATGATGGCCTGATCCGCCGATCAATTTTCCGGCGATGAATTGAGACATGCGGGCGGGACCGCGCGCATCAGGCGTGCTGCCACTGCATCCGGCGCGCAGCTGTGGCTGGAACAGTCCGGCACAGAGATGTTCACATGCATGGGGCCGCCGTTCAGCGGCGCTGCGCTGCGCAGTTGATCCAGCGTTTGATAGAGAGCGACGACGCGCACGGTCTCTCTCTCGTGGTCGCGCCACACTTCGAAGGCCAGCGCCGTTCCGGGCGCGGTGCTGTCGGGCTGCTGCGGCAGATGCCAGCGCACGCCCAAGAGCCCTTCGATGTTGGACAGGTTGGTGTCGTGGCCGAGAAGCACGACGAGACGCGCAGATGCCGGAACAGGGTTCGTTCCATGATCCGGCGCACCCAGAAAGGCCGCGATCTGTTCGGCCAAAAGACTTCCGTTGCGCGCAGCCAGAAGCGGCGTTGCGCGCGCGAGCTCGGCGTCCATCTCGTGCAGTGGCATGACAGCGGCGATCTTCGCGGGCGACGCGGCGCGGCCCCAGCCGACGTCCTTGTCCGGAAAGCCTTGCGCATATTCGAGCAGGAGATTTTCGCTGAGCGTCGCGGCCGTCGACAGCGGCCCTTCGATCTTGCCCGACGCGGTGACGCGCGTTTCGCCGGAGAGCGGACAGCTGTCGCCGGTGCAGCCCGGCATCAGTATCTGATTGAGCGTCGCAAGCGCGTGGCTGTAGCGCAGCCCCTCCGTTTTCATCATCGCTTCGAAAACGGCGGAAAGCTGCGACGCAGCGGCCAGCTTATCGATGCGGCACGCGCCATGAAAGAGGGGATCGGGCGAATCCTGCGGCGCCCAGTGCGCTGGGATCGCGCAACCCGGCGCGAGCGTCGCCGCGATCGCCTTGCCGCTTTCGCGCGTGCGCTGATTGGCATTGTCGGCCCACACGAAAACGGACGATGCCGATGCGCAGGCTTTGCCGGGCAGCACCGACCTATAGCGCGCGCGCAGCCCTGCTCCCATCGCACGCATCGCTTCTGCACCGTGCGGCGTGAGTTCGCCCGGCGCCACCGGCCATTGCGGCCAGGGCTGGCTCGCATATTTGGCAAACGCTTCGGGCGGCTTGGTCGGCGGGCGCACGCCGTGCCGCTCGAGGATCAAAACCTTTTCCAGCACCGGCGCAGCCGAAGCCCCGGATGTACACAGGACGAGCGCCAGCAAAAGCCCCGGATAACGCATGCGCCCGCGCAGCGAAGATTGCCCGGCTATCTTACGGCAAATCCGCCGACAGGTTTACGAACGCGCTGCGGCCCGGCTCCAGCCAGAACGTCGGTGTCGAGGCATTGACCGCCTGGAAGCCCGCGAAATCCACGAACTGCCGGTTATCGAGGAGGTTGCCGATCTTCACGCTGAGGGTGAGGTTGCTCATCCACGACACAGCTTCTGAGAAGCGGTAACCTGCGGCCACATCGACCGTCATCACCGTACCGAACCGGTACTGGTCTAGGGCGGAGAACTGACCATTGGAGGCGCTGATCTGATCATTGTCGAGGCCCCAGCGCGGCCCGATCGCCTTGCTGATGATAGACGCATAAGGGCCTTCCTTTTCGTCGTAGAGGACACCGATGGCGGCGGTGTAGTCCGGCGCGTCTGCGATCGAGACGTTGGTGTGATCATATTTGGCGCTGTTGATCGAGCCGTTGGCGTAGAGCGAGAAGCCGCTGCCCAGAACGAGCTGGCCTTCGCCTTCGATGCCCTTATAGACAGCGCCACCTGCGTTCTCGTACTGCGTCTCACCCAAGACCGTGTTGTCGTATTGCGCGAAGTAATTGTAGAAATCGATGTAATAGGCATCGAGCGTGATCGTGTACCAGTCGCTGCGCTTGGTCGATCCGATCTGATAGTTCCACGTCGTTTCCGGCTTGAGACCGTCAGGCGCCAGCGTATCCTGGAAGACGGCCGTCGGCGGCGTCTGGAAGCCTTTCGCGGCCTGGATATATCCCGTCCAGTTTTCGTCGAACGTGTAGAGCGCGGATATTGCCGGCTGCAGGGAATGATAATTATCCGTCTCCGAATAGGCGATGTTCGTGCCTTTTTCCTGCGGACCATAGGAGTCACGGTCGAAGAACGTGTATTTCACACCCGGTGTGAGCGTGAGATTGGGGAAGACGTTCCAGTCGAACTCGAAGAAGGGCTGATAGGTCCGCGCATTTGTATGATAGTTGTAGCTGTAAGGCGTTCCATATTTGCCCGGCACCAGCGCGTTGTCGTCACTTAGATCGATGGTCGCGGAAAACCGGTTGTCGACCTGCTCGTCGATCCAGACGCCGGCCTGGATCTCGCCCAGACCGGAATCGTAATAGAGCCGCGTGATGTCGCCATAGGCGCGATAGGACGCGTCCGCGAATTTTCCGGGGATATCGGTGGTCTTCGCTCCGTTCTTCGGCGCGTTTCCGAGCGGGTAGCTGCCGGCTTTGTAATATTGCAGCGAGTTGTCCGCGACATTGTCGTCGGTCGCGTCTTTGCCTTCGATGTAGTTGTGCGTGAAGGAATCTGAATAGACCTTCTCGTCGAAATGCCAACCGCCGCCGTAGTCGTGCGTGATGTCGAAATATTCGAAGTCAGAGTAATAGTTGCTGCCGTTGTACTTGTAGTAGCCCTGCGTATCGGGATTGTCGGTCAGCGCGAAATTGCGGCCATAGAGATAGACGTTCTGCGCCGTGGCGCCCTGCGTCGTGTACTGGAATTCGTAATTGTAGGTCGCAAGCGCAGTGATCGTCGTGTGCGGATCGACCACCCAGACGTATTTGCCCATGAGATTGGTGCGGTTCTCGGCCGAATAGCTGAGATAGCCGTCGGTTGCCTCATGCTGGAAGTCGATGAAACCTTTGCCGGCGCCGGTATCGCCGGTGTTGAGTTCGACGCCCCCCGCGGCCGTATTGAAGCTGCCATAGGTGGCATAGGGGTTGATCGAGAAATCGTCCTGCGGTGTTTTCGTCTGGAACCCCACCGTGCCGCCGAAGGTGGCCTTGCCGATGGTGGCGCCGCCGCCCGGTCCGCGGTCGACTTCTGCCGACGAAAGATCGTGCGAGATGAAAAGCGCCGAGCTCGTGTGATGCAGATCGGTCGTGTCGCCGAACGGAATGCCGTCGAACGTCACATTGTATTGGCCGCTCGAGTCCTGGAAGCCGCGGATCGACAGCGTCTCGAACTTGCCGAGGCCGGGGCCGTTCGGGCTCTGATCCCACACGCTGGGCTCGAACTTGATGACGTCGTCATAGCTCGCGAGCGGAATGATGTTGTTCTGGATAAAGCCTTTGTCGACAACCGAGGTCGGTTGGGTGGCGTCCAAGGGCGCCGCCGACGGCGCCACGTACATCGCCTTGCCGATGACGGTGATGGTTTCGACACCGTTCGTGTCCGTCTGCGCCCGCGCACCGGTCCCGCCGAATGCCAGCACCGCCGCAATCGCCGTCGATTGCAGCGCCACGCGCCGCATGGAGAGTTTCAGGTTTGAAGGCCCCCGCCCGTTTTTCTGATACACAGAACCGCAGGGCGTACGGCGCCTCGTCCGCGCGCTCTAGGAGAGCCAAACTCCCCGGCAATGCGCGACAGCCTTTTCTCAAAGGCATGAAGCTTTTGTGAAGCGTATCGCGCATCCTTTGTCATGGAATTGTATCGATCAGCCGTCATGGGTTGTGTTTCGCCAAATAAGGAACACCCGTCATGTCATTTTCCCGACTGACCCGCCGATCTGCACTGCAGGGCTTCGGCAGCCTCGGCCTGGCCACGGCTCTTCCGTTTTCGCGTGTATGGGCCGACGGCGCCTCGCTGAGCTTTCTCGCTGTCGGTGATTGGGGGCGCGGCGGCGATTTTCATCAGCGCGACGTGGCGATCCGTATGGGAGAGACGGCGCGAGCGCTGAATTCGCGCTTCGTGATCTCGGTCGGAGACAATTTCTACGAAGACGGCGTGGCGAGTGTCGACGATCCGGCCTGGACGAATTCCTTCGAGGCCGTCTACGACGCGCCTTCCCTGCAGATCCCCTGGCATGTCGCGCTCGGCAATCACGACTATCACGGCAATTCCCAGGCGCAGCTGGATTACTCGGCGAAAAGCAGCCGCTGGCGCCTGCCGACGCGCTGGTACAATTTCGAAGAACGCGCACCCGACGGTTCTCTGACGGAATTCTTTGTCGTCGACACGTCACCGATGGTGAGCATCTACTACGAGGATGGCGCCGTGAAAGTGAAGGTCGGCGATCAGAAGCAGAATGTTCCGGTGCAGCTCGCCTGGCTTGACGCAAAGCTGGCCGCCTCCCGTGCCGATTGGAAAATCGTCGTCGGACATCATCCGATCTATTCCGGCAAGCTTCCCAAAGGCGTGCCCGCGCATGGCGAGGACGGCAACCGCACGGGCGGCTCGCCCGACCTCATCGCCCGGCTCGATCCCATTCTTCAGCGCCATGGTGTCGCGCTTTATCTCAACGGGCACGATCACGATCTGCAGCACGCTCTGCGCGGCGCGACCCATTATGTCTGCACCGGAGCCGGCTCCAAGACGGCGCCCCAGTGCGGCATGGCCGGCAGCGATTTCTGCTCGCTGCAGTCCGGATTTGTGGCCTGCGCGGTCAACCGGCAGCTGCTGCGCGTCGCCTATCGCGACTACACCGGCGCGGAACTGTACGTGGCGGACATCCCGCGCCCGGCTTGAGGGACGCGTGTGGCCGCTGCCGTCCCGTTAATTGTCGAGGAAGCTTCTGAGTTTCCGAGAGCGGCTCGGGTGCTTGAGCTTGCGCAGCGCCTTGGCCTCGATCTGGCGAATGCGTTCGCGCGTCACCGAGAACTGCTGGCCGACTTCTTCCAGCGTGTGGTCGGTGTTCATGCCGATGCCGAAGCGCATGCGCAGGACGCGTTCCTCGCGCGGCGTGAGCGTCGCCAGCACGCGCGTCGTCGTTTCGCGCAAATTCGCCTGGATCGCGGCGTCGATGGGCAGCACCGCGTTCTTGTCCTCGATGAAATCGCCCAGATGCGAATCTTCCTCGTCGCCGATGGGCGTCTCGAGGCTGATCGGCTCCTTCGCGATCTTGAGAACCTTGCGGACCTTCTCGAGCGGCATGGCGAGGCGTTCGGCCAGTTCTTCCGGCGTCGGTTCGCGGCCGATCTCGTGCAGCATCTGGCGCGAGGTGCGCACCAGCTTGTTGATCGTCTCGATCATGTGGACCGGGATGCGGATGGTGCGCGCCTGGTCGGCGATCGAACGCGTGATCGCCTGGCGGATCCACCACGTCGCATAGGTCGAGAACTTGTAGCCGCGGCGGTATTCGAACTTATCGACCGCCTTCATGAGGCCGATATTGCCTTCCTGGATGAGATCGAGGAACTGCAGGCCGCGGTTGGTATATTTCTTGGCAATGGAGATCACGAGACGCAGGTTCGCCTCGATCATTTCCTTCTTCGCCTGGCCGCTTTCGCGCTCGCCCTTCTGCACCGTGTGCACGATGCGGCGGAAATCGACGATCGACTGACGCATCTCCTGCGCCAACGTCTGGATCTCGTCGCGATATTGCTTGATGCGGTCGCGCTCTTCCTGGACGAAATCCTTCCAGCCGAGGCCCGACAGACGGCCCACGCGGCGCGCCCAGTTGGGATCGAGCTCGTTGTTGAAATGCTGCTTCAGGAAGTCGCCGCGATCGACGCCATGCGCTTCCGCAAGGCGCAGCAGACGGCCTTCGATCGACACGAGACGGCGGTTGATGCCGTACATCTGGTCGACGAGCGCCTCGATGCGGTTGTTGTTGAGCTTCAGGCTCTTCACGAGATCGATCGTGTCGGTCCTGAGCTTCTTGAAGCGGCGCTCCTGGCCGGTCGAAAGCTCGTCGGAACCGAGTGCTGCTTCGACGGATGCGTCCTGCAGCCGACCGAGCTTCTTATAAAGCGAGGCGATCTGGTCGAGCGTCTCGAGCACCTGCGGCTTCAGGGCCGCTTCCATCGCGGAGAGGGAGAGATTGCCCTCGTCGTCGAAATCCTGGTCTTCGGCGGCGGCTTCGGCCGCGGCGACGCGCTCGCCCTCGTCCATCTCTTCCCCGTCGGCCTTCGGCGCAGGTTCGGGCTTCTTGATTTCCGGACGCGGCAGGGGCTGGGCGGCCGCCGCGTCATGGCCGTTCATCGCGACCGGCGGCGGTGTGATGCCGGGAGGGGGAGCGCCTTCGCCGCCTTCCGCACCCGGCGCGGGCTGGGCGTCGGGACCGGCGCCGTACATCGCTTCAAGATCAATGATATCGCGCAGCAGCACCTTGCCTTCGTTCAGCTCGTCGCGCCAAACGGTCAGGGCTTCGAACGTCAGCGGGCTTTCGCAGAGTGCGCCGATCATCAATTCGCGGCCCGCCTCGATGCGCTTGGCGATGGCAATTTCGCCTTCGCGCGACAGAAGCTCGACCGAGCCCATCTCGCGCAGATACATGCGCACGGGATCGTCGGTGCGGTCGTATTGCTCTTCTTCTTCGCCGGTCTTGGCGACGACCTGCTTGCCTTGCGCGAGCGCGGGCACTTCGGCCTGTTCGTCCTGCTCTTCGCTTTCGATGACGTTGATGCCCATCTCGTTGAGCATCGACATCGTGTCTTCGATCTGTTCGGACGAGACCTTGTCGGACGGCAGAACCTTGTTCAGCTCGTCATAGGTGACGTAGCCGCGCTGCTTGGCGCGCGTGATCATCTTGCGCACGCCGACATCGGACATGTCGAGCAGCGGGCTATCCGCGTCGGGCTGGCCTTCGCCCGGCTCGCCCGGACCCTTGACGCCGGCTTTCGCCTGCGGCGCGACTTTTCCGTCCGGCTTCTTCGCGGGCAGGACGGGCTTCGGCGCCGCGACGTCGTTTTTGATCTGGTTTTTCAACTCGGACTGTTTCGCTTCGGGGTGCTTGAGAACTTCGGCTTTGGCTTTTGTCTCGGGCTTTTTGGCGGGCGGGGCGGTCCTGGTCGCCGGCGGCGGCGCCTTCGCAGCCTTGGCGGCCGGCTTGGGCGCAGGCTTCTTCTTCATCGCTGCGCCTTTGGCGGTCGCGGCCTTGGCGTGCGACTTCGCGGGCTTGGCCTTTGCCGGCGCGGCCCTGCCTTGCGGCTTCTTGCTCTTCTTGGGACTCGTCTTCGTCGCCATCACGCCTTCGTCGATCTATCGCCTCGTGCTTACGCCGGAGGCATCGGGGTTCAACGTTCTCAAATCATGCCTGCAGAAGGTTACTCGCTGGGGAATGTCCGAGGCGAAATGAGACGTTGGAGGTCATTCCAATTGTCCTCGGTCGCCTCTCGGCTAAAACGCTCCATCGCACGCTTCCGTTCTGGCTCAAGCTCCGCCATCTCCTGCAGCTGCTGGGCTGCACGCAGAAAACGCGCTTCGATATCATCGGCGTGCCCCCCGGCTGCCTTATCGCGGTCTTCGCCGGTCCGGCCGGCAATAACCCCTACGCGCGACGTTCTCAGTCGTTCTACGAGCCCGGCCAAGCCCAAGCGGTGCAGATGGTCTTCCAACCGTTGACTTTCAAGCCTGAAGCCGGAAGCGGCGAGGTTTAGGAGTTCGTGGCGCAGCCTGTCAAGCAAGGGCTCGGAGAACGGCAGGGCGGCCAAAAGTTCCCCATGGAGGAAGGCCAGTTCCGGAGCCTCGAGGAGCAGCTCGCCCAGCTCCTGCTCCTTGACCCGGACGGCCCCCGTCCGGCCAGTCCGCGCCAGAAGGCTGTTCCGGACAGCTGGGGAGACCGTCTCCAGGACCGGTTTGAAGCCCCCTCCGGGCCGGCGATCGGAACCCTGCTTCCGGAACTCGCCGCGGGGGGCAGGCTTGCGGCGCTTGAAAGCCTCGAAGACCTTCTCGTCGAAGTCCCTCTTGTAATAGTCGGCGATCTTGCCGTTCCCGATCTGGCCCACGATCTCGGCCAGGGCCCGCTCAAGCCCCGCCCGGCGCTCCGGCGTGGAGAAGTCCCGCCCATCGGTCTCGGCCCGCCACAGGACCTGCGAGAGCGGCTCGGCGGCCTCCAGGACCTTACCGATAGCGGCTGAACCCTGAGCGCGGAAAAGGCTGTCCGGATCCTCTCCCGCCGGCAGGAAGGCAAAGCGCAGCGAGTGGCCAGGGGCTAGATGCGGCAGCGCCAGCCTGGCCGCCCGGTGGGCAGCCTTGAGACCCGCCTCGTCGCCGTCGAACGCCAGAATGGGCTCGGGCGCAGTTCTCCAGAGAAGCGTCAGCTGATTTTCCGTGAGGGCCGTGCCTAAGGGCGCGACGGCCGCCTCGAAACCAGCCCGGACCAGCGCGATCACGTCCATATAGCCTTCGGCGACGACGATCGTGCCCGCCTTGATCGCGGCGGCCCGCGCGGTCGCGAAATTGTAGAGCATGTGCCCTTTGGAGAAGAGCGTCGTCTCGCCGGTGTTCAGATATTTGGGCTTGGCATCGGCTTCGAGCGCACGCGCACCGAAGGCGACGATGCGGCCTCTGGGATCGCCGATCGGGAACATAATGCGGTTGTGGAAGAAGTCGCGCGCGGGACGTCCCTCTTCCGCAGGACGCGCCACGCCCGCCGCCGCCATGTCGTCGAGCGGCACGCCTTTGGCCTGCAGATGCTGGATCAGCGCCGTATTCGAATCCGGCGCGTAGCCCAGCCGGAATTTCTTGATGGCCGCATCATCGAGTCCGCGCGATGTGAGATAAGCACGCGCAGCCTCGCCGCCACGCGCGCGCAGCCGTTCTTCGAAGAAAACGCAGGTCAGCTCAGCGATGTCATAAAGCGTCTTGCGCTTGGCTTCGCGCGCTTCGTCGTCCGGCGTCCATTTGGGAAGCTCGACTCCCGCTTCGCCTGCCAGCCGCTCGACTGCTTCGGGGAACGTCAGGCCTTCCGTTTCGACCAGCCATTTGAAGGCATCGCCGCCCTGGCCGCAGCCGAAGCATTTGTAGGTGCGCCGCTCGTTCTCGACCTTGAAGGACGGCGACTTCTCTTTATGGAAAGGGCAGCAGCCCCAGAAGACGCGGCCCTTCCGCGTCAGCTTCACACGGCGGCCGACCAGCTGGACGATATCCGTCCGCCGGAGAATTTCTTCGAGAAGGCCTTGCCCGTAGCGCATTTCACCAGTTTACGCTGCGCGAATGCAAAACGACTCGCGTTCGCGCGAGTTACCCACAGCGTCATGGCCCTATTTGGGCGGTGTGAGAAGCCCTTTCACCATGCCGCTCGCCTTGGCGAAGTCCATCTGGCCCGCATAGCGCTCTTTCATCGTGGCGATGACCTTGCCCATCTCTTTCATGGAGGTGGCGCCCACTTCGGCGATGGCAGCCTTGGCGGCGGCCTCCACTTCCGAATCGCTCATCTGCTTGGGCAGGAAGCCCCGGATGATGACGATCTCTTCGCGCTCGGCCGCCGCAAGCTCGGGCCGGCCGCCCTGCTCGTAGGTTGCCACCGATTCCTCGCGCTGCTTGATCATCTTGCCGAGCATGAGGCGGATCTCGTCGTCGCCGATGCCTTCGCGGCTTTCCTCCGAGCGGTTGGCGATATCGCGATCCTTGAGCGCGGCCAGGATGAGCCTGATCGTCGACAGGCGGCGCTGCTGCTTCGCCTTCATGGCTTCTTTCATCGCCGCGTTGAATTCGTCGCGCAAACCCATGGTAACTCTCCGATGCTCCAGGTGATTCGAGTGTAGCGGCGGCAATTCCCTGGTAACAGGGAAAATATCAGGGAATAAAAAAGCGCACGATCCGCAACATGTGCATTTGGATCAACAGCCACGGGCCTTTCGCGCGATCGACGGCCGGGCGTCGTGCCAAAAGCAGGGAATTAGCAGGGTAACACGCCTGCGACCATGTCCAGCGCGATGCACGCGGAGACTCCCGAGAAACGTTTCACCATATCAAAGAGCGGGTCGGACGAGTCTGCATCGGCGCACGCGTTTTGCGAAGAGCAACAGTTGGGCAACGGCAAAGAATTTCGCTATCGTATCTGCGTACGAAAGGGCGACGCATGGGCGACAAACGGCAGACGCACAAATGGCTCACCCTCGGGACTGTGGGGCTCGCCAGCGGAGTCGTCACGCTGCTCGTCTTCCGTTCGATTCCCATGGCGTCGGGTACGGCCACCATCGCAGTCGTCGCGCTCATCGCGGCGAAGCACCTGGCGCTCGCGGTTGCCGCGGGCTCGCCGCTCGCAGCCCTCTTCCAGGTCCTGAAGCCGAAAGTGCGGCCCTACTGCCCCTGGGCGCGGGACGATAAGGAATAATTTCGGGTCTTTCGGCCCGGAATTTGTTGCGACCGCGCGGCGCTTGACCGGCTCGGAGCGCGTCCCTATTTTCCGCCAAATTCGAGGCTCCCATGACCGACACGCAGACGATCCCCGCCGCTCCGCCGGCGGACGGCTTTTCGCGCAAGGCCCGAACGGGATTGCTGGTTCTGGCCGACGGCACGATTTTCGAAGGCTTTGGTTTCGGCGCGGAGACCAAGGGCGTCGGCGAAGTCTGCTTCAACACGGCGATGTCGGGCTATCAGGAGATCCTCACCGATCCCTCTTACGCCGGACAGATCGTCGCCTTCACCTTCCCGCATATCGGCATCGTCGGCACCAACAGCGAAGACGTCGAATCGCTTTCGCCGGTTGTGCGCGGGCTGGTCGTGCGCGCGGATGCGGAGAACCCCTCGAACTATCGCGCGCTCGCCGCACTCGACCGCTGGCTCAAGAACAACGACATTCCCGCCATCGCCGGCATCGACACGCGCGCGCTCACCGCGCGCATTCGCGAGAAGGGCATGCCGCACGGCGTCGTGGCGCATGCGGCGGACGGAAAGTTCGACGTGGACGCGCTCGTCAAGGCAGCGCGCGGTTTCTCCGGTCTCGAAGGCCTTGATCTCGCGAAGGACGTGAGCTGCCGCCAGCGCTATGATTGGCGCCAGACACCCTGGGTGTGGAACAGGGGTTATGGCGAGCTCGCCGAACCCACCTGGCGCGCGGTCGTCCTCGATTACGGCGTGAAGCGCAACATCCTGCGCCAACTGGCGGGACATGGCGCCGCCATCACCGTGCTGCCCGCGAACGCAACGGCCGACGAAGTTCTCGCTCTCAAGCCGCACGGCGTGCTCTTGTCCAACGGTCCCGGCGATCCGGCAGCGACCGGCGCATATGCGATCCCCACGATCAAGGGTGTGATCGACACTGGCGTGCCGGTGTTCGGCATCTGCCTCGGCCATCAGATGCTCGCGCTCGCGCTAGGAGCGAAGACGCGCAAGATGGCGCAAGGCCATCATGGCGCGAACCATCCGGTGAAGGATCTGACCACCGGCAAGGTCGAAATTGTTTCCATGAACCACGGCTTCACGGTCGATCGCGAAACCTTACCCAAAGGCGTGCGCGAAACGCATGTGTCGCTGTTCGACGGGACCAATTGCGGCATCGGTGTCGACGGACGTCCCATCTTCTCGGTGCAATATCATCCCGAAGCTTCACCCGGCCCGATGGATTCGCATTATCTCTTCACGCGCTTCGCCGAGGCAGCGAAGACACGCCTGCAGGATGTTGGCGGCTGTTAGCGACATACTTGGCACGGCTTAAGATGGCTTCGATACAAAAGGCGCGAGAAAAACCTCACCGTCTCCCTGTGAAAAACATTTCTGAGCCTGGTATCAAGCGCCCGGTATGCCGAGCGACTGCGCCGCTTTCTGTAGCGTATCGAGATCGCCGGGCGAGTTCGCGAAAGCCGTCTTCGCGTCGTGATAGGCGGCCACCGCCTTGTCCGTTTCCCCTAGCACCATGCGCGCGCGCATGAGGCGCATCCAGCCGTCGGCGTCGTGCGGATTGGCTTTGAGCTCGCTCGCGAGCCTGTCGACCATCTGATGGATCATCGCTTCGCGATCGCCGGCCGGCATCTGACTCGCTGCCTGCATCTGATCGGGCGTCGGCCCGGGCTGAGATGCCTGCTGGTCCGCTGCGGGCGCCGGCGCGGGCGAAAGCTTGCCGGTGATGTCGACGTGGCGCTCGCGCGCCGTGCGCTCGACGAAATCGCGCACCTGCCTGGCCCATTCGGCACCCGGAGGCGCACTCTTCAGAAGCGCGATCCAGTCCGCCATCGCCTGATCGTGCTTGCCCTGCTGATCCTCGTAGAGGGCCATGTAGAACCGCGCGCGCGGATCGTTGGGATCGATCTTGAGCGCCGCATGGAACGCGGTCAGCGCGCCGGGCGTTACTTGCCCCTGCGCCGCGTTGACGAGTGCGTCGCCTTCGGCGGAGGGGTATTCCGCATTTTTCGGATCGAGCGCGGCGGCGCGGGCGTAGGCCTCCGCAGCATCGCCCGAACGGCCGACGGTGCCGTACGACCAGCCGAGCATGCGCCAGCCTTCCGGGTCGTTCGGGTTGGCGCGCAATTTCGCTTCGAGCTGCGCGATCATGGTTGCGACGTCGGCGATGGGATGCCCGGCATCGCCTGCCTGCGCGGGATTGGCGGCAATGGTCCGCGCGGCGGGAAGATCGGGACGTCCGATTACGGCGTAGAGCCCCGTCGCGGCCAACGCCACGACGCCTGCGATGGCGACTGCGACCCACGGCAGGGCGCGCTGGTCGAGTATGCGCGCAGCACCCTCGTGGACGCGGCCTTCCGCCAGAATGCGGCGCTTGATTTCGCTGCGCATGCCCTCCGCTTCGTCATGCGCAAGCGCGCCCGCGGACTCCTGCGCGTCGATCTCACCCAACTGTCGCTTGAGGATCGCGATGTTTGTTTCGCGCTCGGTTCCCAGGTCGTGGCGGCGCACCAGCGGAACGGTGAGGCCCGCGACGGCGAGCGACGTCAGCACGGTCAGGACAATCCAGAGAATCATTCGGCGGCATCCGGTTTCAGGAGATCGTCGAGCCTGGCGCGTTCGTCAGTCGACAATTGCGGCGCGGCCTCGAGGCGGCTGCGGCCCAGAAGATAGGACACAACCAGCACGCCGCCTATTCCCAGCACGAAAAACGGCCCGAGCCACAGAAGCAGCGTATTCTCCTGGAACGGCGGCTTGAGCAGCACATAGGTGCCGTAGCGCTTGACGAGATAGGCCTTGGCCTGGTCGTCGCTGTCGCCGGCCAGCAGGCGCTCGCGCAGGATCACGCGCAGATCGTGGGCCAGCGGCGCGTCGGAATCGTCGATCGTCTGGTTCTGGCAGACGACGCAGCGCAGTTCCTGGCTGATGTGACGCGCGCGCGCCTCGAGCTTCGGATCGGACAATTGTTCGCTCGGAAGGACGGCGAACGCCGGAGCCGCGAATGCGAGAAGTGCATAGACCGTGAGAACGATGCGCCTCATGATTCCGACCGCAATTTCCGCAGCAGGGGCGCGATTGTATTGTTCCACGTGTCGGCATCGATGGGACCGATCTGCTTGTAGCGCACGCGGCCCTTGGCATCGACGACGAACGTCTCCGGCGCACCCGTCACGCCCAGATCGATTCCCGTCCGGCCCGTGCGGTCGTTGCCCACCCGCGCATAGGGATTGCCGTTCTGGTTGAGCCATTTCGCGCCGTCGATCGCCTCGTCGCGCCAGTCAATGCCATCGATGACCACGCCTTCGTGGGCGAGTTCCATCAACATGGGATGTTCCTGAACACAGGAAATGCACCACGATCCGAAGACGTTCAGGAGCATAGGCTGCCCGCGGACGTCGCTCGAGCGCAGACCCGGCGTGCCGGCTTCCACGCCCGGCAGGCTGAACGCCGGGAGGGGTTTATTGATCAGCACGGAGGGAATCTTCGTGGGATCCCGCCCGAGCGCGAAATAGAACGTGACGATGAGCGCCACGAACAGGCCCACAGGGATGAGAGCCAGCGCGCGATTCATGAAAGGGCCGCGGCTCCCGCGAGGTTCTCGGCCTTGCGCGCGGCGCCCACGCGCACACGCCGATCACTGAGTGAAATCATCCCGCCGAACGCCATGAACATCGCACCCACCCAGATCCAGTCGACGAAGGGATGATCCCACATCCGCACGACGATGCTGCCGTCATTGGCGCGGTCGCCGACGGAAATGTAGGTGTTGCCGAAGAAGCCGACGCCGATGCCGGCTTTCGTCATCTGCGTCTGGCTGACGGGATAGAAGCGCCGCTCGGAGACGAGTTCGCGCGTGCCGAACGAGGACTCGACATTGAAGAAAGCGCGATCCGCCTGATAGTTCGGGCCCTGCACGGTGGCAACGGAATCGAGCGTTACGCGATCGCCCGCGAGATCGACCGCCTGCCCCGGAAGCATCTGGATCACCTTGTTGGTCTGGAAGGCCGTGACGGCGGTGATGCCGATGGTGGTGATGCCGAGGCCTGCGTGCGCAAGCGCCAGACCCCACACGGGCAGCGGCGTCGACCAGACGCGCTGCGCAAAACTCGTGCGGCTGTCCTTGCCGATGCGCCAGCGCGACGCGAGCATGGCGAGGGCGCCGAAGATCAGGAACAGGCCAAGCACGATACCGGCCACGGCGCCGGCCCGGGAAACGCCCAAAATCAGAGTCCCGATCCCCAAGAGAAACAGCGCCGCCGCGATCGCCCAGCGCAGGCGCCAGATCACTTCGCCCGCATCGCTGCGTTTCCAGTTGAGCATCGGCCCGAAGCTCACGAGCAGAAGCAGCGGAATGGCGAGCGGGATGAAAGTGAGACGATAATAGGGCGCACCGACCGAAATGCCCTGCCCACCCCGAATGAAGACCGAATAGAACGTGCCGACGAAGACCGTCGCGGTCAGGACTATGAGAAAAAGATTATTGAGCGTAATGCCGCCTTCGCGCGACACGGCCTGGAACATGGCGCCGCTGCGCATCTGGGGCACGCGCCAGGCGAACATCGCGAGCGCCGTTCCGGTCGCGACCGCGATAATCGCGAGAATGTAGACACCGCGCTGCGGATCGACGGCGAAGGCGTGCACGCTGGAGATCACGCCGGAGCGCACGAGGAACGTGCCGACGAGGCTCAGCGAGAAGGTGAGGATGGCGAGCAGGATGGTCCAGCTGACCAGCGCGCCACGCCGTTCGAGCACAAGCGAGGAGTGCAACAACGCGGTGCCCATCAGCCAGGGCATGAGCGATACGTTCTCGACCGGATCCCAGAACCACCAGCCGCCCCAGCCGAGCGTGTAATAGGCCCACCAGCTGCCGGCTGCGATGCCGATGGTGAGGAAAATCCACGAACCCAGAACCCACGGCCTGATCCAGCGCGCCCAGCCCGCATCGACGCGGCCTTCGATCAAAGCCGCGATGGCAAACGCGAACGCCATCGAGAAACCGACATAGCCCAGATAGAGAACCGGCGGATGGAAGACGAGGCCCGGATCCTGCAGCAGCGGATTGAGTTCCGCGCCGTCGATGGGCGGGGGATCGAGCCGGATGAAAGGGTTGGACGTGAACAGCGAGAAACCCAGAAACGCCGAAGCGACGAATGACTGCACGCCCAATACTCGCGCCTGGAGCGTTTCGCGCAACCGCGTGCCAAAAAACGCGAGCGCGGCGCTGTAAAGCGAGAGGATCAGCACCCAGAGCAGCATCGAGCCCTCGTGGCTTCCCCAGGTCGCTGCGAACCGGTAGATGGCGGGCTGTGTGGTGTTGCTGTGCTCGGCGACCAGCGCCACCGAGAAATCATTGTTCAGATAGCAGAACGCGAGCGCCAGGAACGCCGTGCCCACGAACGCCAATTGCAGAAACGCGGCAGCACGGCCCAGCGCCATGAGCGCTCTGTCGCGACGGCCCGCTCCTACGAGACACGCAGCCGTTTCAACAAGCGCAATCAGGAACGCAAGTATAAGCGAATATTGCCCGATTTCGGCTGCCACGCCCTTACTTCCTAAGCCGTCCCAACACCTATAAAACTATAGCCTCGTAAGGGGAAATGCGGAATAGTGACCTACCCGGACGGCAAGCGGAGTGGGGACCGCGCCGGTTGGTGGGCGGGGGCCTTCCGTGGCAGACAGCTTCAAGATCGCCGTCCTCGGTTCCGGCCCTGCGGGTTTGAGCGCCGCGGCGCATGCTGCAAAACGCGGCTTGAGCCACGTTCTCCTCGAAAAGGCCGATCATCCCTCCGACACGATTTATCGTTACCAGCGCGGCAAATACATCATGGCGACGCCGAACCAGCTGGTTCTGCGCGCCGATTTTCCCTTCGCCGCCAGCAAACGCGAAGATCTGCTTAAGACCTGGGACGACCAACTCCGCTCGCTCGGCATCAACATACGTTACAAATCCGAATCGAAATCGATTGCCGGATCGAAGGGCGATTTCACCGTCACGCTGACGAGCGGCGACACGATCCATGCCGAGCATCTCGTGCTTGCGATCGGCACGCAGAGCAACCCCAATCTTCTGCGCTGCCCCGGCGCCAATCTGCCCCACGTGCAGTACACGCTCGACGATCCGGGGGCCTACGTCGACGAACAGATTTTCGTCATCGGCGCGGGCGACGCCGGCATCGAAAACGCGCTCGGTCTCGTCGAAGACCACGCGCAGAACAACATCGTCACCATCGTCAACCGCTCGGCCGACTTCGCCCGCGCCAAGGAGGCCAACGTCAAGCTGATGTTTGCGGCGCGCGACGCGGGGCGCATCAAGCTTCTGGTCAATTCCGCGCCGACGCTGATCGAGCCGGGCTTCATCACCGTCGAGACGGGGGAAGGCAGCGAGCGGCTTCCCTGCGATCGCGTGATCGCGCGGCTGGGTTCGCTGCCGCCGCGCAAATTCGTGGAATCGGCCGGGGCCAAATTCACGAGCGACTCGCCCACCGCCTATCCGCAACTCTCGCCAACGTTCGAATCCACCGTGCCGGGGCTCTACATCATCGGCGCGCTCGCGGGCTACCCGCTGATCAAGCACTGCATGAACCAGGGCTACGACGTCGTCGAATATATCTGCGGCAACACGCAGCTGACGCCGGCGGACGAACCCATCCTGCAGAAGAAATTCGCGAACCTGCCGGGCCGCAGGAGCGTGTCCGACTGGCTCGCCTTTTTCCGTTCGAATGTGGAAATCCTGCACGGGCTTTCGCCGTTGCAGATGCGCGAGTTCATGATCGATTGCGAAGTCCATGCCTTCCGCGCCGGCGAAGCCATCTTCCAGCGCAACGCAATCGGTTCTTCGCTTTTCGGCATCGCGGAAGGTACCGTCCTTGTCGAGATCGATCCGAAGCGTCCGTCCGTGACGGTGCCCATCGAGCAGAGCTCGATCTTCGGCGAAGTGGGCCTGATCTCGGGGCGGCGGCGCGGTTCGACCGTGCGCGCGGGCACCGACTGCATTCTGATCGAAGTCGACCGTATCTCGGCGCTCAAGCTGATGGCAACGGTCCCTGAAGCGCGCAACACGGTGAACCGCATCACCATCGAGCGCCAGATCCTGCAGATCTTCGGCTCCGGCCTGTCGCCGAAAGACATCGCGGAAGTGCTGGCAAGCTCCGAGCTCAAGGAAGTGAAGGCCGGACAAACCGTCGTCCACGAGGGCGATGAAGGTTACGACATCTTCATCGTGCGCACGGGCAGCATGACGGTCGAGAAGAATATCGGCGGCAAGGACATCTTCCTCTCTTACATTCCGGCCGGCTCTTATTTCGGCGAAATGGCGCTGATCGACGGCGGAAGACGCACCGCGACGGTGAGCGCCGCCATCAAGTCCGAGGTCGTACGGCTGGACGGCAACGCCTTCCGCCGCCTGCTCGCGCAGAACGACAAGCTCCGCGTAAAGCTCGAAACCGACATGGCGTCGCGGCGCAAGATCAACGATTTCATCGAGCAGCAGAAAAAGAAGTTCGGCGGCGTGGTGGACATGTACAGCGCCGTTGCGGAGTTCCTCGTGAGCCAGGGCATCGGCGAAGCGACGGACGTGCTGCTCATCGACGAACTGCTCTGCATCGGTTGCGACAACTGCGAACGCGCTTGCGCCGACATCCATGACGGACTTTCGCGGCTCGATCGCGAAGCGGGCAAGACCTACGCACATCTGCACGTGCCGACCTCCTGCCGGCATTGCGAGCATCCCTATTGCATGACGGATTGCCCGCCCAACGCCATTCATCGCGGACAGGATGGCGAAGTCTTCATCGACGAGAAATGCATCGGCTGCGGCAACTGCATGCGTTATTGCCCCTACGGCGTGATCCGCATGGACAGCGTGCCGCCGAAGAAGCCGAGCCTTCTCATGTGGCTGCTGTTCGGTTCGGGCCCCGGCCCCGGCGAACCTGACAAGGAGTGGCGCAAGGAGCACGCGGATAAGGGCACGCCCGCGCCCAAGGTCGCCGTCAAATGCGACATGTGCTCGGGCCTGATAGGCGGCCCTGCCTGCGTGCGCGCGTGCCCCACGGGCGCTGCGTTGCGCGTGTCGCCGGAAAGCTTCCTCTCCGTCGCCCTGCTGGAACGGGGGCGCGACTAAAGACCGTGGCCAAGGAAGCGATCTACGGCGAGCGCGCCGACGTCACCCACCACGAGAGCTTCCTGCGCCACGCCCGTCTGCGCTGGCTCAAGATCGCGGCCGTCCTGAATGTCGCCGCCATCGCCGCGTTCTGGTGGGTCTTCGTCTATTCCGGCACGCGTCTCGAACATGCGGGCGGCACCTGGCTCGGCTACACGCTCGGCACGGTCGGCGCGCTCATCATGCTGTGGCTGACCATGATCGGCATCCGCAAGCGCGCCATGACTTCCGGCAACTGGTCGCTCAAGGCATGGGTCTCGGCGCATGTCTATCTGGGCTTGTCGCTGGTCATCATCGTTACGCTGCACACGGGCTTCCAGTTCGGCATCAACATCCACACGCTCGCCTATCTCCTGATGCTGCTGGTGATCGGCTCGGGCATCATGGGCGTCATCGCCTACATGTATCTTCCCGTCCGCCTCAGCGACGTCCGCGGCGACCTCACCAAGAAGCAGATGATCGAGACCATCCATGCGCTCGACCGCCTGATCCTGCAGGCCGCACAATCGCTCGACCATACACAGGCGCGCGTCGTCCAGCTCTCGCTCGACAAGACCATCATCGTGGGAAGCCTGTGGCAGCGGCTGACGAACTTCTATCCCGGCTGCGGCAATCGCAGCGCCGTCAACAGGGTGAAACGGCTCAGGCGACGCGCTTCGGGCGGATCGGCGGAGGCGCTGGACAAGGTTTCGGGCCTTCTCGACCGCAAACAGGAAATCCTGGGCACCGCCCGGCGCTATGCGCGTGTCCGCGCCATGCTCGAGGCCTGGCTCTACATCCACATTCCGATGACGTTCGCATTATTGGCGGCGCTGACGGCGCATATCGTCAGCGTCTTTTTCTTCTTCTGAGGCGGCAGCAGACGTGAGCTTCACGATCCTTCGTGTCACCCAACGCGCTCATGGCGGCGATCCCATCGAGCGCACGAAGCACGTCGAAGACGACGAGGCCTCGATCGGGCGCGGCACGGATTGCGATCTGCAGCTTCCCGATCTTCTGATCGGCCTGCGCCATGCGGTGATGCGCATCGCGGGGCCCGGCCGCGTGAGCGTCGAAGCGCTCGGCGAGCATCGCTTCGTGTTCCAGGGCGGTATCGTCCGGCGCGCCGAATTCCGCGTTGCGGACGGGATTTCGCTCGGCTTCGGAACCTACATCCTTTCGTTCTCGCCGGGGCAAACGGCGGACGATGTCGTCGTGACCGTGTCGCAGACGGTGGCGGACGCACTTGTCTCGGATACGTCGCTGGCGAAGAAAGCGTTCTCGCTGTCGTCGGTGATGTTCAGCTTGCGGACGGCGGCATGGACTCTGGGTCTGGCGATCCTTCTGGTCGCACTCGCCGCCCCCATCGCCTATGACTATCTGGTGCCGCCGCCGGAACAGCCCGTCCGCATCAATCCGGCAGAGCAATGGTCGCCGGGCCCGTTGTCGGCCGGTCACACCTTCCTGCAGAAAAACTGCAAGGCCTGCCACGTGAACGCCTTCCGCAGGATCCCGGACGAGGCTTGCCTGTCCTGTCATCGGAACGGGCTCGACGCGATCGCCATGACGCGCCTGACGGAGCGCGTGATGGGCCTGGGCTCCGCTTTTGCCCCACGGCCCGCCAACGATCATGCCGATCCCAATCTTCTGCGCCGCGCACAGGAAGCGCCCATCGTTGCGGCCAATCCCATCATCTCGGCGTTCGACGGCCTCTTTTCGCATCCGACGGATCGCTGCACGAGCTGCCATACCGATCATGTCGGCGCGAGAGGGCAGCGCACCGCCGATCTGGGCGCGCCGCGTCCCACGCCGGCGCAAGTGAGCGAATCCGATTGCGCGAATTGCCACGAGAACCTGAAGGCGCATATCCCCGATACGGCGCTGCTCGACGTGAAGGATTGGGATCACCATCCCGATTTCCGTCCGCTGATCGCGACGTTGGCCGAAAAGGGTCGCCCGAAACGCGTCAGCGACGCCGTCTCGGACGGACCGTTCGACACGGGACTCAAATTCTCCCACAAGCAGCATCTGGCGACCGGCGGTGACGTGGCGCGCCAGGCCGCGCAATACGGAGAGCCCGTGGCACCCAGCGGCAGGCTCAGCTGCAGTGCCTGCCACCATCCCGACAACGAGGGTCGCGGGTTTCTGCCGATCGAGATGGTCCGCGACTGCTCGTCCTGCCATTCGCTGCAGATTCCCGGCGTCAACGGGCAGGCGACCTCGCTGCCGCACGGCAAACCCGCGAGAGTGGTGGAAACGATGGTCGCCTATTACAAGTCCGGCGGTGCCGCCAACACGACCGGCATCACGCGGATGCGGCCCGGCGGCGCCTTCCAGGCTACGACCGACATTCTTTCCGATCAGATGATCGCGCGGAAGGTCCGCGCCGTATTCATGGACAATACGGTCGGCCCGCATCCCTGCTACGGCTGCCATACTTTCACCGCGGACGATCCCAACACGCTGGTGTTCAAGATCGTGCCCGTGCATCTGGAAAACCGCTATCTGCCGCGGGCCGGCTTCGATCACAGCGTCCCGCAGCACCTGGTGGACGCGAATGGCAAGCCGCTCTGTCTCAACTGCCATAAGGCCACGAGCTCGGACAGCCTCTCGAACGTCGTCATACCGAGTATTACGACCTGCAAGGCCTGTCACGGCGCCCGCAACCCGGTGGGCAAGCAGATCGCGGCGTCGAATTGTACCGAGTGCCACGGCTATCACACGACGGGCGAGCCGCCAGCGCGCGAAGTCTATCTTGGGCCTTGGCGATTTCCCGGCGGGATGTGATGGTTCGTCATCGGATCGGGTGAGGGGACGGGACCTAGATGCTGACCTTGGCGCAGATCACAGATCTGCACGTCACCTCGGACAAGGATCCGCTGAACAAGGAGCGCAACGAGGCGCGCCTCAGGGCCGTGCTCCGCGCGATCCATGAAAGAAAGCCCCGTCCCGTCGCCATCATCGCGTCCGGCGATCTCGTCGACCGCGGCGAGCCCGAGGAATATGCCGAGCTTCAAAAGATCCTCAAGGACGTCGAGCTCCCGATTTATCTGGGCGTCGGCAATCACGACTCCCGTGCCCCGTTTTGCGCGGCCTTTCCCGATACGCCGGTGAACGCCGACGGCTTCGTGCAATACACTATCGATTTCGAAGATATCCGCGTCCTCATGCTGGACACGCTCGACGAAGGCAAGGCCGACGGCGCCTTCTGCAAGAAACGCGCGGCCTGGACGCGGCGCGCGCTCAGCAAGGGCCGCCGCACGCCGACCATCGTCGTGCTGCATCACCCGCCGATCCCGAGCGGCATCCGCTGGATGGATCCCGATCCGAAATCGGAATGGATTTTAAGGCTCGAGAAAACGCTCAGGGGCCGCAAGCAGGTGATGACGGCGATCTCGGGTCACATCCACCGCACATATTTCGGAATGTTCGCGGGTCATTCTTTGTCGGTCGGGCCGGCGACGTCGATCCAGCTCACGCTCAACATGACCGACGTCGACATGCGCGTGCCGGACGGCCGCGAGATCCTCGTCGAGGAACCGCCCGGCTATACCCTGCTCGCCTGGGACAAGGGTGTGCTCACGACGCATTTCTGCGTCGCCGGAGATTTCCCGCCGGCCGTGATGTACACGGTGCCATTCATTCAATGACTTTCCTCCCCCGCTGCGCGGGGGAGGTGCTGAGCGCAGCGAAGCGGAGGGGGCCCCTCCGTCTGTCGCGCTATCGCGCGCCATCCACTCCCCCCGCTCTGGCGCGGGAGGAAAGCGCCGCCATGTGCTTGTGCGGCGGAGGCGTCGTGCGGTTCTGCGGGATCATGTCGTCGAGCGTGGGCTGATCCGTTACGCGATAGACTTGGCCCTTTCCGTCGAGGAAGAACTTCTCCATCTCGGGACGCGTGAAGGGGCGTGAGCCCAGGCGGCCGAAGACGGCGATCTGGTGACCCGTTTCGTCCACGGCGCGGTCGCGGTCGAGGCCTTTGGAGAGGGACAGCGCGGGCGTTGGCGTATGCGCCCAGGCGATCAGCTCCGGTTTCGGCTGAGGAGAGAAGCCGTAGAAATTGGGCTGACTCGACGGGCTCGTCAGCTGCAGCACCTTGAGACCGTTCTTGCCGTCGGCGACGTAGGCGAACATCGAGGCATTGGTCGAGCCCACGATCACGTCCTCGGCATCGTTCAGCTGCCCGTCGAATGTCACGCGCTGATATATTTTCGGTTTCTCAGGATTCTTCACGTCGACGATGACGAGACCTTCGTTCTTGGCAGCGACATAGGCATAGGTTCTCGCCACATAGACGCGCCGCGCATCGGCAAGCGGAACGCGCGCGCCCTCGACCGGCACCGGCTTGTCGAGATGCGTGACATCGAGCACTTCGAGCCCCCGCGCGTCGGTGACGAAGAGATAGCGGAACTGCAGCGCCGAAGCCCGCATGTCCGGCAGCGGCACCTGCGCGGTCACCTTCGGGTGCAGGGGATCGTCGAGGCTCACGACGACGAGGCCGCCGGGCGTGGCGATATAGGCATAATATCCGGCGAGCGTGATGTGCCGCGCGCCGTTCAGCACGCCGTTCGGATTCCAGGTCAGTGCGCGCTTGAGGAAGCGCAGCCGCGGATCGCGCTGCGCCAGCGGATCGATGTTGACGAGGATGAGGCCCTCCTCGGAATCTGTAATCACGGCGTAGTTGTAGATCGGATGGAAGGGCTGTTCCTCGTTCGCCTTGCGCATGGCTTCGGTGTTGCGCGTGGGATCGATAGGCTGATTGGTCGGGAGCGCCATGCAGGTCGCATTCTTCGACGCCACGTGCATGTCCTGGCCGAGCGGCGAGAACGGTGCGGTCAAGATCTTGTCCGAGACGTCCTTGTTGGCGACGCTGGCCACGTCATAGGCGCGAAAGCCGCCCTCGCCTTCGGCCACATACATGAACTCGCCGCGGAGTTGCAGGCACCGCGCGGCGCCGTCTGTGCTCTGGGTGATGTTGCGGATGTCTTCCCGCGGGTGGGTCTCACCGGACAGGTTGTCGTCGAATATTTCGCCACGAATCCAGTCGACGAGCTCGCGGTGGTTCCGCTCGACATGCATCTTGTAATAGTCGGGGTAGGCATAGCGCTGCAGATAGGAGCCGAACACGGCCTGCGGCTCGCTCCACTCGGTCACGCGCACGGCCTCGAAGCCGCCTTCGAGACCCACCCACGCATGCATACCGACGAAATTGACCGTGTTGGTGCCGAGCAGCAGCAGCTGCGCCATGATGGCGTTGTTGTCGTTCGCAGCCGAGACATGGCAGTCGTCGCAGGTCTTGGTTTCCGTCTTGCGGACGGTGTGCGGGAAATGCGGCGCGAACGCCTGGCTCGAGAAGCCGATGGACGAGATCGGCGGCTGCTGCACATAGATGCGGTCGCGATTGATGTTGGTCGACGATAATATGAGGGCCGACGACGAACGCACGGGCGTGATCTCGTTGCCCTTGGTCGTCATGTGGATGCCCAGCTGATACATGTCATTGCGTGCGACCTGCGGATTGTAGGTCGCGAAATTGCGGGTCGTGTCGCCTTCATATTTGTGCGTCGCCGACTTCCAGTTGGCTTCGATGGGCAAATGGCAGCCGCCGCAGGATGTCATCCACGACGAATGACAGGCGAAGCACGCCATCTGCGAATCTTTATGCGCGAGGTCTTTCGCCGCGACGCCGGGCCCCCAGGCGAAAGGCTTTGCTTCCGTGCCCAGCTTCGACATCAGCTTGGCCCGCGCCGCGCGCGGATTGAAATCGGGGCTCGCTGGATCGACCGTGTCCTTCACCAGCGAGATTTTCCATTCGCGCTTGGGGTCGATGATGGAGCGCTGGACGAGAATGCGCCGCCTGCCCCTCTCGACCCATTCGAAGCGGCGGCGGCCATCCGAATTGCGCAGGAGCGTCAGGTCGGTACCGGCGGGGCCGGCCGCCGGGCCGGACGTGTGCAGCGTGGGGTAGGCGCTGATCGTTCCGTGACAATCCTTGCAGCCGATTTCGACGGCGTTCGCCACTTCGCCGAAGATGAGGCCGTTGCCGTGCGCGTCCTGCGCGAAATGGCAGTCGGCGCACTGCATGCCCTTCTCGGCATGGATGTCCATCAGCTGCACGGCCTTGCCGGGATTGACGCCGGGCGGAACGAACTTGCCTTCGCCCTTCCTGCGCCATTTCTCGGGGTCGTCGGGCGCGATCTTGTTGCCGTTGGCGTCGAGCAGATTGCCCTCGCGGTCGCGCTTAAAGACGGCGCGGAAATTCCAGCCATGGCCGTGATAGTCGGCGAATTGCGTGTCTTTCAGCTGCGGGTTGAGGTCGTAGACGTTGCGCAGGAAATTCACGTCCGCCCATTTGCCGCGCGGCGCAGCACCTTCCGGATTGCGGTCGTTGACGGCGCGGACTTCCGCGGCTGTCGGGTATTTCTGCTGCTCCGGCCACATGGCCGGCGCGTCGGATTCGTAGTCCCACATCGTGTAGCCGAGGAAGCTGTTCACGAACATGTTCGGCTGATGCATGTGGCAGATCATGCATTGCGAGGTCGGGATAGCGCGCGTGAACGAGTGATGGATGGGGTGGCCCGATTCCGTCTTGTCGATGGTGGGATCGGTCGTCGCGCTCTGCCCGTCGCGGCCGTATTTGGCGTACGTCAGACTGTCACGCGGCTCGCGGTCGTTGGCATAGACGACATGGCATGCCGCGCATCCCGACTGACGATAGTCGCCCGGCTGGTCGTTCGTACCCATGAACCAGGTGAAGGGGTCGTTGAGGCGCGTCTTCTGAAGGTTGAGCACGGGAATGGCGACGCGCAGGCCCGTGCCCGGACCGCGGTTGGACTGGCGGATATCGGGCTTACCCGGTTCTTCCAGCGTTTGCGGATCGCCTTTGGAATCGGGATTGCCGATGTCGGAGAATTCCGAGCCGATGCTGATGCCGCCGCGCTCGAACACCCGGAAGATGTCCGCCGGCGGCGTGGTCTGCCAGCGCGGCAGGGGATAAAGCGACGGCAGCGCGCCGCGCGCGGCCTGCGCCTCGGTCACCGTGCCGGGCGGATTGCCGGGCGAAACGACCTTCGCGGGCTCGCCGTTCGCCGTATAGGCCTCGCCCAGGATGTAGTGCTTATAGGGCAGGACACCGTTGTTGTAGGACGCGCCGCCAAAGAACATCGCGCCCGTCGCCATCAGCGAGCGCTCCGCCGCCTGGATGATCTGCAGGTGACAGGCGCCGCAGGCAGCCCTCGCCACGCGCAGGTCCGACGGATTGACGAAACGGATGAACTCGGGGGACTCCTTGTTCAGGAGTGTGTAGCTCTCTTTCGGTTTCGCGGAGTCCGGATAGTTCCAGGCCTGCGGGTAGAGCGGCAGCACGTGGGCGCGATCCCTGATGGCGGCGTATTCCGCATCCGTCTTCTTGAGGCCCGGCGGCGCCATCACATGTGCATCGCCGCCGTGGCAATCCGCGCAGCCGAGCACGACGGCCGGCGTTTCGTGCATGGTCATGGCATCGGTCGTCGTATGACAGGATTTGCAGCCTGTGCTTTTGGCGTCGGCTTCGGCCTGCGTTTCGCCCTGCGCCGCCGGCGGCGCTGCGGTGTAGGTCCGCTCCACAGGCGTTTCCATGTCGTCGTCGGCGAGAGCGATCAACGGCGCCGCCAGGGCGAGGCCCAGTATCGCCAGCACGATTGCTCGAATGTGCGCGCTGCCCATGCCCCTGCCTAGTACGTCAGAATCATGTTGAAGAGCACCGAATAGAAGGTGTGGTTCGTGTCGTATAACTCTTGCAGACCCGCGCCGGGCTCGAGTACGGCGCCCGACACGCGGAAGACGACGTTCTGCGTTTCCCACGGGCGATAATCCGCCGACAGCGACAGATCCCAACCGATATCGTTGTCGATGTCCGCCTGCTGGCGGAGGATTTCGAGCGGTTCGGTGTCGGCAAACCACAGGTGATTGAGGTTGGTGGAGATCCGAAGCTCCGGCAGCACGTCGAAATCGGCGCCGGCGCCCAGAAGCACGGTCCCTGGATTGTTGAAGTTCGATTGCCCTTGTGTCTTCGACGTCCGCAGGTCGTCGAGGATGCCGTTGCGGCTGCTCAAGAAGACGACGGCGCCGCCCGCGATGAGCGGGATGGCCTGCCGTATCCAGAAGCTTGAATCCGCACCGGCGAATTGCGGATTCTCGAGGATGGCATCGAAGCCGGTCTCAGTGTTGCCGCGCGGATTGCTGTCGCCCGAGGCATAAAGGGCCGACAGCTTGAAGCGCATCCAGTCGAGGTCGTAGGACGGCTCCGCCGCAAGGAAATAGCTCGAGATGCTCGCAGGTCGGTCGGTGAAGACGTTGTTGCGGTCGCTGCCGAAGGCGTAATAGGCCGACGTGGTCAGGTTCAGGAAATCGATGTGCCCGTCGCCGTTATAGCCCAGATAAACGACGTCGTAGTTGCGTGCACGATCGTCGCCGATGAGCGCCGGCACGACTGGAAATCCGTTCTTGTCGAAGATGATCTCGTCGCCTTCGCGGTTCGCGTTGTAGACGACCGTCACCTGCGACGTGAATCCCGGGACCGGCAGGTCCTGACGATAGAGATTGGCGACGGCGACGTAATCCTTGCGCGGGCTCTGCTCGATGGAGTTGAGACCGGAATTGGTGTCCTTCTCCAGCCGGTCGAAGAAGGCCAGATTGTATTGATAGCGGTTGTCGTCGCGGTCGCCGAAGAAACGGACGCCGAGGTTGTCGTCCTGGAAAAGGAAGCCGCGGAAATCCGTCGAGAAAGGCTGGATGCCCACACGGACGGAATCGAAATCGTAACGCTCGGAGACGTTGCGGATGTGATAGTCGACGAACGCCTCCTGCACGCCGAGAAAATCGTCGAAGCGGTTGGGATAGTTGCTCGGATTGATCGACAGGACCGTCCGCTCCGGCACTTGCGCGTAGTTCAGGTTGAAGGCGAGCGTCAGGCGGATTTCGAGATCGGGCGGCCGGAAGGCCGTGTTGCCGTTGATGATCGATGCACTGGCGATGATGGTCTGGTTGACGGCCAGGCTGTCGGTGCTGCCGAAGATGCCGTATTCGCCGGGGTGCTGCGTCGTCTGGATGCCGGTCGGCAGCGGGAACGCGCGCGGCTCGACCACCGTGTCGGAAATCGCGTTCGCGTTGAAGAACCAGTCCTGCGTGCCCTCGATCGGACGGTCGGCCTTGAGCGAATTCTGATTGTAGGGATCGTACCAGTTGCCGATCGCCGTTCCGGCCAGCGTGTCGATGATACGCCAGCGATCGGGAACGGGAATCTGGTCGGTGGGAAACGCTTCCGGCGGCGGCGCCCACACCGCACCGGGATTGGTCGGGCCGGGCGGCGGCGGATAGGTCTTCTGCTGGCCGGGAATTTGGCGCCCTTCCATCTCGACCTGTTCCTGCGCGACTTTCGTGCGTTTCGCCTTTTGCGGCGTGTTCGGCTTGGCCGGTTCGGGCTTTGCAGCCTGCGCGTTCTGCGGCGGCGGCGCCTGATCGGCTTCATCCGCGCGCGCGGTTTGCGCGGCTAGGGCGAGGAGGACGGCAAGGGACGCAGCGATCTTCATCGTCTATTTGCCGGTACAGACGTCTTGCTGGCTTGAATTCACGAACGGCGTTGCGGGACAGCTGACGTAAAGCAGCCCCGAAGACTGGCCGTCGACCGTCACCGTGATCTGATCCGCGCGGATGGCGGCGGGCGCCTCGCCGATCGTGCCCGTGCTCTGGCCGGCGTTATAGATGCCGAGGAAGCCGATCATGTCGTCCTGGCTCGTGCCGTCGCCCGATACGCCGATGGCGCCCACAAGCTGGTTGCCGCGATAGATGGGCTCGCCGCCCGCGAAAATCTGGATGCCGTTCATCAGGCGATTGGGACCGGTCGGCGGTGTGTTGGGCGGCGCGTAAGGCTTGATGTAGGTACATTGCGCCGGCGTGTCCGGCGTGACGCCCAGAACGAAACCCACATGCTGGATGATGTTGCTGAGCGCCAGCGCGGACTGGAGTCCCGTCGAGAAGATGTTGAACTCGGTGATCGCGCGCGACAAGGGACCGTTCGGCGTGTTCAGTTCGCCATCCGGGAAATAGGGCCGCGAAAGATTGCCGATGGCGCGCGTGGAGAACGCCGTCTTGCCCGTCAATTGCGTCGGGTCGTTGAGGAAGGTCTGGAAGGCCGTGACGAAATTGTCGATGTCGACCGTCGTGTTTGCGGTGTCGGACGGCGAATTGACGAAGGTCTTGAGCAGGCTCGGATCGACGTTGCCCAAAAGGTCGGACGCTGCGTTCGGATTGGAGAAGAACGCTGCCGTTCGCGCCTTCTGCAGCGACACGTCGACGCCGAACAGCGGCGCATCGGGCGCGCGCACGATCCCGAGCACGACGCCATGTGTATCGACAACGGAGATCGAAACTTCGGCAAGGCTGTTGAGCGGCTGGCGGATCTGCGAGCGCGCCTGGCTCATGATGTTGAAGGCTTGCGTCAGGAGCGCATTGACCTCCGTCGCCGTCAATGGGCTTCCGACTTCGGCGCCATCCGTGCCGCCCTGGATGGGATAGCGGTCGTGGCCGGCGCCGTCCGTCAGCACGAACGCGCTCGAATTGCCGAATTCGGCGCTCGTCGCCGCGCGCACGCCGGAGGCTTCCGTGCCGTACGCTTGTCCCGCGAGGATCGTCGGCGCCGTGTAATAGCCGTTGACGCTGGTGAGCGAGCCCGCGCCGCCGAGCGACGAGAACGCCGGCGCCGACGCCGGATTGGATTTCAGTGTGCCGGAACTCGCATCGGTATATTGCAGCGACTGGCCGTTGATCGTGATCTGGTCGGCCGTGATAGTCGAAGGCGCGGCGTATCCGTTGGTTGCCGCGAACGCGATGTTCTCTTCGCTGTCGCTGCTGTCGACGACGAGCACGTTCGGTTCGAAATCGTAATTGCCGTCCGAAACGACGCCGACGCCGCCCACGACGACGCCATTCTTATAAAGCGGAAAGCCGCCGGGATCGGCGGAAAAGCCCAGCGGCGAGCGCTTGGGCCCGATCGTGCCGTTCCCCGGAAACCGCGCGGACAGATCCGAACACGGCAACTGGCTGAACTGGACGCCGAACAGCGCGCCGGCAGGCTGGCCTGCACCCGCGGGGCTCGGCGGGAACGACTGCTGCACGATCATGCTGGCCGTGCGCGTGGAAAACGCATTGCCGGACGACGAGAGATAGGCGCCGGTGATGGCTTTCGCGATCGCAGCCATCGTGGCCGGCACGGCAGGCGCACCGCTCAGCATCAGACCCTGCAGGTCGTGGTTCTTCGTGGGATCGGTCGCGCCCGCGGGGCTGGGCGACACGAGAACCGTCGACGGCGCGCCGGTCATCGTATAGACGGCCAGCACATTGCCGACGCGGTCGGTGACCGCGATAACCGCGGGCGTGCCGCGCGCCTGTGCTTCCGCAATCGCCTGCGCGAGAATCTGCTGCACGTCGCTGACGGCGAGCGATTGCTGCGAAGGCACGACGTAGCTCGTGGTCCCGTTGCTGTTGCTCGTCGCGTTGGCGCTGGAATGCGATCCACCGCCCGAGCAGGACGTCAGGATCAGCGAAGCCGAAGCGATGAGGCTGGTGAGCGCGCGCGCGAGTTTCATCAGTGCAAACCTTTTATGGCCGCCGCAACGCGCTCCAGCGACTTCCGGAATTCGGCCGGGTGATAGGAATTCGGGTCTTTCACGTCGTCATACAATTGTGCGATCTGGGGGCCGATCGCCTTGGCGTCGGCAAGCTTGACCATCTTGTCGGCCACGAGCGCGCTCCTAAGCGTGTCGATGGCCATCACCGCCTGTTCGCCGCCGGTATAATCGGTGTAGCGCGCGGACAACGTCTCGTCCGTCAGCTGATCGAGGATGGCGAAGACTTCGTCGCGCGAGAAACGATGCGACGCGAAATCGTCGGCCAGCGCACGCGCGGTTTGCGCGAGATCGCCGGCTGCGCGGACGGCGCTTTCGCGGCTTTCGGCGAGCGCCAGATGGAAGGCGCGTGTCTGGCTTTCGAACCGGTCGTCGAGATCGGGGGCGGTCGCGCGCACGGCGGCGATCAGCATGATGATGTTGGAATCATTGAACGGCGGCTGGCCCACGGGAATGGGCCGGCCGGGATTGGCCGTGGCGCGCGGCGACCAATTGGGATCGTTCGAAATCGCGCGGTGGCAGCTGTAGCAATCGAAGAAGACGAACTCCGGGAACACGCCTTGGCTCCCACGCGGGCTTTGATAGAGCGTGAGCGCGCGCTCGAGCGCCATCGCCTGCCCGACCGCCCAGATTTTTACGCCGCCAGCGATCGTCTTGCGCGCCGCATAATAGGCGTCGACGTCGTAGTGCCGCTGCAATTCGCTGAAGAGATCGAGCTCGAAGGAGATGCGCGGATGGCCCGCCGCCATCAGGCGATGCGAAACGAACTGGTTCGGATCGGCGCTCCCGAAATGGCAATTGAGGCAGACGGCCGCGCGCACTTTCGGCAGTTCGAGCGCCGTCATGCCGGCGGCGACGTTCGCCGCGTGCGTGGCATGCAACGCATAGTGACTGGAGAGCCAACTGCTCGAGCCGCCGTGGCAGGCTTCGCAGCCGACGCCGTCAGCGACCTGGAATTTCGGACCGCGCGCGATGGCGGGATCGACGTGACAGCCGAGGCAAATCGGCGCCGTCTGGGCAGAGTCGAGACCGAGCCTGTCCGCAATACTGCGCGCGCGCGCATCGTCCAAAACGGCCCACGCGCGGCTGTGTGCGCCCGCGGGCGAGGTCACGTCCTGCCACGTCGAGATTTCGTTCTGGCGTACGCCGTGCGGATTGGGGCCGAGCCGCCCGTGGCAGGTCGAACCCGAACAGGTCGCGACGCCTTCATGCTCCGCGGGCGCGGCTATGCCGGCGGAGGCGAGCGAACCCAGAGATGCTCCGATTGCCCCCAACCAGAAAAAGACCGCCAACCACCATGATCTGGTGCCCGACACGACGCCCCCGGATTTTCCCCGCCGGAACCCGGCTTTACAACCAGGCCGAGCCAAGTCTCGTGTTTAACATCAAACCCCTGTTTGCCAAAGGGGAGGAAGCGCGAAGCGTGGCGCTCATGGCCAATTTCTAATGATGATCAAGGCGTCACATTCGCCTGTGCGCCGCACAACTCCGGCGGATGTCACACTTCCGATAATTCTACTGCTTCCATTTTCGGCGACAGAAGATGGATCACGAGCAGCGCGAGCAGATAGGACGACGCTGCGAGTGCGAAAAGCGGCCCATAGGTGTGGAAGGTTCCGAGGACCCAACCCGTGAACTGCGCGATCAGCATGCCGCCGATCGCGCCCATCATGCCGCCGAAGCCGATGACCGATCCCGCCGCCCGTTGCGGAAATACATCGGACGGGAAGGTGAAAAGATTGACCGAAAAGGCCTGATGCGCCGCCACCGCAAGACCGAGGATGGCCGTGGCGATCCACAATGTCTGGGCCTGCATGGCGACGACGACGGGCGTCGCGAGTAGCGCACAGACGAGCATCGTCGACTTGCGCGCGTCGTTGGTGCTCAAGCCGCGTTTCATCAGATGGGAGGAGAACCAGCCGCCGGCGAGGTTTCCGAGATCGGAGAGAATATAGATCGCCACCAGCGGCGGGCCGAAGCTTTTCAAATCGAGTCCGTAGCGCTTCGCGAAAAAGTCGGGCAGCCAGAAGAGAAACATCCAGAAAATAGGATCGATGATGAATTTTGCGATGCCGTAGGCCCACGCCTCCTTGCGCCGCAGGATTTCCGACCAGTGGAACCGTACGGCAGACGAATGTTCTTCCGGCACGGATGCGCGCGGCGTGCGATAGGCGAAGAGCCATCCCGCAAGCCAGACGAGACTCGCAATTCCGGTCAGCACGAACGCGGAGCGCCAGCCGAAGCTGAGCACCAGCGCGGGCACGACGAGCGGCGTCGCGATGGCGCCGATATTCACGCCCGCGTTGAAGATGCCGGTCGCAAACGCGCGCTCGCTTTTCGGAAACCATTGCGCGACGGCGGTCAGCCCCGCGGGATAGGCGCCGCCTTCGCCCAGGCCCAGAAGGACGCGCGCCGCCATGAAGCCGCCCAGGCTGCGCGCGAAGCCGTGGGCGATCTGGGCCACGGACCAGATCGCAAACGCGACGGCGAAACCGGCCTTCGCGCCGAAACGATCGACAAAACGGCCGAGAAGGAAATAGCTCGCCGCATAGGCGCCCTGAAACGCCGTGACGATGTTGGCGTAGTCGGCCTCGCTCCAGCGGAATTCGTGCGAGAGCAGCGGTTTCAGCACCGCGATCATCTGGCGGTCGAGGTAGTTGAGCGTCATCGCCAGGAACAGCAACAGCACGATCGCCCATCTGGCCCGGCTCCGTGTCGCCTGCGGCGGCGCCTGATCCGCCAATGCGCGCGTGTCTTCGAGCACCGGCGGCTAGCCGATGTAAGCGAAGGCGATACGCGTGACCTGATTGCCGAAAGCCGAGAGGGGCCGGCCGTAGATGTGACGCAGATGCTCCGCAAGGCTCATGCGATCCTGAACATCCGGCGAAGAGCCCGAAAATGCATCGCGACCAAGCGCGTCGATCGAGGACACCGAAATCGCCCTGATGCGGATGGGGATGCGCAATTCGTCGAATTGCGGCGGCACGCCGCGCTCGTCGGAGCCCGGCATCCGGATGATCCGCGCCGTCACGATCTCGCCCTCGCAATAGCCGCGCCAGTTGGGATAGATCCGATCGCCCGGACGGAACACGGTTGTCAGCGTGCGCTTCAGAAGCAGGTCGCGATAACGCCAGCGGAATGCCATCTCGTCGCGGGGCAGCACGACCGCCCTTGGCGGCCGCGTATCGAGGCGAAGCGTGGTCACGATCGCAGCGCTTTGCGCATGAGTTTCAACAATGTCCGGTCGGACTTGTTCAGCCCGGTCAGAATCTTGAAAGCCGGCACGGCCTGATAGAGATTCATGTGGCGGCCCGAATGCGTGCGATGGCCGGCTTCGCGCGCCATCTTCAGCGTCAGCGGCAGATCTTCGAGCAGGATGTCGGCCACGATCGCGGTCTTCGGGAGGCGCTTGAGATTCTTGATCGATTGCGCCATGTCGCCGTCGACATCGCCCGTCATCGCGGCGAAGGCGCTGAATTTTTCGTTGGGCTGCGCGCCCTTGTTCGACGTGTTGACGACCAGGCCCGCGGCCTCGAGCTCGTCGCCCAGGACTTCTTCGCCAACCGCACGCGCCGGCGCTAACGGCGCCACGAGCTTCGCGATGGTCTCTCCTTTGGAGACGGTACGGTTCACCACCACGATTTCCGACGGTTTGCATTTGGCGATCTCGTAGGAGATCGGCAGCGCCGTGCCGCCCGCGCCGAGGATCACGACCTTCTTCTTCGCGATGCAGTTCGGATATTCCGCCTGAAGTCCGGCGACGAAGCCAACGCCATCCGTGTTGTAGCCAACAAAGCGCCCGGCCTGTTTTGCGATCACATTCACGCTACCAATGGTCTTGGCGGATTGATCGAGCGTATCGAGAAACGGCGGAATCTTGTCCTTGAAACCCGAGCCGGCGCCGCCGCCGAAATAGATCGGGCATTCCTTGAGGCCCACAAAGATCTCCGCGACGTTCTTCGGATCGCCGATCATGAAGCAGCTGCGATAGCGCAAACCATAATGCGCGAAGACGGCGTTGTGCATCGCCGCCGAACCGCCCGGATAATCGTGATCGATCAGGAACACATAGAGACGTTTCAGCCGGCGATCGTCGAGATTGAGCTGATTGTTTTTCGGCTGCGACGCCACGGCAAGGACTCCGCGCTCTATCAATGCACGCACGGCTGCGAGCGGCCCGCCGCTTTTCGCTCCTCCGAATGCTCTAAATAGGAACGACATTTCGCCCCCCGAAAGTCTCATTCCGCTCGTATTCCTTTCTATAGTAAATGGCGGATGTCCTCCAGTGTCGGGGTAGCCGATGGGCGAGCGTAGCGAGGAAATGTTGGGAATTTTCCGTCCCTGGCCGGTCCCAAAACATTTGATGCCGCGGCGGCGGGTTTGGGCCCGGCTGCACTTCTATCCGGCCGAGATTTTGCTAGGATGGAGTACGCCAGGTGGGGACAGGGCAAGCCTGAACAAGGGGATAGTAACGTTCGGCACGCCCAGGGCGAATGTGCTCGTGAACATCTGCGGTTCGGGGTTGGTTCAGGACGTCGCTCCTTGTTTCCGGCAGCACATAGGGGCTTAGCTTCATGAAGCGCTTCTTCAATATTCTCGCGATCGCAATGATCGTCCTTCTGGGCGTCGCGGTCGCCGTCGTGATCAATCACTTCCAGCCGATGGAAGGGCCGGCCAGCAAGCCGTCGCTGAATGCCGCGGGATCGCCTTCGAAAGGCGGCCTGCCGGCGGATTATTACGATCTTGTAAAGTCCGCGCGCGACGACGAAGGCCAGGCCTGCGATGCGGCTTCGAATGCGTTCGGCGCTGCCGACAACGCCGATCGCGAAGCCAAGACCGCCGAAGAGGCGGCGGACGAAGCCGGCGCCAAGAAGAGCGGCTACGGCACGAAGGACGAGACGATCACCAAATCCTGCCGCAAGAGCGACGGCTCCGTCGCGCAATGCCAGACGAACGGGCACTACGAAGGCGAGCTTGTCGACGGATTGCAGGAAGGCAGCGGCGTCGAGAATTACGACGACGGCTCCTGGTACAAGGGCCGCTGGGAAAAGGGCAAATATACGCTCGGCGTCTATAAGGCGAACTCGGGCGAAAAATATTCCGGCGAATTCGAAGACGGCCAGCGCTCCGGCAACGGCGTCGTCATCGAATCGAACGGCCGCGTGTTCGCCGGCCAGTGGTCAAAGGGAGGCCCGAGCGGCTACGGCGAACTCAAGGGCGGTCCGGACGACCCCTACGCGATGGTGCTCGGCCAGGCCAACGACAACAGCGACAGCCGTGTCGTCGTCCGCAACAAGAACGGCGAGGAATGGATCAAGGTCGAAAACCACAGCAAAGCCGAAGGGCCTTGCGTGCAGATGGACTCATCGGAACGGCCCGTGGTCGCCGGCCAATGCCTCGACGAGCAGCTCGACAAGGCAGAATGGCGCAGGGATCCCGCCAATCCGCCGGACGCCTTCGTCCGCGATCACCGCTGTTCGGGTTGAGGTAACACGCTCTTACATATCGTCATCACCCGGCGCGCGGGAGCGCGCCCGGGCCATGACGGAAGTAGGAAGATAGAAACGCTACGGCTTTGGCATCGCCTTGGCGCCGTCGCCCACCAGCGTGAAGCCCGCCCAGTAATAGGGATGTGAATAGTTCGGGTCGTTCATCAGCGAGAGCTGCGCCTGACGTAGCGCGTCGGCCTGCGACGATGCGTTGGCGTCGAACATGCGCTGCATCAGCTCGTCCGTCTGCTCCACGCGGACTTCCCATTGCGACACCACGAAGTTGCGAGCACCGGCGAAAATGAAGTCGCGCGCGAAACCGTCGAACGCATCACCCGAAGCCGAAAGGCCCGTTTCGCCCGTCTGCGTGGTCGCGCTGCCTGTGTCGCAGGCGGCCAGCACCACGAGGTCCGCGTCCATCTTGAGCTTCAGAATCTTCGCCGCGTCCAGGAATCCGTCCGAATCCTGACCACTGCCGAGCGAGGTGACGAGCGCCGGCACGTGTAGGCACGGCATCTTTTCGCCGAGCACGCCATGCGTGCCGAAGAACACGATGCGGTAGGAACTCAGATCCTTGCGGTCGAGCACCGCGTCGTCGGTGAAGTCTTCGCCCAGCACCACGTCGTCTGGGCCGGCATGATATTTTTCGGCGATGGTCTCGATCGCAGGACGGATTTCGGGAAGCGGTCGAAAGCCGATCTCGGCAACGCGCTCGCGCAGAGCCTCGCAATAGCCAAGGTTGGTTTCGTAGCGCGTGTCGGTGAGGAGCGCGAAACGGCGCGGATCCTCGCCCTTGGTCAGAGGATCGCCGAACGCGATGAAGTTGTGCTGGCCCTTCGACGGCGCGATGGCGCGCGCCTGCAGGAACACTTCCGACGAAATCGCGAGCGAAATATCGGTGTTCCGTCCGAGCCACGCCGTGTCCTGATAGAGATCGGTGCGCGGATGACCCGCCTTCGCGTAGGCCTTGGCCTGATTGAACCTGTCGACGCTCGCATCGTCGGTGACGAACACGGCCGCCGGCAGGCTTACCATCGCGCTGTCGGGATCGTAGATCAGATGTTTCGCCGTGCGGACGTCGTTCTGCTCGGGTCCGAAGATGCTCGCGAAGAGCGCGCGCGCCTTCACAACGTCGAAGGCCGTGCCGAGTTTGTCGAAGGGTAGCCGCAGTTCCTTGACGCGCGCTTCCGCGTCGGCCTTCGTCAGCGCGATCGCATAGGGCACGACCTTGTCACGCGTGATCGCGATGCCGAAGCCGCTGTCGGCAAGCAGGACGGTCTTGATGTAGATCTCGCCCGGCTGCAACGCCTTCTGCATGTCCGCAAGAGAAGCCGTCGCCTCCAGCACCTGCCCATATTTCGGATTGGCTTCCAGCAACTGCTCCTGGAGTGTCTCCGCATTGGCGGCGAGCGTCTTGAGCTCGGCGTCGTCGGCCGCCTTCTGGTCGGCGGTATAGGTGCCGGCATCCTGGGCGCGATGGATCGCCGATTGCTTGAGTTCGATCTGGCGGTTGGTGTCGCGCACTTCGCGCGCCAGCTGTTCGGATTTCTCGTCGCCCTTGCTGGTTGCAGCCGCAAATTCCGCGAACACTTTCGCCGTACCCTGACCCGCCAACACCTGCATGGTGTCGAAATAGGTTTCCTTGGCATCGACGTCGCCCGGGTTCGCCTGGATGCGGGTCAGAAGGAGATCGAAATAGGGCGCCACCAGATTGCGCGCCTCGCTCACGTCGCGCTTGCCGTTGCGGAAGAGATCGATGCCGCGTTTGTAATCGGCGATGGCGCGATCGCTCTGTCCGAGCTTCGCTTCGGCGCGCGCAAGATTGAGGTAGAGATCGCCCTGGAACGGCGTCGCGTTCAGATTGGGAACGCGATCGCAGATGCTGACGGCGCTATGGAATTCGCTGGCGGCCGCATCGGCGCGGCCGTCCTTGAGTTCGATGTTGCCGAGCACGAGATAGACTTCGGCGTGCAGCCACGCCGCAGAGCGTGCCGTCGCAAGCCGGCCATCCGACAGAGCGGTGTTCGCGGCTTCCAAGGCCTTACGCGCGCCCTGCTGGTCGCCCAGCCGGCTGCGCGCCGCACCGATCACATATTGCGCCTGCGCATTCTGGATCTGCAGGCGTTCCGCAGGCGTCAGCGCCTGCACGCCCAGTCCCACTGTGCGCTTGCTCGCGTTCAGGTCGGCCGCCAGGGAATCCGATACGACCAGAGAATTGTCCGCCTTATCGACGATCATGGCAGCGGCGGTCGCGCCGCGCGTCAGATTCGGATCGATATTGCGGCGGAGCGCGACGGCCTTTTCGGCGTCGGCGATGGCGTCGGTGAAGTGGCGCTGATTGAGAAGGTTGAGCGCCTGGTAGTTGAGCGCCAGCGCATCGAGCTCGGGATCGTGCAGCGCGACCGCCTTGGCGTTCGCAGCGGCGAAGAGCTTGTCGGCCTCTACGAATTTGGAGGGGCCTTCGTCGGAGACGTTGAGCGCGACGTTGTATTCGGCGAGGATGCGATCCTTCTCCGACAGCTTGGGCGAAGACTCGAGCTCGCGGAAATCGCGTTCGGCGTCGGCGAATTCCCATCCCTTGTTTTCCAATGCGGCGCGCGAATTGAGCGAGTCGCCGGCATCTTCGGCTGCGGCCACTTCCATGAGATTATCGAGCGCGCCGCCGCCGGCCTGCGTCTGCAATGCCGACGTCGGCGGAGACGCATCGCCGATGGCGATCTTGAGGCCCAGCTCGATCAGCGGCTGGATCGGCGCGAAGCCTTCGGCGGCTGCGGCTTCGGAACCGTCGACCACAGAGTAAGCGCGATATTCGACGCCGCCGCGGCGCGGCTTGCAGATCGCGGATTGCGCGCCGCTGACGCCGGCGAGATTGGCGGTGGCGAACGCCGGACAATCGGCGCGTGTTGCCAGCGCCATCTGCCACGGGCCTTTGGCGGCGACGGCATTCGCGCCATCCTCCTCATAGGCATAGATGTGGCCGAACACGGCTTCGAAGCCCAGGCAATGGATCGACCAGGCGCGCGCGCCGCGCATTTGCACGGCCGCGTCGTCGGGGTCCTGAACGGCGGTGCAGATGGCGCCGGAGTCGGTCTGGCCCAGCGGGAAATCGCCATGGGGAACGGACGCGAAAGCGGGCGCCGAGAATAGAAGTGCGGCGGCAAGAACGATCCTGCGGAGGTTCGCGTTCATTCCTCGTCTTCCCAGATTTCGTCGTTGCCCTCGCCGCTGATCGTCAGGTCGAGCTCGTCTTCGTCCTGATCGCCGCCGGGAATGATGACCAAGTCGGCCTGCTTGTTCGGATCCATCGGCTTGATCGTGAAGCTGACGATCGTGCACGAGTTGAGGTTGTGGATGATGCAGCCGTTGATCTGGTAGGCATTGTTCTTCGACGTATCCGGCCCGAAGACGATCTGCGCCGAGTCGGCGATGTCTTCTGCACCGATGACGCTCGTGCCCTGCATGAGGATCGCGTAGAGGTCCGCCACCTGCGGACGCGTGCCGCTGCCGCTTGCGCCGCCATCGATGGAGATGGCCGTCGGAAGCGGCGTCGTCTGCTGATTGATGACGATGCCGTCGGGCGCGTAGCCGGCGCCGGACGAGGGAAGCGTCCCGGTGTTTTCCGACACGATCCGCAGGGGCGCCGTCAGATTGAGCGTCTGCGCCGTCACGAACACGTAGTTGTGATAGGCCGCGGAGGCTTCGTAGAAGCTGCCGTTGGCGCCGACGTTCACCGGCAGGAGCGGATCGTTGATCTGGTTGATCGAGCCGGGCGCATGGTTGAGTGCGATCGTCGTAAAGGCCTGCTCGCCGATCAGGATGTTCTGGCCCGCGGTCAGATCGATCGTCGTGCCCGCGATCGAGCCGCCGTTGATGATGAGGTTGCCGGCGGTGGCCGCAACGGAAGCGAGAGTCGATCCGTCGATCGTGCCATCCGACTGCGTGTAGTTGCCGGCGGCCGTGATGTCGGCCGTCCCGGCGGTGATGGCGCCGCTGTCGAGCGCTACGTTTCCGCTCGACGACAACGTGATCGCGCCGCTGCCGGCCGCCAGGTTGCTCGCTAGCGTGAGCCCGCCCGTCACGTCGACCGTCAGATTGCCCGTGCCGCCATGGCCGGCCGTCACGCCTGTGAGGCCCAAGCCCGAAATGTCCGCGCCGTTGATGGCGAGCGCTTCCGCGTCGGTCAAGCTCAGGCTGCCGCCCGCCTGGAAGGCGTCGAGCACGCCGATGGTGTTGTTGCCGGTGAAGGTGGCGCTGCCTGCTGTCGAACCGGTCAGCGTCCCCGTGTTGATCACGCCGTGGCCCGCATCGATGCCGCCGCCCGTGTCGACGAGGGTTACAACCTGGCCGCTCGCGTCCAGCGTGCCCGCCATGGTTAGCGCCGCCGAGTCGGTCAGCGAGAAATTGCTGCCGTTGGTCTCGAAGCCGTTCAACGCATCGATGGCATTCGACGCATCGGTGAAAAGCGCTGCACCCGTTGTGGAGCCCGCCAGCGTCGCAGCATCGATGATGCCCTGGCTTGCGTTGATGCCGCCGCCCGTGTCGACCAGCGTCACCGTCTGGCCCGCGGCGTTGAGCGTACCCGTGATCGTCAGCGGCGCGCTGTCGGTGAGCGAGAACGCGCCGTTGGTGTTGGTGAAGTCGTTGAGCGTGCCGATGTCGTTGCCGGCGTTGGTGAAGACCGCATTGCCGGTCGTCGAACCCGTCAGCACATCGGCAATGATCGCAGCACCGCTGCCGTCGATGCCGCCGCCTGTGTCGACCAGCGTCAGAACCGTCGGATCGATCGTGCCGGTCAGCGTGAGGAAGATGCTGTCCGCCAGCGAGACCGAGCCGGCATTGTCGGTGAAGTTGGCAAAGGTGCCGATCTGGTTGGCACCGTCGGAGAAGAGCGCGTCGCCATTGGCCGAGCCCGTCAGCACGCTCGCGATAATCTGGCCGTTGCCGGCGTCGATGCCGCCGCCGGTGTCGTTCAGCGTCACGGTCTGACCCGTTACGTTCAGCGTGCCGGTGATCGTGAGTGCGGTCGAGTCGGTCAGGGAGAATTGGCCGTTCGTGTTTGTGAAGCCGGCCAGCGTGCCGATGGCGTTGCCCGCGCTCGTAAGTGCCGTCGCACCGCCGGCCGTTCCCGTCAGCGCGCCTGTGTCGATTATCGAACCGTTTGCTTGCGTGATCGCGCCGGCGGAGTCGAGCGTGACCGTCTGGCCGGTCGTCGTCAGATTGCCGTCAAGGAGGATCGCGCCGGCGTTCGTCGCGAGCGTGATATTGCCGCCCGTCGACTTCAGCGTGTCGCCCGAAGGAACGGTCAGCGCATCGCCGCCGCCCACAACAGTAATCTGCTCATTGCCGCTCGTGGTGATGTTGCCGCCGATGCTCAGCGCGCCGGTATCCACGTCAAGCGTCGTCAGCGGCGTGCTGCCGCCCACGGCAGCGCCGAACGTCGTCGCGCCGCTTGTGGCATTGACCGTCAGCGCCTGAGCGCCGTCGACCGTGGAGCCGAAGTCTACGCTGCCGCCCGTGCTCGTCAGCGTGTTGTCGTCGCCAAGCGTAACCGCACCTGTATAGGTCTGGTTGCCGGACGTGGTGACCGCGCCGCCATCGAGCGTCATCGTGCCCGAGACCGAGAGGTTCTTGAGCTCGCCGCCGACCGCACCGTCGAACACGGCGTTGCCGGTGATGTTGAGCGATGCCGGGAGCTCCGCGGTGACCGTGCTGTCGAAGGTTATCGTCGAGCCCGTCAGATCCAAAGCATTGCCGGAGAAGACGTAGAGCGCGACGGGCGCATTGTAGGTCTGCGCACCGACGGTCACGACCGTCTCGGCCGGGGTGGTCACGAATTCCGCCTTGGTCGCGTTGATCGTGAGGCTGGCCAGCGGCGCGTTGCTGCCGACAGTATCGTTGAAGGAGACCAGCCCGGAAGCACCCGTCGAGTTCAGCGTCAGCGCGTAGCCGCCGTCGACCGTCGAGTCGAAATTCAGGTCGCCGTTGGTGACGGTCAGGGTGCTGTTGGATTCGAGCTGGACGGCCCCGCCATAGTCCTGTTCGTTCGAAGCGGTGATCTTGTCGGTGTTGATGTAGGCGGTGCCGCTGACACCAAGATTGTGCAGCGCTGCGTTCTGACCGACTTCTCCGTCGAATACGGCGTTGCCTTCAACGCCAAAGTCATGCGCGCCGTCAAGCGTTGAATCGAAGGTGACGGTTGAACCCTCGACCGTAGAGTCGCTGCTGAGCGTCACGGCGCCGGAATAGAGCTGTGTCCCCGATGTATGGATCAGGTCGGTGTTGATGTCCGTCGTGCCGCTGACCTGAAGCGATGCAAGCGGCGTGGTGTTGCCCACTTCGCCGTCGAACTCGGCATTGCCGACGACGTCGAGAACCATCCCGCCGTTGAGCGTGGTGGCGAAATCGACCAACGCGCCGGTGTCGGTGAAGGTCACCGTCTGGTTGTTCGCGCTGAAGGGCCCGTTGACGGTGAGCGACACGCTGTCCGTCAGCGAGAACGGGCCGGAATTGTTCGTGAACGCGCCGAGCGTGTTGATGGCGTTGGTGCCATCGGTCAGGCTCGTGGTGCCGCCCGACGAGCCGGCGAGGATGTCCGCCGCGATCGTGCCGGCGTTCTGGGTGATGTCGCCCGCCGACGTGAGCGTCACGGTCTGCGTGTTGCCGCTCGAGGCCGTGAGATTGCCCTCGAGCGTGATGCCGTTGCCGGACCCGGTCGTCGTCAGCGTCAGGTCGCCGGTCGTGTTGCCGAAGCCGGCCGTGACCGGACCCGTGACCGTCAGCGCTTCGGCATCGGTGAGGCTGAAATTCCCGCCCGCCTGGAAGCTCGCGAGCGTGCCGATCTGATTGCCGTTGCCCGTGAACAGCGCGTCGCCCGTCGACGAGCCGGTCAGCATCGAAGCGATGACCTGGCCCGCACTGCCGTCGATGCCGCCATTGTTGTCGATCAGCGTAACAGTGTGGCCCGTGGCATCGAGCGTGGCGCCGATTCCGAGCGGCGTGTTGTCGGTGAGCGAGAAATCGCCGGAGGTATTGGTGAAGAAGCCGACATCCTCGATCTGGTTCGAGGCGTTCGTGAACACCGCGTCGCCTTGGGTCGAGCCCTGCAGCACCTGCGCCTTGACGACCGCCGCGCTCGCATCGACGCCGCCGCCATTGTCGGTGAAGGTCAGCGCCTGGCCGGTCGCGTCGAGCGTGCCGGTGACGGTGAGCGCGACGCTGTCGGTCAGCGAGAACTGGCCGGCATTGTTCGAGAACGAGCCCAGCGTGTTGATGACGTTGGACGGGCTTGTGAAGAGCGCCACGCCGTCCGTCGAGCCGGTCAGTTCGTTGGCTTCGATCACGCCCCTGCTGGCGTCGATGCCGTTGCTGGCGCCGGAGACATTCAGCGTCACCGTATGCCCGGTCGCATCGAGCGTGCCGTCGATGGTCAGATTGTGGCTGTCCGCGAGCGCGAAGTCGCCGGAGGTTGAGAAATCCTCGATCGAATTGATCGAATTTGAACTATTGGACAAATCGAAAGAGGTCGCGTTGCCGCTGAGTTCGCCGACGCTCGTGATCGCGCCCGTGCCGCTGACCGCGCCGGTCGTCTCGAAGTCGACGTCGACGCCGCCGAAGTCCTGATTGCTCGTGATCGCGATGGCGCCCGCCGTCGTGGTCGGGCTCGTCTGGCCTGGCTCCGTGATCGCGCCGATGCGCGCCGTCGCGACGTTCAACGTGGCGTTGTTGAAGTTCGTGGCCGAAGAGCCGAGCGTGACCGTGTCGCCGACCGTCGTCGGCGCCAGTTCGAAGGTCGAACCCATGACCGTCAGGCCGGCGTCGATGGTGAGCGCATCCGTCTGCAGCGAGACGAGATTGTCGCCGGTCGAGCTCAGCATGATGCCGGGATCGGTGGTGATGCTCTGACCGGCCGCCGTCTGTATGAAGATATTCCCGGGCGCCTGCACATTGCCGGCAACGGCAAGCGAGGCGTTGTCGTCGAGCGTGAAATTGCCGCTCGTCGTGACGGAGAAGGTCGACAGCTGCGCGATGGTGTTGTCGCCGGTGAAGGTCGCATCGGACACCGACGTGCCGCTCAGCGTCTGCACGTCGAGAGTGCCCTCGCTTTCGTCGATGCCGGCTGCTGAGTTGAAGGACAGGTTCTGCGTGTCGATCGTGCCCGTGACGGTGATGCCGCCGCTCGACGTCTTGAGCGTGACGCTGTCATCGGAGGCGGTCAGCGTGCCCGCGACCGTGAGGGCCTGCGCATCCGTCAACTGGATCTGCGCGAGGGCCGTCGAGTCCGTGAAGCCGTTGAGGGTGCCGATGGTGTTGGCGTCATTGAGTGTGACGTCGCCCGCGGCGCTGCCGGTCAGAATGTTGGCGTTGATGATTCCGCCCGTCTGATCGATGCCGCCGGCCGAGAAGAGAGAGAGGGTCTGCGACCCGCCCGTGCTTTCGGCCATCAGGTTGCCCGTAAGCGTGATGCCGTTGCCCGATCCCGAGGTTGTCAGCGTGAGATCGCCGGTCGTGTTGCCGTAGCCGGTCGTGACGCCTGTGAAGCCGAGCGACGACACGTCAGCACCGGCGACCGTCAATCCTTCCGCGCTCGTCAGGTTGAACTCGCCGCCCGTCCGGAAGGCTTCGAGCGTGCCGATAAGGTTGGCATCCGGGAAGGACGCATCGACCGTCGCCGAGCCCGTCAACTCGTCCGCCGTGATGATGCCGCCGCTCTGGCCCATGCCGCCGCCGGAGACGAGCGTCACGATCTGCGAATTGCCGCTCGAGGCAGTAATATTGCCGGCAAAATTCATGCTGGCGCCGCCGGTCGTCGTGAGCGTGAGATTGCCGGTCGTATTGCCGTAACCTGCGGTCACGCTGTCCGGAATGCCGAGCGAGGAGACGTCGTTGCTGTCGACGGTCAGCGACGACGCGTCGGTGAGGCTGAAATTGCTGCCCGCCTGGAAGGCTTCGAGCGTGCCCACCTGGTTGGTCGTCTGCGCCAGTGTCGTGTCGCCAACCGACGAACCGGTCAGCTCGTCCGCCGTGATCGTGCCGCCTGTCTGGTTGATCGTGCCCGAGGACACGAGCGTGAGGATCTGCGAATTGCCGCTCGACGCGTTCAGGTTGCCTGCGAGTGTGAGGTTGCT